>Ga0207690_10002011_pt1 | contig 12455 bp, 11 predicted proteins | sample KBSC23metaG_FD_184315 | JGI IMG/M metagenome (GOLD analysis project Ga0207690, IMG submission 184315) | Corn rhizosphere microbial communities from Kellogg Biological Station, Michigan, USA - KBS C2-3 metaG (SPAdes) (version 2) | ecosystem: Host-associated > Plants > Roots > Rhizosphere > Soil ...
ACCGGCCGGCTCGACGACGAGCTTGGCGCGCTCCAGCAGCACCACGATCGCCTTGGCCGTCTCGTCGTCTTCGATGGTGACCACCTCGTCGACGGTGCGGCGGATGATGTCGAAGTTCAGCGATCCGGGCCGCCCGACGGCGATCCCGTCGGCGATGGTCGGCAGGGTCGCGATGGTCAGCGGCGCTCCGGCCTCGAGCGACGGCGGATAGGCCGCGGAGTTCTGCGCCTGCACACCGATCACGCGCACTCTGCGGCCGAGCTCGGGCGCCAGTTGGGCGAACACGGTGGCGATTCCCGAGATCAGGCCGCCGCCACCGATCGGCACCACGACGTTGGCCACGTCGGGCACCTGGTCGAGGATCTCGAGAGCGAGCGTGCCCTGGCCGGCCACGATCTCGGGATGGTCGAACGGCGGGATCAGCACGGCGCCGGTGCGCTCGGCGAACTCGGCCGCGGCCCGAAGGGTCTCGTCGACGATCGCTCCGTGCAGCACCACCTCGGCGCCATAGCCGCGGGTGGCCTGCAGCTTGGGCAGCGCGACTCCGAGCGGCATGAAGATCGTCGCAGCGATGCCGAGCTCGCGCGCCGCAAGCGCCACCCCCTGCGCGTGATTGCCGGCGGACGCCGCGACGACGCCGCGCGCCTTGTCGTCGTCGCTCAACTGCGCGAGCAGGTTGTACGCCCCGCGGATCTTGTACGACCCGGTGCGCTGCAGGTTCTCGGCCTTGAGCTGCACCGGATGCCCCAGCGTCTCGGACAGGAACCGCGAGTCCTCCATCGGCGTGGTCGACACCACCGCGGCCACCCGCTCGCGCGCCTCGCGGATCGCCGCGAGGCTCGGCCCGGGAAGCGCCTCGGTCGCCGGCTCAGGCCGTGGCTTTGCCGCGGGCACGCCTGGCACCTTTCTGGGGCGGGATGACGTCGCTGACCGTGGGATGCGGGTCGACCCGCCATTCGCCGCGGCCGATGTAGCCGATCATCACGTTGAAGGTCGCGACCACCGGCACCGCGAACAGCGCGCCGGGGATGCCGCCGATCAGGCCGCCGGTGGCGACGGCCAGCACCACGGCCAGCGGGTGCACCTTGACCGCGTTGCCCATCACGAAGGGCTGCAGCACGTGCCCCTCGAGCTGCTGCACCAGGATCACGACGCCGAGCATGATCACCGCCGGGATCGGGCCCAGGTACACCAGCGCGACGAAGACCGCGAGCGCGCCCGTGGCGACGGCGCCGACCAGCGGGATGAATGATCCGAGGAAGACCGCGATCGCGATCGGGATCACCAACGGGAACCCGCCGGTGAACAGGCCGATGATGAACGCTCCCAAGCCGATGCCGACAGCATCCACGAAGGCGACGAAGATCTGGACCTTGACGAAGGTGGTGAGCGTGATCCAGCCGGCCTCACCCGCTCCGATCAGGGCGGCCCGCGCCTTCACCGGGAACAGCCGCACCAGCCAGTGCCAGATGCCGCGTCCATCGATCAGCAGGAAGAGCGTCGAGAACAGCACGATCAGGAATCCGGCGAGCACATGGCCTGCGGTGCTTCCGACCGAGATCGCGCCGGTCAGCAGGCTCGAGCTGTCTTTCTGCAGACTCGCCACCACCTGGTCGACGTAGGCGGTGATGTCCTTGTCGGTCAAGCCGAACGAGCTCGCGAGGAAGTCTTTGACGTCGCCGTAGCGCACGATCGTCTGCTTCTCGAGCGCCGGGTAGCCGCGGATGACGAACGAGACCACCAGATAGATCAGCCCGGCCAGGATCGCCAGGATGCCCACCTCGCTGACCGCGACGGCCGCCCACTTCGGCCAGTGGTGGCGCCGCTGCAGCCACTGCGAGAACGGCACGAGCAGTGCCGCCAGCAGAAGCGCGATCATGAACGGGATCACGATGTCGCGCAGCTGGATGAACAGGAACACGAAGACGCCGAGCACCGCCAGCACCACGAGGATCCGCCACGACCAGGCGGCGGCGATGCGGATCGCCGGGGTCAGCGACGCGTCGACGACCTGATCCGATGCCTCGTCCGGGCGGCGATCGTCACGGGATGGGGTGGCCACCGGGCCAGTCTAGGCGGCGCGAACCGGCCCCTTCAGCAGCCCGTCGCGTGACGCGCTCAGGAGCTGATCGGCTCGGCGCTGACGGCGCGACCCCGCAGCGAGAGCTTGGCCGGCTTGCCGGGCTCGGGCTTGTCCGAGACGTCGTGCTGCACGCTCAGCAGGGTGCCGTCGTCCAGCAGCACCCGGGTGCGCCGCAGCGACCCGAGGAAGCTGGTGGTGATCACCGTGCCGCTGATCGGTCCCGAACCGTAGACGATGTCCTCGGGGCGGATGTAGGCCGACACCGGACCGTCGGGCTGGGCCGCTCCGAGCAGGTCGAGCTTCGAGCCGAGAACGGACACCACCCCGCCGGTCAGCTGGCCCGCCACCTTGTTCGACAGGCCGACGAACTCGGCGACGAACGGCGACGACGGGGTCAGGTAGAGCTCCTCGGGGGTGCCGATCTGCTCGATGTTGCCGTTGCTCATCACGGCGACCCGGTCGGCGACCGCCAGCGCCTCCTCCTGATCGTGGGTCACGAACAGGGTCGTGATGCCGAGCTCGGTCTGGATGCGGCGGATCTCGTCGCGCAGCTGCACCCGCACCTTGGCATCCAGCGCCGACAGCGGCTCGTCGAGCAGCAGCACGCGCGGACGCGTCACCAGGGCGCGCGCCAGGGCGACGCGCTGCTGCTGACCGCCGGAGAGCTGGTGCGCGTAGCGCGCGCCGAGGTGTCCGAGCCCCACCATCTCGAGGGACTCCTGGGCCCGGCGCACGCGATCCTCGGGGGCGACCTTGCGCATCCGGAGCCCGAACTCGACGTTCTCGAGGGTCGTCATGTGCGGGAACAGCGAGTACGACTGGAAGACCATCCCGATGTCGCGCTTGTTGACCGGGGTGCTCGCGACATCCTCGCCGTCGATCCGGATGCGCCCTGAGGTGATCTGCTCGAGCCCCGACAGCGAGCGCAGCACGGTGGTCTTGCCGCACCCCGAGGGGCCGAGCAGCGCGATGAACTCGCCCGGCTTCATGGTGAGGTTGACGCCCGAGAGCGCGCGGCTGCTGCCGTAGTCCTTGACCACGTCGACGAGCTCGACGGTGGCTCCCGGATGCGTGACGTACTGCGCCATGCTGTCGGTCGTGATGTCGATGGTGGTCATGGTCAGTCCTTGGATCGAGGGCGGATCGCACCCAGCCGGCCGATGGCCAGCAGCAGCACGAAGGCGAGCAGCAGCGCGATGAGCGAGAAGATCACCGCGACATAGGGATCGGTGTGCTGGATCAGCACCAGCGCGGTCTGGAAGGTGGTGCGGCCCAGGAACGAGGCGATCGTGTACTCCCCGAGCACCACGGCGATCGTGATGAAGCAGGCGGCAAGGATGCCGCGGCGCAGGTTGGGGATCACCACCCGCCACAGCACCGAGAGCCAGCCCGCGCCCAGCGAGCGGGCCGCCTCGGTCAGGGTGACGACATCCACCCCCGCCAGGTTGACGGCGATCGGGCGGTAGGCGTACGGCAGCGCGATCACACCGATCGCGAAGCCCAGCGTCCAGGCGTCCGAGCCGAGCAGCTGCGACAGCACCGAGTAGACCGGGATGAAGCCCACCACGAGCACCACGGTCGGGATCGTGATCGGCAGCAGGCAGACGAACTCGAGCACGCGCCGCAGCCGGGGGTAGCGCAGCTCGGTCAGGATCATCACCGGCAGCAGGAGAACCAGGATGATCGCCACCGTGATCACGCACAGCCCGAGCGAGTTCTGGATGCCGACGAACAGCCCGTCGTAGGTGTACTCCAGCGCGGGGTTGAACACGTCGATGTAGTGGCCGATCGTGTAGCCGCCCTGGTTGGAGCGGAACGAGAAGATCGCCATCGCCGCGATCGGCAGCAGGAACACGGCGCCGACCACGATCAGGATGAGCAGGCTGGTCGCCTTCGCGGGCTTCGCTCCGTAGCGCGGCGAGCGACCCGCCCGCGCGGCGAGGAACGGTTCGGCGGCCGGACCGGCTTGCACCGGCGTCATCGACTCATCGATGGCTGTCATGTCAGCGCTCCCATCGCGCGGCGCGGCGCTGGAGCACGCCGTATGCCGACATCAGCACGACCATGACCACGATCATCCCGAGCGCGATCACGCCCGCCTCGTTCTCGTGGCCGACCACCGTCTCGCTGGTGAGCGCGCGCTGGATGTCGAGCGGCCAGATGCCGCCCTGGCTGATCAGCGCGGCCGCGGTGGCGAATGACGAGAAGGCGTTGGCGAACAGCAGGATCATGCACCCGAAGAACGCCGGCGCGAGGATCGGGAAGCCGACCTTGCGCCAGTGGGTCCAGCGACTCCCGCCGAGGGTCGCGACCGCTTCGCCCCAGGCCGGCTTCAGCCCCTCCAGCACCGGCATGAAGGTGAGCACCATGAGCGGGATCTCGAAGTAGAGGTAAACCAGGGTCAGCCCCGGCACGGTGTAGATCGGCGACGAGACGGAGTTCTCGCCGAACAGCTGCTTGAGGATCAGGATGAGCAGCCCCTGGTTGCCGACCGTCGCGATGAAGGCGAACGCGAGCATGACGCCGCCGAACTGGGCCAGCACACTCGCCGCGGAGTCCACGATCGTGCGCAGCCAGCCATCGGGGTTCATGCCGAGCATGGCGTAGCAGACCAGCGCGCCGATGACGGCGCCGAGAATGGCGCTGGCGGCCGAGAGGCCGAGCGAGCCGACCAGATCCTTGAGGATCACCGGGTCGCCGAACGCCGAGAAGTTCGAGATCGTGAACGCCCCGGCCGAGGTGAAGAATCCGCTGGCGACCGCGAGAACGGCGGGGATGCCCAGGAACAGGATCGCGTAGACCGAGAACGGGACCAACCCGATCCATCCGGTGCCCGCTCGACGCGTCGGGCGCGCGCCGCGGCGCCGGGGGGTCGCCCCGGCGCCGCGGTTCGATGCGAGAGCAGTCATCAACCGACCGCAGCAGCCCACTTCGAGCTGAGCAGCGTGGCGGCCTTGGTGGCCTGGTCCGCGGTCAGCTGCACGAAGTTCTTCGGCGCGGCGCCGACCTTGCTCAGGGTCGCTGCGTCAACGGTCTTGGCCTTCTCCATGGCCGCGAGCTGCGCCGGGTAGGCGCCGGCGGCGAGGAAGAGGTTCTGCACCGCGGGGGTGTAGAGGTACTCCTCCCACAGACGAGCCGCCGCCGGGTTCGGCGAATCGGCGTTGATCGTCTGGTTGTAGTAGCTGCCGAGTCCGGCGCCCGGGAGCACGACGGTCTTCCAGTTGGGGTTGCCCGCCGAGCCGGCGGCCGGGCCCCATGCGACGTTGTTGAAGCTCCACTGGATGACGACCGGGGTCTCACCGGATGCCACCGTGGCCTGCGTGGGCAACGTGCCGAGGAAGTTGCCGGCCTGCTTCAGCTTCTGGAAGAAGTCGATGCCCGGCTGCACGTCGTCGGCCGAACCGCCCGACTGCAGGGCCGCCATGTAGACCGCCGATGCGGCTTCGTTGGCCTGCGTCGGGTCGCCCTTGATCGCGACCGAGTTCTTGAAGTCGGAGCCGAGCAGGTCGTCGATCTTCTTCACGCCGCCCGGGAACTTCTTGGTGTCGTAGCCCACCGACATCAGGCCGGTGTAGTCGTAGTACCACAGCCCGTCGGCGTCCTTGTAGTCGGACGGGATGTCGCCCCAGCTCTGCACCTTGTACGGCGCGAACAGGTCGAGGTTCTGGTTCATCACGGCGGTGCCGATGTCGAAGACGTCGGGCGCGGTGGACTGGCCCTTCTGCGCCTTGGCCGCGGCGACCTCGTCGGCGCTGGAGCCGTCGGGGTTCTCGGAGTTGATCTTGATGCCCGGGTACTTCTTCTCGAAGCCCTGGATGATCTGGCCGTAGTTGGCCCACGACGGCGGAAGAGTGATCACGTTGAGGTGACCCTCCTTGTTGGCGGCCGCGACGAGTCCGGCCATGCCGCCGAAGTCGGCGACGCTGGTGGCCTTCTGAGCCTCGGCCAGGGTGAGGGTCTTGGTGCTGCCCGTGCTGCCGCTGCCGGCGGTGCCCGCGCAGGCGGTGAGGGCGAGCGCCGCGGCGGCCAGAACGGCAGCCCCGGCCAGGTAACGCGTCTTCATGGAATGTGGTTCCCTTCCCAGGGATTCGCCCGCGGTCGTCCGCGTTGTGGGGCGGACTCTCGGATCCCGGGGGCGATCCTGGCTCAGAATGAGCGGCCCGGGTAACGCGATGGGCAAAGTCAGGTGAACGATCGGGGCGGTTCAGGCGGCCGAGTGGTGACGGAATCCTGCGAAGGTCTTCTCGGCCAGACCCAGCGAGATCGTCATGCCGACCCCGCTGGTCACGATCGCGGCCGTCACGCCCGGCTCGACCTCGGCGATCAGGTAGGGCTGCCGTGGGCTGGAGGCGTAGACGCCCTGCCAGCGTTCGATGACGCGCAGCTCGGTGACGCCGAGGATCTGCGCGATGGCGTCGAGCAGCGTGGTCGACGTCGGCTCGGCGAGGAACGGGTCCTGGGTGACGCCGTAGCGGTGCGAGTCGCCGACGATGAGGGTGCCGTCCGGCCGTTGGGTGAACATCACGTTGGCCGCGATGTCGACCAGCTCGGGATGCTGGGCCGCCATCTCGACGCGCAGCGCGGCCGCGGCATCCGTCTCGGCGAACGCGGGATAGCGCAGCATCGAGGTGCCGGTCAGCACCGCCGGAGCGAGCGTGAGGCCGCCCGGCGCCTCGACCCTCGCCATCTGCAGGGCGCAGCGCTCGACCTCGTGCTCGTCGGCGAGACCGGGGTGGAGCAGGTCGAGGTCGTGCCCGACGCAGACGATGGTCTGGGCCGCGTGGAAGTCGCCCCTGCTGGTGCGCACCACTCCCCCGCTCGCGCCCAGGTAGCTGGTGCGCCACGAGAAGCTGACACCGGGTTGGGCGGCCAACCAGGCCGCGATCGCGCCGACCGCCTCACGCGGGTCGACGCGCAGGTCGTCGCGCAGCAGGGCTCCGCCGCGGATCGTCGGATCAGACGCCTTCCCCAGGTGCTCGCGCACCGCCTCGGCCGTCAGCAGCCGCACCTGCCCGCTCTCACGCGAGCCGGCCAGTTCATCCAGCACGGCGGATTCCGCGGCGGTGCGGGCGATCGCGAGAGCACCCGACTCCACGTGGAAGAAACCGGCCAGCTTGCCGTACCTCAGCCATTTCTCGCGTGCCACCAGGGCGAGGTCGAGCAGTTCGCCGCTCTGCGCGGTCACGCAGGCATGCCCGAAGTTGCGGATCGACGCGCCGACCGCTCGCGCGTCGCGATCGATCACGGTCACGCTCAGTCCGCGTTCGACGGCGGCAATCGCGTGCGAGAGCCCGGCGATGCCGGCTCCCACGACGAGGACATCGGAGGTACGGGCGGCGTTCATCGCAGGCACTCTCGCGCCCGGCCCTCGGCGACATCAAGTCGATCGCCACGAGATCATCGTGATGTCGCCGGATGTTCACCATCCGGACGCCGAGTCAGGTCATGCTCGCCTGATGATCGACTTGGTCGCCCTCGACATGGCCGGAACCACCATCGACGACCACGGGTCGGTCTACGTCGCGCTGCGGCGCTGCGTCGAAGAGACCGGAGCCGTGGTGGCGCCGGAGGATCTGCAGCACTGGATGGGCACCGACAAGATCGAGGCCATCACGGCCCTGATGCGGCTGGGCCGTGTTCCGACCGACCAGAAGGCGGTCGCGACGGCGTTCCGGCGCTTCCGCGCCCTGCTCGACGAGTTCTACCTCGAGTCGCCGCCGGTCGCGCTGCCCGGCGTGGAGGACGCCCTCGCCATCCTGCGCGACCGCGGCGTGCGGATCGCGCTGACCACGGGGTTCGACGACACGGTCGCCGCCCCCCTGCTGGAGTCGCTGGGCTGGAAGGTCGGCGACGACGAGCTGCTGGATGCCGTGGTCACCACCTCGCAGGTGCGGGCCGGGCGACCGGCGCCGTACCTCATCCATCACGCGATGGAGCTGACCGGTGTGGATGACGTGCGCCGCGTTCTCGCGGCCGGCGACACCATCGTCGATCTGCAGGCCGCCTGCAACGCCGGCGCGATCGCGGTCGGCGTCACCACGGGCGCGCTCAGCCGGGTCGACCTGGAGCGGCACCCGCACGACTACGTGCTCGACGGGGTCGTCGAGATCCCCGAACTGGAGGAGGCCCGGGTCTGACCGCCTGCCTCGCCGGTTGAGTAGCCGCGAAGCGGCGTGTCGAAACCCACCCGAGCCGCAAGGTTTCGACACGCGCCTTCGGCGCTACTCAACCGGCGGAACGGCGAGGTCGGTGCCGATGGCTATGGTCGAGAGACCATGGGCGACACGATCTCGGCCGCGAGTGCGCGACGCGTTGCGCTGGCCGCACAGGGGTTCGGCAGCCCGCATCCCCCCGCCGTGGGCACGCGCCAGCTGAACCTGCTGATCCAGCGGCTCGGGCTGCTGCAGATCGACTCGGTCAACGTGTTCGAGCGCAGCCACTATCTGCCGGTGTTCGCGCGGCTGGGCTCCTATGACAAAGCCGTGCTCGACAAGCTCACCTTCGCGCGGCGCGGCCCGTACACCGAGTACCTGGCGCACGTGGCGACCTTCATCCCGACCGTCGATCTGCCGCTGTTCGGGTTTCGCAAGGAGCGGATCCGTGCGAAATATGCGCAGCATCCCTGGGTGGTCGCGAACCGCCCGATGCTCGACTGGCTGCTGGCCGAGCTGGCCGAGAAGGGTCCGCTGGCCGCGAGCCGGTTCGAGCACGTCGAGAACGTGCGCAAGGGCCCGTGGTGGGGCTGGAGCGACGTCAAGCAGGGGCTGGAGTTCCTGTTCGACTGGGGCGATGTCGTCTCGGCCGGTCGCCGCAACTTCGAGCGCGTCTATGCCCTGCCGGAGCAGGTGCTCCCCCACGCCCTGCTCGAGATGCGGATCGACAACGACGACGCGATCCGCGAACTGGTGCGGCGCAGCATCCGCGCTCTGGGCATCGGCACGGTCGGCGATGTGGCCGACTACTACCGGCTCTACAACGCGGAAGCGAAGACCGCCCTCGACGAACTGGTCGACGCGGGCGAGGTGCGCCGCGTCAGCGTTGCCGGCTGGAAGGCGCCGGCCTACCTGGATGCCGCGGCTCGCATCCCGCGAAGGATCGAGACGGCGGCGCTGCTCTCGCCCTTCGACCCGGTGGTCTGGGAACGCGACCGCACGTTGCGGATGTTCGGCTTCCACTACCGGATCGAGATCTACACCCCGGCCCCGAAGCGGATCTACGGCTACTACACGCTGCCCGTACTCATCGACGAGGCGCTCGCCGGGCGGATCGACCTCAAGTCGGACCGTCAGAACGGTGTGCTGCGCGTGCAGTCGGCATGGCACGAACCGGGTGCCCCCGCGGGCATGGAGGAGCGCCTGGTGCCGCTGCTGCGCGAGACCGCGGCCTGGCAGGGACTCGGCGGGATCGAGGTGAGGGACCGCGGCGATGCGGCGCGCACGCTCGCGGCCGCACTCGGTGTGGCCGTGAAGGGGTAGACCGATCTGTCGGCCGACGTCAACCCCCATGCGGTTCCCGGTCGTCGTAGGGGTATGACGCGCATCCTCCACATACTGGTCCCTCTTGCTGTCGCTGCCGCCGTTCTCAGCGCGCTCGCCGGGTGCGCCCCGGTTCCCGGTCATCACTCCCCCAGTGGATCCCCCAGCACGCCCTCGGCGCTCGTCACGGGCAGAGCCGCGGACACCGCCGAGCCCCAGCCGGCACTGGACATCGACTGCGCCGGTCTGGTCGATCCGGCGGCGCTCGCGGCGGCCTTCCCCGCTGGCGTGCGCAGCGTGGACCCGCTGGTGACGCAAGGCGAGTTCGGTCCCGACATCGAGGACGGCATCATGCTTCAGGCCGCCGGCGGCATCAGTTGCGAGTGGAACAACGGCCTGCGCTTCAGCGAAGGCGCCGAGGACGCGAGCCGGTACGCCGGGCTGCGCCTGTCCGTGCTGCCGCGTGCGGCCTCTCAGTGGGCGCTCTACGACGCCGAACGCGGCGCGACGGGCGAGGGCTTTCAGTGCTACACGGCCGCGCCGCCGCCGCTCATCTGCTCGTCTGAGCAGTTGATCGGCACGACCTGGGTCTCGATGACGCTGGAGAACGTGGGAGGGCAATCGGAAGCCCGTTCGCTCGCCACGTCGATCAACAGCGTTGTCGCCGCTGCTCGCCCCGGCGCCGCGCGGTGGACTCCGCCGAGCGGAACGAAGACCTTCGGGGAATGCACGCAACTGCTCACGCCCTCGCAGGTCGCCAGCGACCTCGGCGTGACGGCTGTCCCGATGCAGCTCAATGCCGAACCGGCCGGCGGGTGGAGCATCGAGGCTGCCGCGCGGGCACAGGTCGATGCCATCGGGTGCCTCTTCCAGTACCCCGACAATGACAGCATCGTCGGCGAGGTCAATTGGCTCCGCGGCGGCGCTTGGGCCTTCGATCGCGGCATCGCGGCCGTCGGGGTCGGATGGGGAACTCCCGCTCCGACCTCGATCGCGAGTCTCGCCAGCGGTGATCGCGCCGAGATCGGCTGCACCGATCCGAGCCTGGGCGACGAGGAGTCGGCCAACATCTGCACGGTCGATCTGCTGCTGGGCGGCAACTGGATCCAGGTGATCATCGAGCCGAGCAACCTCGATGACTACGTCACGGTGGATGTCCGCACCGCGGCGCTCGCGGTGGCGAGCCAGCTGGTGAGCGCTTTCAACGCGCACGCGCACTAGCACGGGCGGGTCTCGATACGCCGCTGCCCGGCTACTCGACCAGCGGGAAGGTTAGAGCCGGGTCGCGTTGTTCTCGAGGCGCGCGATCCGGTCGGGGATCGGCGGGTGCGTGCTGAACAGGCGGCTCATGATGCCCGGGCGGTTGGGGTCGGCGATCCACATGTGCGCCATGCTCGAGTTGGTGCGCCGCACCGGCTGGAAGTTGGTCTGCAGCTTGGCCAGCGCCGTCTCGAGGCCCTCGGGATCGCGGGTGGTGAGCGCGCTGGTCGCATCGGCCAGATACTCGCGCTGCCGTGAGACCGCGGCCTGCACTACGGCCGCCGTGATGGGCGCGAGGATCGCGGCGACAAGTCCGATCGCGATCACGACCAGGAAGGCCGGCCCGCCCAGGTTGCTGTTGCGGCTGCGGCCGCCCCAGAAGATCATCCGGAAGATGATGTCCGAGATCAGTCCGATCGCGACCACCAAGCCGAACACGATGAGCGAGACCCGGATGTCGTAGTTCTTGACGTGACCCATTTCGTGCGCCATGACGCCTTCGAGTTCGCGGTCGGTCATGATGTCGAGCAGGCCCGAGGTGGCGCACACCGCCGCGTGCTCCGGGTCTCGCCCGGTCGCGAAGGCGTTCGGGGCCGGGTCGTTGATGATGTAGACCTTGGGCATGGGCAGGCCGTCGGTGATGGCCAGGTTCTCGACGATCCGGTACAGCCGCGGGTTGTCGGCCTTCTGGATCTGCCGCGCACCGCTCAGGGCGAGCGTCTCGGAGCCCGCGACGAAGTACTGGAAGATCGCGTACGCCAGGGCGATCGCGAACACCACGATCGCGATGGCCCAACTGTTGTAGATCCAGGCCACGAGCACGCCCAAGCCGCCGATCACGATCAGGAAGATCGCGATGATGAAGACGGTGTTGCGCTTGTTCGCGGCGATCGCGCTATACATGCGATGCCACAGTCAGCTGGACTAGAACTGCACCTTCGGCGGCTCGGCCACCGACGACGCGTCGTCGACCTCGAAGAAGTCGCGCTCCTTGAAGCCGAGGCCGCGCACGAACAGCGTGTTCGGGAAGGTCTTGATCCGGGTGTTGATGTCGCGCACGCTGCCGTTGTAGAACCGGCGCGAGGCCTGGATCTTGTCTTCGGTGTCGACCAGTTCGGCCTGCAGCTGCAAGAAGTTCTGGTTCGCCTGCAGCTGCGGGTAGGCCTCCGACACCGCGAACAGGCTCTTCAGCGCGCCCTGGATCTGGTTCTCGGCCGCGGATGCCTGAGCCGGGGTCGAGGCGCTGATCGATGCGGCGCGCGCCTCGGTCACCTTCTCGAAGACCGAGCTCTCATGGGCCGCGTAGCCCTTGACCGCCTCGATGAGGTTCGGGATGAGGTCGGCCCGCCGCCTGAGCTGCACGGTGATGTCGCTCCACGCCTCGTCGACGCGCACGTTGGAACGAACGAGGCCGTTGTAGGTGGCGAGCAGGTAGAGGCCGATGATCACCACGAGGGCGATGATGACGATGACGATGACGAGGAGTGCGGTACCCATGCGGATCATCATATGGGCGCGGGGGCGCCGCCGCCTATGCGTCTGCTCGATGGTTGCCGTGAGCTCGCAGGGGCAGTGCAGCGCTGCGCGGCAGGACCGCATGGCATGCTGAACCGGTGACCGCCGCCACCGATGCCCTC
>Ga0207690_10002013_pt1 | contig 12448 bp, 10 predicted proteins | sample KBSC23metaG_FD_184315 | JGI IMG/M metagenome (GOLD analysis project Ga0207690, IMG submission 184315) | Corn rhizosphere microbial communities from Kellogg Biological Station, Michigan, USA - KBS C2-3 metaG (SPAdes) (version 2) | ecosystem: Host-associated > Plants > Roots > Rhizosphere > Soil ...
TGATCTGTTTAACCTGTTAGAGAAATTCGATATCCCATTAGAGGGTCTGCATACCGAAACCGGCCCCGGTGTGTACGAAGCCGCTATTCTGCACGATCATGTGATAGCCGCTGCCGATAAAGCGGTATTACTTAAAACCGCGGTAAAAGAGATAGCCGCCAGGCATGGCATTATGGCATCATTTATGGCTAAATGGAATGAGAGTCTGCCTGGTTGCAGCGGCCATATTCATCAAAGCCTGTGGAGCAAAAGTAAAGCGAATAACCTGTTTTACAGTGCCGATGATACCCATAACATGAGCGAATTAATGAAACAGTATCTTGCAGGGCAACTATACTGCCTGCCACATTTACTGCCTATGTACGCCCCAACCATTAACAGCTATAAACGACTGATAGAAGGGGCCTGGGCGCCAACCACCATAACCTGGGGTTTTGATAACCGCACGGCCGCGCTGCGTGTGCTGCACCCTTCAAAAAACTATACCCGTTTAGAAACCCGCATACCCGGTTCTGATACTAACCCATACCTGGCCATGGCCGCGGCGCTGGCATCGGGTTTGTATGGTATCAAAAACAAACTGAAGTTAGAAACCGAGCCAACAGTTGGTAATGGGTATTTAAACAAAGAGAAGCTGCAATCAAACCTATACCAGGCGAGTAGGGATATGCAAAACTCGCCCATAGCTAAAGAACTATTTGGCGAAGGTTTTGTTGAACATTTTACACAAACCCGCTTATGGGAATGCAAACAATACGCTAAACACGTAACCGACTGGGAACTGAAGCGTTATTTTGAAATTATATAATACCCAAGTGAACTACCATTCTATCATAAAAAAAGCCTGGGCCGGGTACGATGCCTCGAAAGTGATACGCGATATTGAGGATATCAGCGCCATGGTATCTACCAATCATGTTTATCATATAACGTTCGAAGATGACGATATTATCATCGCCAAACTCTCTAAATACGGCAAATACGAACATTTTAAAGAAGATCATCGCATTATACACGCGTTATCAAATAACCTGTTATATCCTTTCGAAAACTTTATTGCCAGGTCGTTATTAAAAAATAACCGCGTTTATACCTATCGCCATAAATACAAAAAAGAAGATGCCTGGGTGGTTTTTTATAACCCCGTACGTATTGATCAACGCTTGCCGCGAAGATTGGAAGAACACCATATCCGTGCTTTGGGCAAGCAGATGGCTAAATTTCACCGGGCATGTTTTCGCATAAATAACGTGCTGCCAAAATCATCGAAAACATTGGGTACCGATATCAGGACACTGATAGAGCAATTGGAAAAAACGCCCGAAAAGTTTGGTACGCCGGAGCAGGTTGCCATGTTGCGCCAGCATTGCGATGTTTTTATGAAAAACCGCACAAAGTACAACGCGGTAGGTTCATTAGGCACCATACCGGTATTCATCGATTGGAACATCGGCAATTTCTCGGTCAACGATAAGGTACAGCTTTATTCACGCTGGGATTACGACTGGTTCAGGATGAGCAGCCGCATGATGGATTTTTATTTCCTGAGCAGGGTAGTATCAAATGCGGGTGACCGCACCGTATTTAGCTATGTGATTGGCCCGTTGATGGAAGACCGTTTCCTGATCTTCCTGGAAGAATATCACAAAACCTATCCTTTAACAGCGCACGAGATACATTTTATGAAAGACGCCTATCGTTTCTTTATCCTTAATTATGTGATAAAAGACGGTCGGTATTTTTTTAATGAGCAATATGCCAAAAAACTGCGGGCCGAAGCTTTAAGCATTTACCTGCCATCCATCGAAAAGGAATTTAACGCCGAAAAGATAATTAATGCTCTCGGCATCAACACGCCCGAATTAGCCCACTAAAACCTATATTTATCACAAAACCTTCCCAGCTGAATGGAAACACAAAATTTTAAAGAGATCATAGATCGTTACAAGGTTATATTTTTTGATGCCTTTGGCGTGATAAAAAATTATGAAGGTTTGGTACAGGGTGTTGATAAAACATTGGATTACCTGGAGCAGCAACACAAAAAATATTATATCGTAACCAATGATGCCTCGCGTAGCCCATTGCAACTGGCAGAAGGTTTCCATAAAATGGGACTTACCGCTGTACGCGAAGACTGCGTAATATCATCGGGCATGCTGGCAAAAGAGTATCTCGACCTAAAAGTACACGATGGCATTGTAGCATACCTGGGCACGCCAAACTCCGCGCATTATATCGAGTCATCGGGTTTGCATACCTTGCCGGTGGGCGAAGTGAATGAGAGTAATATTAACAGTGTAAATGCTTTGGTTTTACTGGACGACGAGGGTTACGACTGGTTTAAGGATCTGAATAAGGCGGTAAACCTGCTGCGCCGCCGTAATATTCCGTGTATTGTGGCCAATACCGATGGCTCATACCCGCTAAATGTAAACGAAATATCTATAGCCATTGGTGGTATTGCCAGTATGCTCGAAAGTATTGTAGGCAAGCGCTTTATCCGGTTTGGTAAACCCGATTCGCAAATGTTCATGTTCGCTTATGATCTTGTTCGCGAAAGTTTTCCGGGTGTAGGAAAAAAAGATATCCTGATGATAGGAGATACCTTAACTACAGATATACTTGGCGGCAACAAATTTGGTTTGGATACCATGCTGGTATTTACCGGAAATACCCTGCAGCGCGATGCGGAACTGCGCATCAATTCATTAGGTATTGTACCAACCTACGTTTGCGAATCGGCGGTAGTATGATCAATGTACAAATGAAATAATTGGCACATCTGCAAGTTATTTCATTTGTCACTTTTTTATTCCCAAAATCTTTTTTTGGCTATTAAATCTTGATTTTTGCTTCTATTTTTTTCCGTCTGTTCTGAATGGAAAAGCAGGTAACCCTGCTGCGTTAACCAGGTTCGGATTAGCCGTTTCCGTCCATGCAAAACGAACTGTTTTGGGCTTGGGTACCAATAAACTCGATACTATTACCGTATTACCCACAATTTCCGCGTCGGCATTCATAAAGTTACCGTCGGTACCGGCAATGGTAAAAAAGTTCAGAGGCTGGCCATCGCTGCTTTTTAAACCCTGTGCATGGTTAAAATACAGAATAGCTTTACCATCTTTAATTTCGACTTTCTGATAGCGCGGGCCGCTGTACACGGTGTTTTTAAAACCATAGTCTTTAGCTAAGGCAACAAGCGCCATTCTGCGGCCAACCTCCCATTTGTATGATGGATGGATGTTTTTAAAATCATCAACAAGGTCGGTCACGCTGATAATATCCGTATTAGGTATTTTGGTCGAATTTACCTGCTGTTCCCAAAACTCGGGCAAGGTTTCGGTCGTATGCGGTACATGGTCTTTACGTTTGGTATAGTAATAAGGCGCTATCAATACCGAATAAAAAGAAGCTTTCGGCGCATCAAAATCCTTTCTCCAGCTATCAATTAAAGCCTGCATTTTATGCACATACCTGTTTTCCTTTTCATTGATCATACAGTTCGATTCGCCCTGGTACCATAAAAAACCGTGCAAAGCGTATGGCGCGATAGGGTATACCATACTTTTATACATTTTACCAACTGCCGCGCTGTCAACCATCATAGGTTCAGTCGTGCTTTCTGCTTTAAAGGCGGGTAAAGCGGCGTAACCGTAAGGCGGTGTCCAGGGTTCAATGCGGCTGCCTCCCCATGATGCTTCTATCATTCCTATCGGGATATGCAGTTTACTGTAAACATTCTTAGCGAAATAATAACCTACAGCCGAGAACGCCTCCAGCGAGCTTCCTGCAGATTCATTCCAGCCCCTGGTAGTAACATCAGGTAAACTATAAACTTTCTCTACCTTAAACAGGCGGATGTTTGGGTTAACGGCGGATAATTCCAATTCGGCACTGTCAACACCTTTAAATGGTTTAATATAACCTTTCATCAGCTTCATGCTATACTCCATATTCGATTGCCCGGAGCAGAACCAAACCTCGCCGATCAAAATATTTTTCAGGGTGATGTTGCTGGTATCGCAAACTATGTTCATTTGCTGTCCTTTATTGTTTGCAGGCATGGGGTTAAGGCTTACCTTCCAATACCCTGTGGTATCGGCAACGGTAGTTTTAACCTGCCCAGCAAAATTTATTTTTACAGCATGGCCGGGCTTCGTCCATCCCCATACGGGTACCGGCTGATTACGCTGTAATACCATATTATCGCCGATGATTTTAGGCAAACGTATTTGTGCATCAGCCGCAGCGATAAAAAAAATGAAAGACAATACAATTAAAAAAACATGCTGCTTTTTATACATGGTAATACAGGTGTGGTATGTTATAACGGGTTTATGGTGGTAAATATAATGCCTTGCCGTTAATCTTCAGGCAATTCTTTGTAACAAAAACAATAGCTCATATCGAAATTTAGCAGTGCAGGGGGCTTTTTTAATAAATTATATGTTATTTTCGGCCTCAATTATAACCGTTGTATATTTATGAAGAACAGACTGATATTTGCCCTGGTAATACTGCCATATATCGGCTTTTGCCAAAACGATACCAAATTATGGTATAAACAACCCGCCAAAGTGTGGACGGAGGCCCTGCCTGTAGGTAACGGCCGCCTTGGCGCTATGGTTTTCGGCAGGGTAAGTAACGAACTGATCCAGTTAAATGAAAGTACATTTTGGAGCGGCGGCCCGGTAAAACATAATGTAAACCCGAATGCTTACGTTAACCTGGGATTGACGCGCGAAGCGCTTTTTGCAGAAAACTACAGTAAAGCGGCAGCACTCGCTCGTAAATTACAGGGTGTATATTCAGAATCTTTTGAGCCGCTGGGCGATCTGATGATCACACAGGATTTTAAGAATGCAAACCCATCGGCTTATTACCGCGATCTTAATATTGCCGATGCCATTTCAACAACGCGTTTTACTATTGATGGTACAGAGTTTATCCGGCAAATATTTGTTTCGGCGCCAGACCAGGTTATTGTGATGCGTTTTACCGCGAATAAACCCGGCGCGTTAAACTTTAAAGTTGGCACTAAAAGCCTTATTCAATATAAAAATTCGGTAGTTAGCAGTAATGAGGTGGCGATGAGCGGCAATGCGCCCCTACACGCCGATCCCAATTACGTTAAATACAATAAAGACCCTCTTCCTTACACTGATAGCATGGGCCACCATGGTATGCGCTATATATTGTTGACCAAAGCTATAGGAGATGGGAAGATCAGCACAGATACATCGGGCATATCAGTTAAAGATGGCTCAGACGTGTTATTGTTTTTATCAGCAGCAACCAGTTATAACGGTTTTGACAAACTGCCCGATACCGACGGTAAAGATGAAGTAAAATTAGCCGCAGCTTATTTAAATGCCGCGGTAAAAAAGGATTGGAAAACCTTGTTTGCTGCGCATCAGGCCGATTATCATCAATATTTTAACCGGGTATCGTTCCATTTGGATGTACCTGCGGCTAATACAAATGCTGTACTGCCAACCAATGAGCGTTTGATAGGTTACACCCGCGGCGCGAAGGACCCGGCTTTAGAAACCATGTATTATAATTATGGCCGCTACCTGCTCATCTCGTCTTCGAGGCCGGGCGGTGTACCTGCTAATTTACAAGGTATCTGGAATAATATCGTTCGCCCGCCATGGAGCTCAAATTATACCACCAACATTAACGTGCAGATGAATTACTGGCCGGCAGAAATGGCCAATCTTTCTGAAATGCACGAGCCTTTGTTAGCGTTTATTAAGAACCTGTCGGTTACAGGCGCGGTTACGGCTAAAGAGTTTTATCATGCCAATGGCTGGGCGGTACACCATAACAGCGATATATGGGCACTTTCAAACCCGGTAGGCGATACGAAGGGCGACCCTAAGTGGGCAAACTGGTCGATGGGTTCGCCATGGCTATCGCAACATTTATGGACACATTATGAGTACACCGGCGACAAAAAGTTTTTGAAAGAAACCGCATATCCATTAATGAAAGGCGCGGCACAGTTTTGCCTGAGCTGGTTGGTTGAAGATAAGAACGGCCAGTTGGTTACCGCGCCTGCGCTTTCGCCCGAGAATGACTTTATTGATGATAAGGGCCAAAAGGGAAGTGTATCTATAGCCACTACAATGGATATGTCTATCATTTGGGATCTGTTTACCAATATTATAGATGCTGCCAATGTTTTAGGTAATGATAACGCTTTCCGCGATCTTATTATCGCTAAAAGGGCCAAATTATTCCCGTTGCACATCGGTAAAAAAGGAAACCTGCAGGAATGGTACAAGGATTGGGAAGATGTTGACCCGCACCACAGGCATGTATCGCACTTATTCGGCTTGCACCCCGGCCGCGAAATATCTCCCATTACTACACCCGACTTTGCCAACGCGGCGAAAAAGACATTGGAGCTGAGAGGCGATGCAGGTACAGGCTGGAGCCTTGCCTGGAAGATAAACTTTTGGGCACGCCTGCTCGATGGAAACCATGCCTACAGCCTGGTGCGCGACCTGTTACACGCAGCCGGCGGCAGCGCTGGCGAAAACTATGTGGGCAGCGGCTCCGGAACGTATCCTAATATGTTCGACGCGCATCCGCCGTTCCAGATAGACGGTAACTTTGGTGGTGTTTCGGGTATGTCGGAAATGTTACTGCAAAGCCATCTGGGCGAGATAGATTTGTTGCCGGCTCTACCCGATGAATGGGCAACAGGCTCAATTAAGGGATTAAAAGCCCGTGGAAACTTTGATATCTCAATAAACTGGAAAGATCATAAATTGGTTACTGCAAATATTACATCACAAATAGGAGAGGTTTGTAAATTGCGTACGCTGGTACCTATAAGTGTTAAAGGCTTGGCTGTAACATCTAAAAAAAGCAATATTGGTTATTTAACAAGCTTTAATACTGTAAAAGGAAAGACATATGAGCTGACAGCAAAATAATTATTCGGATAAGATATGGCCGGTAATTAAAAAGGGTGATAAAGTGTGTGAGGTTTCAGTCTCTTTAATCTTATTATTTTGCTGATTCTGCGGATACCAATTTATCAATAATAACATTGAAGTTTGACCTGTTGATGCCGGTTATTTTATCCAGCGCTTTAAAAAAGTTTTCGTTGTCTGGTTCCTTTTTACCGCAACTTAACAATTCAATAACCGGCCGGAAGCCTTTTTCCTTTTCTATCTTTTGTACGATAAGGGCATCAATTACATAATCGGTATACAGCGGCGCTTTTGCATCGCCAAACTTTTTGTGGCTGTTAAAAGTGCTGAGCCAGTCGTGGTCGGCACCCATATTATCTTTAAATTTTTTAAATATGTCCGGCCATTTCATAATACCCCAACTGCCACCGTAAAGGTAGGCGCAGGCCTCGTCTACAGGCCTGTTAATGATATCGGTTGATACTACATGGTGCAGTCTGGAATGCCACAGATCGTGCGGGTCGAAAGCCGTGAGGTCGGTTGCGGGTGCGCCGATAAGATAAAGGCTGTGGTTGTTTTCGAAAGTGCCTAAGCCGCCATGGCCCAGGCTGTTATAGTTTGATTTATAGGTTACGCCTATCAACTCAAGTATATCTTCAAAATTATCGCAATAGTAAATTTGTGTGGGATAACTTGGAGCATTTATCCTCTTATCATACTCATCTGCTTTCCTGATGTATTCGTCCAGCTTATCAACTTTGGCTGATGTATTACGGTAAATTGTAAAATTACCTGTTTTTTTAACCAGCCATGTTAGTGTATTGCGTTTCAATGGTGAGCTAAATACATATTGGCCGCCCTGCTTTTGCGCTATCAGTTTAAAGCTTGCCTTTAAAACGGGTGCGCTTTCATCAGTACCAAGCCAGGAGAGCTGTACAATATAATCCGCACTATCAAGCGGTACCACATTTGTTAAATAACATTTGTATGAATTTATTTTAGCGGAGCCTTCGTTTTCCATGCCCTTCATTTCATCCACAAGAGCAGCTGTTGCTACAAAGTTATCTTTTGATATAAAAGTATTTTCTTTATCAGGCTTGGCTATCTGCGCCAGGAAACCATTTAACGAGGTGATAAGCTGTGCGGAATCTGCCGGGAGTTTGAGGTGTTTGGTAATGGTTAGGGGGCTTGACTGGCCTAAACAGGTGATAGAGAATAATACACCAATTAAGGTGTACAATATGTTTTTCAGCATGATGTTGTGTATAAGGTTCACTAATATACACAATTTCAGAGCGGGTAATACAAGATCGGGATCAAATTATCCTTAATGATGAAATGGCTCCTGTCGGTTATCCCAAAAGAATAAAAGATGGATTGATGTTTTGGTAACTCGATAAAATAATGAAGTTTGTTTGCTGATTAAAGCTATCCGTATATTTTCGTCTAAAGTGCTGGCCTTAAACATCAATGGATAATCTGCAATGAGTTCAATTGTTTTTTCGGCTTTTAAGGCAAACTTATCAGCCGACCTCTTTCCAAACTTGTTATTAATAAAATGGTAAACATATCCCAAGGTTTCTTTTGCCCTTGGTGTGTATAAAACATATAAGCTCATGCCTGATCCAGCATATCTTTAATGCTTGTAAAGGGAGTTAACTGACCTTCATCAGCTTGTTTTAAAGATTCTTTTACACCTTGAACAACATGGTCGGGATATATCTCGCTTCTTTGTTCGAAAGAGATTTTCATTGCCTTCATTACAGCTTTCAATGCAGTTAGCTGTTCTTTATTTTCCGGATAAACTACCAATGCGTCCATATAACAAATATAACAAAGCATTCGCGTAATTTCGACAGGAATTTAAATAAGCTTTGACAATTCGCTTCAATTGTCAAAGCTTATTACCTTACTCCGTAAACAACGTAAATTCCTGTACCTGTATCCCTGGCGATGCTTTGGTAATATTGAGGCGGAAAAGCTGCGCGTTAACCGGCGTAACCGCCTTTAAAAATCCGCGGCCTATTTTTTTACCATCAAACAGTAGCTTCCATTCGTTGCCGTCTTTGTATTCCACTTTATAAGCGGCTATGGTTGATTCTTTACCACTGCCTTCCTGTATAGCTACGGCGGCTATTCGGGTAGGTTTACCCAGATCGATGGTTAAGGTTGCGGTGCTGTCTGTTTTTGCGGCTGCCCACTTTGTTAGTGCCGAGCCGTCAACAGCTTTAGCGGCGCTGTTATCGGGGCTTAATTCAGACGAGGCCGTTATTTGTTTGCCGATGGATGGTACCGGCGATACTATGGGCGCGCCTTTTATATTGATGGCGAATACGGTAGCCATCGTATCGCGGATAGCTGAAGAAAGATCTAATGAAATACCATCGGCGGTGCGTTTTACCGACATGGTAGCTTTGGGTTCGGCAAGTGCGTGTGCTTCTGTTACTTCGTTTTTCAATGGTATTCTTAAAATATTATCCTTTGGCCAGTTAAATACATGCACGTATACGGTTTGGCCCTTTTGTGTAGCACGGCCCCAGCTCAGGTAGCTGAAGGGACTGTGCGTAGTTCCGTATATCGACTCGCCGTTGCGGGCCATCCATGTGCCTACTTCTTTCAGGCGGGTTACTTCTTCTTCGGGTATCAGCCCTTCGGCGGTGGGACCTACGTTAAGCAGGTAATTGCCGCCTTTTGATGCGATATCCACCAGGTTTTGTACCAGCACTTTGGTGCTTTTAAAGTTCTTGTCGTTCACTTTATAGCCCCAGGTATCGTTCATGGTCATACAGGTCTCCCAGTTGCGGCCGGGGAAACCTGTTGCCGGGATGTATTGCTCGGGCGTTTCCAGGTCGCCGCTAAAGCCGCCACCAAGGCGATTGTTTACAATAATATTGGGTTGTAGTTTCAGTGTTTCGTTCACTTTGGCAGCGCGCTCGGGTGTCATGCCGGTAGGGGTATCAAACCATAGTACGGATATAGGGCCGTATTTTGTCAATATCTCTTTCATTTGTGGCACGGCTATCTTGTCGATATACTCATCCATGCTGCCGTTCTGCGCCGGGTCCCAGTAGCCGCCGTTGGCCGCGCCGCCGGGGTGGTTCCAATCCTGCGCCTGTGAGTAGTACAGGCCGAATTTTATGCCGTACTTTTTACAGGCAGCTGCCATCTCTTTGATCACGTCGCGCTTAAAAGGTGTGGCATCCACAATGTTAAAATTGCTCGCGTCGGATTTAAACATGGCGAACCCATCATGGTGTTTGCTGGTAATAACAAGGTATTTCATACCCGCCTGTTTGGCTAGGCTCACAAACTTATCGGCATTAAACTTTACCGGGTTAAACTGCGCGGCATATTTTTGATATACAGCCATTGGTATTTTACCCTTGTTCATTATCCATTCGCCAATGCCGGGTACTTCTTTACCTTCATAAATACCAGCCGGAACGGAATAGATACCCCAATGGATAAACATACCGAAACGGGCCTCTGTCCACCATTGCATACGCGCTTTGCGGTGTTCTTCGGTTTCGGCAGGTGCCTGGGCCATGGTGGTTTTTAAAAATAAGGTACAGCACAAGGCTATGAGCAGGTGGTGTTTTTTCATGATTGTTGGTAGTAGGGTTAATTGGTTTTTAAAGGTATTAAAAACCGGGCGAGGTAGCGGTTAACTATATTGGCATATTAGTTAACTGGATTGGCTGGGAGGGCGCAAGCTTAACGCTTGCTACATTTTAGGAGAAGACGGACGGAGTTACGAACAACAGGTAATACTATACCAATAATTTATCTATCATCCCGGTCATTTCCCTGTCCTTATCCGTAACCACATCACCTGCATCGTGGGTGTTGAGCCATATCTCCAGGTTATTATAGGTATTTGTCCAGGTAGGGTGATGATCCATTTTCTCGGCCAGCAAGGCTACCCTTGTCATAAAAGAAAACGCTTCTGAGAAATTTTTGAATTTAAACGCCCGGTACAATTTGTTATCGGTTTCCTGCCACATGATATTTAAAATTAATGTGTTAATAATGTACAAAACCCGTACCGTAAATTAAATATGCCTGTTATACGCTTAAGCTGAATGCTTAATTGTATAACAGGCAATAAGTGTTTGGCCAGCTTTTAAATTAAAGCGATACCAGCGTAGTTACGCTGGATGGTAAAAGGTTAATGCCAAAACTGCCGCCGCTAACACTAAAACTGTTTTGGGCAAGGTTGGCTGTGCTGGTGGTTGCATAGCGGTTAAAGCCGGTAATGGTTATGCCGCTATAGCTGAAGGGTTGGTAAGTAGTAGCTGCATTTTGATTTACGATAACCACCACCAGTTTCGATCCGCTTTTGTAGGCGGTAACATAAACACCGCTTGCCGGGTTTGCCGTGCATGATATTTTGTTATACCCGGGGCGCACCCATTTGGCCCATTGTGCCATTACATAGCCGCGTTTGGTTACATTGCCGCTTTCATCAAGCAACCCGTAGCTGCGGCGGATATACCACCAGGTGTACATATTATAGCCGGCGTTCATACAATCGTGTATCTCTTTGCCAAGTGTCATGGCACCGGCCCAGCCGTTCGCGTCGTTGGTATCGGTAATGTGTTCTGTCATCCAAACTTCTTTTCCGGGGCTGTAAACCGCCGGGCTTACACCATAAATATGGCCGCATACAAAACCTGTTTTTGATTTCGCGGTAGCATTGCTCAGGTAAGTATTAATGAATGTCTGATCCATATTAAATGGTTCGGGCGCCATAATGGGGGCACCGCATTCTGTACCTTTTGCGGCCACAAAATTGGCTACCTCAGCCGCGGTCATACTCATCGATTCATAAGTCACGGTAATATTAGGCTCGTTGGATGGGCTGATAGCCATTACACCGCCCACAGCAGTGTTATAGCTGGTGAGGTAAGCGGCATAATCGGTATAGGATGTGGTTTTGAGCTTGCCGCCGATAACACTGCCATTGTCTTTCATGGAAGCGGGGGCCGACCAGGCTGTAGCAATAACCGATGCCCCGTATGATTTAGCGGCATCTATGGTGGGTTTTTCAACAGCAAAATCTGCAGTACTGTTCGGAATGCGCACCCGCAATATGCTCAGGCCCATTCCGTTATTCGGGTCAAAGGCCTTAATTCTTTGTGCGCTGGTTAAATCGCCTATCCAGGCTAAAATGCTGGCACCGCCAAAACCCCTAATGTTTTGTTGTAAAGTGCTTGCATCAATAGCTACGGTTGATGCAGTTGCAAATGACTGGCCGGCTGTGTCGGTTTTTCCGGCGAAGTTATCCACCGTGTTTTGATTTTTGCTGCAGCTTGCCAACAGCAAGCCCGCCGCCGCGAAGCTTAATAATTTGTTTTTCATAATTGGTTAAATTGGTAAATGGTTTATAAATTGATGGCCAGGCAATTAATGCCTTGGAAATCGTTTTTCAAACCTAAGCCGCATTTTGTTTTGAGTCTGCCAGTAATTGATGAATTAATAGGAGAGATGTTTAGGGCGGGAGGGCAAGCAGGATACTT
>Ga0207690_10002024_pt1 | contig 12429 bp, 13 predicted proteins | sample KBSC23metaG_FD_184315 | JGI IMG/M metagenome (GOLD analysis project Ga0207690, IMG submission 184315) | Corn rhizosphere microbial communities from Kellogg Biological Station, Michigan, USA - KBS C2-3 metaG (SPAdes) (version 2) | ecosystem: Host-associated > Plants > Roots > Rhizosphere > Soil ...
CGCCCTCGTCACCCTCCTGCACCGCCGCGCCGACCTCGCCGAGACGATGTCCAGCTACCTGATCGAGGAGCTCGACCGCTTCGGCGTCAACGTCCGCGACCGCAGCGAAATCGCCGAGCTGCATGGGGAGAACGACGAGCTTGAAGCTGTGACCCTGACCGACGGCGCCCGTCTCCCTTACTCCTTCCTTTTCCTCTTCCTCGGCGCCTCTCCCTGCACCAACTGGCTCGACGGGACGGTCGAGCGCGACGAGAACGGCTTCGTCCTCACCGGGCCCGACGCCGACGCCGAGGGCCTGTACGAAACCAGCATCCCCCGCGTCTACGCCGCCGGCGACGTCCGCTCCGGCTCGATCAAGCGCTGCGCGATCGCCGTCGGCGAGGGCGCCGCGGTAGTGCGCTTCGTGCACGAGCACCTGGTGCCCGTGGCGGGGCAGCGCTGAGCCGCACGGCTCAGTCGCCGGAGAGCATTTCGACCTGGCTGGAGAGCTCGCCCTCGGAAAAGACATGGAGGGCGAAACCCGGTGGACCGACCATTTGCACGTCTTCGGCGTCGTAGTCGAAGTCGGGCAGCGCCTGCAGGTAGGTGCTGGGGGCGGAGAGAACGGGGCAGCCAGCCAGACTCGCGGTCGCGATCCGGTGCAGATGGCCGCCGACAATCGCCCGCAACTGCGGGTGGCGGGCGACAACGTCGCCTAACGCCTCGATCTCGGCAGGGTCGAGGTTGATCGCATCCCAGCCGGGGAGGCCGGTGGAGAGCGGCGTGTGGTGCAGGGCGAGCAGCGTCGGGCGCTCGGGCTCTTCCCCCAGCGTCGCGTCCAACCAGGCGAGGTCGCCCGGACCGAAGCGACCGGGGTCCTGGCCGGGGACATTGGAGTCGAGAAGGACGAGCCGCAGTGGGCCGACCTCGACGCAGTAGTTGACCGGCTCGGCCCGAGTTCCATGCAGTCCGAAAGCCTCGCGCACGCACGCGCGGTCGTCATGGTTGCCGGGCAGGACGTGAACCGGGCACTCGAACCGAGCGAGCGCCGCGCGCGCGAGCCGATAGGACTCCTCGCTGCCGTTGTCACTGAGGTCGCCGGAGATGAGCACGGCATCAACCGGGTTCGGCAGCGCCAAGACCGCCTCTACCACCGTTTCCAGCCGCGTAAGCGGATCGGCCTCCTCCCCCGTCGCGCCGATGTGCAGGTCGCTGAGTTGGGCGAGCAGGAGAGGGCGCGGCATAGCGCCGACCCTACATTTCGTGCCCGGACTCACCTCGATTGCCGGGAGCCGGCTCGGACTCCTGATCGACCTCCCGCCAAGTAAGCAGCTCCTCGATCTCCCAGCCTTTCTCTGCTTCCTGAACGAGCTTCTCGATCAGCTCATCAGTGATTAGCTCGCCGGTGATGGTTCTGCCGTAGTTCTTCTTTCGCTCCACGGTCATTCTCTCGGTAGCAGGTTTGCATACTTGGGTCGGATCCTCATCGCGTGTATCGCTATCTCAACTCCGTCCGGTCGACGTCTCGTGATTACCTCAAGCAGTTCTCCGTCACGCGCAGGACCGAGATAGAGGCGCAGCCCGTCCTCCCGTTCGAGGGCTCTAAGCGGATGCATCACCGCATGCCTGATGTCAGCGGCCTTAATCCCATGCTTCAGGGCCGCCGGATGAAACTCCCGCATCCGTTTCACCCGAAAGCTCACGCCACCAGTCGCACTTCGAAGCTCGGCATGGCGATGGCGCCGGCGCCGGCGATTAGGGCGAGGATGCGGGTGACGTAGGCCTGGGTCTCGGGGTAGGGCGGGATGCAGTGGCAGGCTTCGACCGGGGCGGGGCCGGCGTTGTAGGCGGCCAGGGCCAGTTCGGGGGAGCCGAACTGGTGGAGGAGGTCCGACATCAGGTGGGCCTCGGCGTCGATCGCGGCAACTGGGTCGTAGGGGTTGGTGAGGCCGTAGGCGGCGGCGGTGCTGGGCATGAACTGGGCGATGCCCTGGGCGCCCGCCGGTGAGCCGACGTTTGGGTCGAAGCCGGACTCGGCCATCAGCTGGCCCGCCATCAGCGCCGGCGGGACGCCCCAGCGGGCGGCCGAGCGGAGGATCGGCTCGCGGTACTGCGCGGGGACGAAGGAGGGCAGGCTGTTTGACGAAGCAATGGGACCTGCTCCTCCCCCGCCCGCTGCCACCGCTTCGCCGGCAGGCGAGCAGGGCGCGGGGCCGGCGTCGAAGCCGTAATGCCAAGCCTCCCACGAGTAGCGCTGGACGAAGCCGAAGCGGTTGGCCTTGGCGGCGAGCCAGCCATAGGCGGAGGACGGGCCGAGGTCGAGCTCGGTGGCACAGCGGTGCAGCGAGTGACCGGGCGGTGCGACCCAGGTCGGATCGGGATGAGCGGCGAACAGTTCCGCCTGTTCGGCGTCGGAGCGGAAGCCGGAGACGACGATCAGAGCGAGGCCGTCGGCGCTCGCAGCCGCCGCCATCCGGTCATAGGCGGCGGCGACGTCCGGCCGCATTCCCTCGCCGTCGCGGAAGACGAGTGGGCCGCTGTAGCCGCCGCCGCTCGCCATCCCAGTGGCGCCGCCCGCTGCCGCTCCGTAGGACGTGGCGGCTTCGGCCACGGCGGACGCTTCGACGCGGTGGCGTTCGACCCCCTTCAGTCCCGCCACCACCGTCGCCTTGGACCGCACCGGCGCGAAGGAGCTCGCATCCGGGAAGCTGACGTGTACGCGCTCCGGATCGACTTCGTTGCGGCGCGCCGCCGCCAGCGCCACGGTCCGGGCCCTCGCTAGGTAGACAGACTTGTCGATGCGCTCGGGGTTCGGCTGGCCGTCGCTGAGCGACGGCGGCGCAAGCAGGCGCGGCAGGTCGTCGCGCATCGAGCGGACGGCCGAGATCGCGACCAAATCCGCCGCCCGCTGCACCCTCCCCTTGCCGGTCATCGCGCCGGCAATCGCAACTAACGCCAGCGCTGCCGCGATCAGCGCCAAGGCCCCGCCCAGAGCGAGGATCAGCGCCTGCCCCGACTCACCCCTCCCCCACCTCTCTCCCATGCGCCGACCCTTCCGGGTGGCGGCGCACGCGTGGTGCGCAGAAACAAAATCTTGTGGAGCGGCTTTCGAACTTTTCCGTGACGGGTCGCGTAGACCCGGGCGACGCAAGCGACCAAGGAGATCGACCCATGCCGCAGCCGGCAATCCCCCGTCCCCGCCCACTCCCGATCCGCATCGCATTCCTGGCGATCGCCGCGACGGCGCTACTGGTCGTCGGAACGGCGGTGGCCCAGCCGACCAAGCGGGTGGCCAAGGAGGCCGAAAACGCCACCCTCAACGAGACGATCCTGACCACCATGAAGGGCAAGACCCTCTACAGCCTCAGTGCCGAGACCAAAGGCAGGTTCATCTGCACCGGCGCCTGCCTCGCCTCGTGGAAACCACTGGTGGTGCCAGCCGGCGTGAAGCCAAAGGGACCGGTGACGCTGAGCACGCGGAAGCGGCCCGACGGCAGGACCCAGGTCACCTACAAAGGCCTCCCCCTCTACAGCTTCAACGGCGACACCAAGCCGGGCGAAGTAAACGGCCAGGGACTGAAGGACGTCGGCACCTGGCACGCCGCCAAGGTCAAGACGACCAGCTCTGCGCCGCCACCGGAATCGGAAGCACCTCCGTATCCGTACTAGCGACACCGAGACGGCGAACCAGCTGGGCGGGTAGCCCACCGGCAGAACCGAGCGGGAGCGCTCCGAAGAGCGCGCGCCGTTCGACCATCCAGCTCAAGCGCCGCTTCAGCACGGCGACGGCGAGGCCGCGGGTCATCAGCTCGCGTGCGGCCAGCGCGACGAGGGCGCGGTCTTGACCCAGGTCCGCCCGTAGGAGAGCCCCGGAGGGCCGTATCCCGTTGGAGCCGTCGACGACCTCCTGCAGCAGCTCCGGCGGCACGTGCACCATCGCGCTCGCGCCGCGCGCCGCCGTGATCGCGGCAGAAGCGGTATCAAGTCCTTCTTGGTCGGCCGCAACCGCGAGGTGGCAGACCTGCCCTCGCGCCGCCGCGCGCAGGTGAGGCAGATGCGCCGCCAACCGCTCCTCGAGCTTCTGCGCGGCGGCGGAGGCGAGCAAGGTCGGGCGCGGGGTCCTGCCGCCGACGTCCACCAGCAGCGCCGCCGTGTCGATCTCGGCACCCGCGCAAGCGAGCGCCGCTGCAGCGCCGCGCGAGCCCTCGGCCTCCCCCACCGCCGCGACGACGACGACCGGCTCGCTCGCGAGCGGGTTGGCGTAGCTCGCCGGCACAGCCACGCCTGAACCAGCGAAGCTCATCGGGCCGGCCTCGCGTTGGCGCTGCTGCTGATGGCGAGCCGGTCAGCGACAGCGGCGATCGGCGAGGGAGGCCGCAGCCGCACCGAAACTGTGCCGCCCTCGACCGCGACCGAGACGTCGTCCTCCGCCCACCCCGGCAGCGCCCCGCGCGCCGCCTTCGCGGCGGAGCCGCCGGAGGCCAGGGCCAGGGCCCCGGCCTCCGCCGCCCCGTCGGCGAGCGTCATCGCATAGCCGGCGACGAGCAGCTGTAGCGCTACCGCCGCCGCCAGGAGCAGTGCCGGCAGAGCCGCGACCAGCTCCACCGTCGCCTGCCCCCGCTCAGCCATCGCCCGGTTCCAGTCCGGAGCTCGCGCCCACCTGCACCGGCGGCAGCGACGGGATCAGCCGCGGCACTTCGACCCGCACCGCCACCTCGCCGTCGTCCTCCACCTTTGCCCCGTGACGCAGCGACGGCGGCAGCGCCGCTCTCGCCGCCGCCGTCGCGTCCCCTCCCACGAGCGCCGCTCGCGCTCCCGCCCGCGCCGCCACGCCCGCCGACCAGAGTGCCTGGCCGGCGAGCGCGATCTGCGCTACCGCCACCATCGCCAACAGCAGGAAGGGGACCACCGCGACCAGCTCCACCGAAGCGGTCCCCTTCTCCCCATGCGCTGCTCTTCTGTCGGCCGGTGACGGCATGGACCGCACCGTCCCAGGTCACGACGCACGTGTGGCGCGCAAAAAGAAAATTCTCAGCGCCAATTCACCTACAGAACTGCACCATCCAGTTCCGTGGTTCCTTTTGCACGCTATGGGTGCATAAGGAACCGCGGAACTCAGTGGTACGTATTTGCCTCCATCCAGACTTTCCAGATGGCGGCGATCGAGGCAGCCAGGAGGAGGATCCAGAGGAGGGTGCCGCCGCCGCTGGAGAAGAGGCGGTCGCTGCCGGCGATCAGCAGCAGAATCATCCCGACCGCCCCATAAAGGATGGCGCGGCGGCCGTCGGTGAGCGTCGCCAGGGTCAACTGGTTTTCGCGGCTGAGCACGTAGACCATCCAGGAGATTCCGGCCAGTAGAGCCATCGTCAGCGCCGCGAGAATTGCCGCGGCCACGTTGCCGCCGCCGGGCAGGAAGGCGACGCCCAGCGCCAGCAGCATGATGATGGCTACGTTGCGAGCGGTACGCACTCCCTCAGTGTACGCCGGTCGCACTGGCCACTCGACCGAAATCGACCGCTTACTTGTGCGTCATCACGATGATCCCGATGACCACCGCGGCGGCGACAGCGGCGATGGCGAGGATGCCCGCACCCGCGGCGACCGCTGCCGCCGCCGGTCGTTCGTTGCGGCTCAGCTCGATGAACTGACCGAACCCCCAGATCGCCAGCGAGAAGGCAAAGGTGACGCCCACCCCAGCCACAACCGAGGCAACGACCGTCTGCCACAGGTCCTTGCCCTGGACGATCGTCGCAATCATCCGCCCGCCGCCGGAACCGGAGAACCGCGCTGTGCCCGGCGGGCGAAGGCGGCGGCGATCAGCGAAAGCGCCATCAGCGTCACCAGCACCGGCCCCAGCACGCCCGTCCCGAAGATTCGCGTGAAGCCGTAGGTGAGAGCGCCGATCAGCGCCGCCGCCGGCAGCGTCAGCAGCCAGGCGACGACGATGTTGCCGGCCACGCCCCAGCGCACCGCCGAGAGCCGCTTGCCGGCCCCGGCCCCCATCACGCCGCCGTTGATCACGTGCGTGGTCGAGAGCGGGAAGCCGAAGTGGGTCGAGGCGAGGATCACCGCCGCCCCCGCGCCCTGCGCTGAGAAGCCCTGCGCCGCGTCCATCTTGATGATCCGGGTGCCGGTCGTTTTGATGATCCGCCAGCCGCCGCTGTAGGTGCCGAGGGCGATCGCGGTCGCCGAGGCGACGATCACCCAGGTCGGCGGGTCGGCTTCGGGGCCGAGCGTGCCGTTGGCGATCAGCGCCAGGGTGATCACCCCCATCGTCTTCTGGGCGTCGTTGGTGCCGTGCGCCAGCGCCAGCAAGCCACCGGAGAGGATCTGTCCCCAGCGATAACCGCGCGTGACGATCCCCGGCCGCTGCTTCCCCACCACCCGGTAGGAGATGCCGATCGCCAGCGCCGCAACGATCAGCGCCACGATCGGTGCCACTACCGCCGGGATCAGGACCTTGCCGACCAGCCCTTCAGCGAGGATCACGTCGAACCCGGCCGCCGCCACCGCCGAGCCGACGACGCCGCCGATCAGCGCGTGCGAGGAGCTGGATGGCAACCCGAACCACCAGGTGATCAGGTTCCAGGCGATCGCCCCGATCAGCCCGGCAAAGACGATCGTCGGCGTGATCACTTCCGCGTCGACGACGTCCTTTGCCACCGTCGCGGCGACGCTGATCGAGATGAAGGCGCCAGCGAAGTTGAGTAGCGAGGCGAACCCGATCGCCACCGACGGCCGCGCCGCCCCGGTCGAGATCGAGGTGGCGACGACGTTGGCGGTGTCGTGGAAGCCGTTGGTGAAGTCGAAGGCGAGGGCGGTGCCGACGACGATGACGAGGATTACGTCCGAGCTCACGGCCTCAGCTGTTCTTAATCACGATGCCCTCGAGAATCTGGGCGGCGGTCTCGGTCGCGTCGATCGCCTCCTCGAGCACCGCGAACATATCCTTCCAGCGAATCACCACCATCGGGTCGATCCCATTGGAGAAGAGCGAGGCCACCGCGTCGCGGGAGATCCGGTCGCCATCGTTCTCAAGCCGGTGGATCTCGATCCAGTACTTGTCGAGGTCTTTGAACTGGGGCAGGTTTTCCAGCCCCATCGCCAGTTGCTCGCAGGAGGCAACGAGGACCTTGGTCAGTGCCTGCGCCTGCTCCATCGGCGCCTCGATCTTGTAGAGGCCGAGGAAGTCAGCTGCCTCCTCGGTGTAGTCGACGATGTCGTCCATCTGCGTCGCCAGGCCGTAGATGTCCTCGCGGTCGATGGGGGTGACGAAGGTCGTGTTGAGCCGGTTGACGATCTTGTGGGTGATCCGATCGCCCTCCTGCTCGGCATCGACGATTTCCTGCCCGAGCGCACCCGACTCGGGCCAGCTGTTCATCATCTGGTCGAGGAGCTTGGCAGCGCGAACGGCGTTTTGCCCCGCTTCGATGAAGAGGTCGAAGAAGGTCCGGTCCTGGGGAAGAAGCGAGAAGCGTGCCACGGGGACGCCATCCTAGTGAGGCGACAATCGTCTATGCCGTTTAGGCGGCCGAAGCGGCGAGATGCTCCGCGGCACGTGCGGAATGTCGTGCCATCAGCTCCTCCTGCGCACTGCGCTCTTCGCCGTCGGGCTGCTGCCGCGTCCAGTTCCCGTCCGCTCCCAGCTCCCACGAGTTGACGTTGTCGGCGAGGCAGCCCTCGAGCACGTCCAGCAGCTCCGCCTTCAGCGCCGCATCCTCGACCGGCGCCACCAGCTCGACCCGGCTGTCGAGGTTGCGCGGCATGAGGTCAGCCGAGCCCATCAGCACCCGCGTCTCCTCGCCACGGCGGAAGGCATAGACGCGCGAGTGCTCGAGGAAGCGACCGACGACCGAGCAGACGCGGATGTTCTCGGAGACCCCCTCCACCCCCGGCCGCAGGCAGCAGATCCCGCGCACGTTGAGGTCGACTCGCACCCCCGCCTGCGAGGCCTCATACAGCGCCTGGATGCAGCGGGCGTCGACCAGCGCGTTCATCTTCAGCGCGATCCGCGCCTCTTCGCCGGCCTTGTGCGCGGCGACGGTGCGCTCAATCTCCTCGATGATCTGTTCCCGCATCGTCGTCGGCGAGACCAACACTTTGCGGTACTCGGCCGGGCGCCCGTAGCCGGTGAGGAAGTTGAACATCTCAGCGACGTCGGCGCCGACGTCGGGGTCGGCGGTGAAAAGACCGAAGTCGGTGTAGAGGCGGGCCGTGCTCGCGTTGTAGTTGCCGGTGCCGATGTGGACGTACTCGCGCACCTGCTCTCCCTCGCGGCGGGCGACAAGGATCGCCTTCACGTGCGTCTTCAGCCCGGGGATGCCGTAGACGACGTGGACGCCGGCCTCCTCCAGCGACTTTGCCCAGTGGATGTTCGCCTCCTCGTCGAAGCGCGCCTTCAGCTCGACCATGCAGACCGCCTGCTTGCCGCGTTCGGAGGCGCGGATCAGCGAGGGCACCAGCGGCGAGTCGTCGCTGGTCCGGTACACGGTCTGCTTGATCGCCAGCACGTCGGGGTCGGCGACCGCCTGGGCGACGAAGCGTTCGACCGAGGTGTTGAAGGAGTCGTAGGGGTGGTGGACGAGGAGGTCGCGCTGGCGGATCTCGGCGAACATGTCGACCGGCTCCTCGTCCTCGCCCTGCAGCCGCGGCTGGGTGATCGGCGTCCAGGGCGCGAAGCGCAGCTCGGCGTGGCCGGGCAGGTCGGCGATCGACGCCAGGTCAGAGAGGTCGAGGAGACCGTCGATGTCATAGACCTCGCGGTCTTCCAGGCGCAGCGCCCCGACCAGCTGCTCGCGCAGCTTCGGGTTCATGCCGGAGGCGATCTCCAGCCGCACCACCTCGCCGAAGCGGCGGCGGCGAATCTCGTCCTGGACCGCCTGCAGGAGGTCGTCGGCCTCATCGGAGATGGTGAAGTCGGCGTCGCGAGTGACCCGGAAGTAGCCGTGGTCGATCACCTCGGTGCCGGGGAAAAGCGCGTCGAGGTTGGCGGCGATCACCTCCTCCAGGGGGACGAAGGAGGCGCCGCTGTCACCGACCGGGAGGAAGCGGCCGAGCAGCTCCTTCGGGACCTTGACCCGGGCGATGATCTCACTGCCGCTCTCCGGGTCGCGCAGGAGCACGCCAAGGCTGAGCGAGAGGTTGGAGATGTAGGGGAAGGGCCTGCCGAGCCCGATCACCAGCGGCGTCAGCGCCGGGAAGACCTGCCGCTCGAAGCGGGCGTCGATGTCGCGGCGCTCCTCCTCGGTGGCGTTGTCGAGGGAGACAATCTTGATCCCGTGCTCCTCCAGTGCCGGGCGCAGCTCGGTGCCGAAGGTGTGGCAGAGGCGGTCATCGAGTTCGAGCACGCGCTGCTGGATCGAGTCGATCTGCTCGCTCGGAGCGAGGCCGTCGGGGCCGCGGGCGTCGATCCCGGCGTCGAGCTGGTCGAAGAGGCCGGCGACCCGGACCATGAAGAACTCGTCGAGGTTGGAGGCGTAGATCCCGCAGAAGCGAAGCCGCTCCAGCAGCGGCACCTGCGGGTCCTCGGCCAGTTCGAGCACTCGCTGGTTGAAGTCGAGCCAGGAGAGCTCGCGGTTGAAGTAGAGGGCGGGATCGTCGATTGACCCATCGTACTGCCGGGCCGTGGGCGCCCCAGCGGGCTCAGGCGGCACGGGCGGCGCGCTGCGGCCGGGCCGCGGCGGCGGCGTCGAGCGCCCGCCGGTAGCCGGTCGCCAGCTGCCCCATCGACCGCCCCCAGGAGCGCTCGCGGGCGGCGGGGGCGGCGGCCTCGCCAAGCTGATGGCGGAGCTGCGGCGAGGCGGCGAGCTGAAGCAGGGCGCCGGCGAGGTGGTCAGCGTCGGGCTGACAGAGGAGGCCAGTGTGGCGGTTCTCGATCAGCGCCGCCGGGCCGCCCTCGGCGACGGCGACGATCGGCAGGCCGCTGGCCTGGGCCTCGAGGATCACCTGGCCGTAGGTGTCGGTACTGCTAGCGAAGAGGAAGGCGTCGGCGCTGGCGTAGGCGCGCGGCAGCTCCTCGTCCTCGAGCCAGCCGAGGAAGGTGGCGCGCTCACCCAGGCGGGCACGGAGCTCGTTTTCCTCCGGCCCACCGCCGGCGACGAGCAGGTGCAGGCGCGGGTCGGCGGCGTGGGCGCGGAGGAAGCTCTCGGCCAGCAGGTGGACGCCCTTCTCGCGGGTGAGACGGCCGGCGTAGATGACCTTGATCTCGCCGGGGAAGGCGTCGCGGTCGGCCTTTGCGGGGTCGAAGCGGTCGATGTCGACGCCGCGCTCCCAGCGGCCGACGCGGTCGGGGTCGGCGCCGAGGGCGATGACGGAAGTGTCGGCCGAGGGGCTCGGCGAGAGGACCATGGAGGGAGCTGAGTAGAAGGCGCCGAGTCCAGCCCGGCTTAGCGCCTCCAGGCTCTTGCTGCGGCTGCGGATGCCGACGTAGGTGGCGAGCTCGGTGTGGTAGCTGGCGAGCAGCGGCACGCCGGTGATGCGGCTGAGCAGGGTGCCGGCGATCCCGGCCGGACCGGGAGCGGTGACGTGGACGAGGTCGTAGCGACCCTCGGCGAGGGTCTCGGTCAGGTCCGGCAGACCGGGGACGCCGAGCCGCATCCCCTCGTAGAAGGGAATCTCCAGCTCGGCCGCCGCGGGGAGGCGGCGGTCGACGCCGGGGTCGGTGCCGATCACCTCGACCTCGAAGCCGGGGACGCCGCGCTCGCGGATCTGTTCGATCGTGTGGGTGACGCCGTGCATCGAGCCGATCCCGTCAGCGAGGATCGCGACCCGGGGCCGCTCGCCGGTGCGGTCGCGCAGCTTCGCCTTCTCGGCGCCGAGGAAGGCGGTGGCTGGCGCGTAGGGAATCGCCGGCACGAGCGCCTCGAACAGCGAGCCGATAGCGGCGCCCGGGTCGCCGCCGGCGACAGCCGCGGTGCCGGCACGGACCGCCTTGCGCAAACGCTTGTCGTGGATGCGGCGGGCCCGCCGGTAGAGCTCGGCGTGGGAGAAGTCGTCGGCCTGCAGGTAGGCGATCAGGTCGCGTCCGCGCAGCTCCAGCCCGATCCCGTCCAGCCAGGCCTGCAGCAGATTGCGAGCGTCCTCGGGTCCGACGTCGGCGGCGATCTTGCCTTCGCGCGCCGCCCCCTCCCGGATCACCCGTTCCGCCATCTTCAGCACGGCGGCAGGATTCGCCCGTCCAGTCGCGGAGCTCTCGTCCGCAAGCGCCCGCGTGGCGAGCGCCATCGCCGCGTGCGCCCACTTGGCAGCGCTGCCCTGCTCGCCGCCGGCTTCGGCGTCGCCGCGAAGCAGGTGGCGCAGAAACTCTTCCGGCGTCTCCGCGGCCGACACCTCGGTGAAGGTGCGGCCGATGTCGACGCCGGCATGGTCGTCGGAGCCGCCGATGCCGGTGCCGCCGTGGGTCTCGATGTAGACCGCGGCGGGCATGTTCAGCTCGGGGGCTCGCGACCCGTTGCGGACCTCCCAGATCGGGAAGAGCTCCGCCAATCGCCGCCGGTGGCGCCGGGTCAGCGGCGCGGCGACGTTGAAGAACGGGTGCGCCAGGGCGCAGACGATCTCCTGCTCGTGAAGGTAGGCGGCGCAGGCCTCGACATCGCCGGAGTGTGCCTGCAGCCACTGGTGGTCCCCGGGAGTGATCCCGTAACAGAGGACGTGCACCGCCTGTGGCTCGCCGGCGAAGCGGGCGGTCAGCTCCTCGGAGACGAAGCAATCGGGACGATCGGCGAGCGCCAGGCAGCCGTCGATCGTGTCGTGGTCGGTGATCGTGACGAAGTCCATCCCCCGCCGCTTGGCCAGTTCATAGACCTCCTCCGGCGGCGTCGCGCACTCCGGCAACCCCAACGACCGCTGTACTCCCAGCTTCGAAAAGTGCGACGCGGTCGAATGGCAATGCAAATCAACACGGGAAGTCATCGGTGCTCTCCCTATTTCGATCTCTGTTGTCCTCCACAGAGTTCGCCATTGAGCAGCGAGAGATGTGAAAAGGCGGATAACCGCTGTTTTGACCTCGGACTGGCGCGAATCAGTGAAAGGTGGGGAAAACGCCGAGGCCGAGGGACATCGCCCTCAGCACAATCGAGAGACCGACGTACAGGCCAAGCGCGGCTCCCACAACCCGCAAGGTGTTCTCCCAATCAGACCTCTCACTCCAGCCCTTGACGTTGGAGTGGACTGGAGAGAGGGCGAGCGCCAATCCAAACGAGAGCAGTGCCAGCCAAGCAGCGCCGGCAAGAGCATCGCCGATGATCGTCCGCGCCATCAGTCGAATCGTAGGCCACGGGACCGGACTTACAAAGTCGACGCCTGCCAGCCATCGATCGTCGGCAGCAGCACCAGGGCCAAGACGACACCGGCGCCGAGGGCGCTGGCGACCAGCGTTGCTCTCACCCCCGCTCCGCCGACGGCGCGACGGCGGCGAGCGCTCCAGTCGGCGCGCAGCGAGCGCAACATGCG
>Ga0207690_10002026_pt1 | contig 12421 bp, 12 predicted proteins | sample KBSC23metaG_FD_184315 | JGI IMG/M metagenome (GOLD analysis project Ga0207690, IMG submission 184315) | Corn rhizosphere microbial communities from Kellogg Biological Station, Michigan, USA - KBS C2-3 metaG (SPAdes) (version 2) | ecosystem: Host-associated > Plants > Roots > Rhizosphere > Soil ...
GGTCAGCTTCTCCTGTTCCCACGGTGCAGTCGTCTCGCACGCCCGCAGACGCACGATCACATCCTTCCAGCGGGCCGACTGGCCCGGGTGCAGAGTCACGTTCTGGACGATGCCGTTGCGTTTGTTGAGGATCCCCAGCACGGCGACACGCTGCGCCATCGGCGTGACTCCGCCCTGCCCATTCGCAGTCGCGGCGACTTGCGGCCCAGTGGGCGCGGACGCGTTTTGTTGCTGCGCACCTTTGTTGCACGAAGCCAGTGCGAGACCAGCGAGCAGGGCTGCAACGGCTGCGCGCACGCTTATTCTGGGATCCAGGGTTCGTAGTCCCCGGTGGAGGCTGGTCGAATCCGGCCCGAACCAAGCGCTCCGTCAGGACGGAACGCCTCCATCGTGCCGGTCAGGTTCGGAGTCGGCGCCTGCTGGAACTTCCGGACCGGGGGAAGGGCCTTCTGTGGCAGCTCGTCGATCGTTCCGCGAAGCCACAGCTGCCAGTCGGGCGGGACCCGGCTGCCGTCATTGCTGCCGTCGTAGATCACCCAGCGGCGGTTCGGCCGCTTCTTGTCCTGGTAGTAAACGTTCCCCGCGGCATCGCGCCCGACCTCATCGCCGAAGCGGCGGGTGAACAGCGCCGTCCCCCACGTCGCACCGTTCCACCAGGTGAATGTTCTCGACCAGAATCCCATGGGTGCGTGCCTCTGCCCCGTCATTGCGAGGAGCGCAAGCGAGTAGCTCAATGCGGCCAGGTGACGGTATCGCCTTCCTTGATGCCGAGGGCCGCGGCGCGGCCGCCGCCGATCTCGAGCACCAGCGCGATCGGCTCGCCCGCCTGGAGCGGCTCGAGCGACAGCGGCGCACCGTGGACGATGCGGGCGATCGTCCCGTCCGCGCGGATGTACACGATGTCGAGCGGGATGAGCGTATTCTTCATCCAGAAGGCGACGTCCTGCGGCGGATCGTAGGGGAAGATCATCCCGCGGTCGGGCGCCAGTGTCTTGACGAACATCAGGCCTTTTTCCTGCTGCTCGGGAGTCGCGGCGACGTCGACCGAAAACTGGTGAACGCCATTCTTTGCGCGGATCGTCAGCGGCACTTCGCGAAGCCCCGATTGTGGCTGGTCAGGCGCAGGCGCAGGCGCGGGCGGAGCAGGCGCGGGAGCGCTCTCCTGGGACGCGGTCTGACCGGTCGGATTCTGGGCCGGTGCGTCCGGGCTGCAGGCGATCAGGGCGACGAGCGCCGCGGTTAGAGTTCCGATTCGCCGATTTCGCGAAGCTCGACCGCCGTCAGCCCCTTGGCGCTTGGCGCGATGCGCGCCTCCAGCCTCTGACCCGGCTGCAGCTCGGGCAAATGGGAGATCCGCACCGTCTCCATATGCACGAACACGTCCTCGCCGCCCAATTCGTCGGGCCGCTTGACGAAGCCATAGCCGCGAACGCGGTTGAACCATTTCACCTCCACCGGCTCGAACTCGCCGGCCGATTCAGCAAGCGCCTTCCGGTCCGAGCGTTCGCCGACAGAAATGGACGAGCGGGGCTGCTGCGGCAAGGCCGAAGACATGTCGATCGACAAGACCTTCTTTGCCTGGAGGCCGCGGTCGAGGCGCACCGGCACGCATTCGATGATCGCCCCTTCGGGCACGCTCCGCCGACCGTGCTCGCGCAGGACGCTGAAGTGCAGGAGGACGTCTCCTTCGACATCGTCGCTGACCAGGAACCCGAAGCCGCGTGTCGCATCAAACCATTTCACACGCCCCGTAATGGGCGCCATCTCGGCCGGACCCGAGCTTTCGTCCGACTCCATTGCGGCGACATTGCCTCCTTCGGCGAGTTGTAGAGCTGCACGCACCATCGGGACTCTCATTAACATGCGTGTTTCTGTCGGCAAACCGACTTTCGGACGTCCAAAGCTAACCTGCGTTAGCCAACGGTGATGCCTGCACGTTCGTTGAGCTCGTCGACGTCGATCGGATTTCCCGGCGAAATTGCGCAAATCGCTCGCGCCAGAGTAAATCCATGACCCGCCCGGACCATAGCCGCAATCCACTTTTCGCGCTGGGGCGGATCGGCGCCGGTCGTTGCGAATGGTCCAAGGCGCCGGCGCTCGGCGAAGCGCAATGCCGCGGCGACGGCTTCCCCGTCCGCCTGCGCGCGGGCGGCATCCCCGTCCGCCACCTCGACACCGGCAAGGCGCAGCTTCTCGGATAGCCGGCGCTTCCCGTAACCGCGAGCGCTGAGTGACCGGGATTGCGCAACGGCATAAGCGGCATCGTCGATATAGCCGAGTTCCGCAAAGCGGTTCGCAAGTGCCTCCAGATCCGGCTCCCGGTCCCCGGTCCAACCCCTCTCTCGCACCTTCCTGGCAAGGTAAGAGCGCAGCTTGGCGCGCGTGGTCGCGTACTTCCCGACATAGCGCAGAGCGAGCTCCTGAAGCCGCTTCTGATCGAGCGGCGGCGGGACTCGTCTGGGTCTCGAGTGTGCACTCACGCCCGATTTGTGCCACAGTCGCTCGCCAAGGGGAAAGCAGCCGTACCTGGGGTATGGTGGAAGCGACGAACGGAAACGACCAGGAAATGGACTGCGTGCTCGAGCGCAATGTCACGCTGACTGAGGAACTCGCGCCGGCGGGCGCGACGCCTACGCTCGACTCCTTGCCGCGCCGCCTGGCGGACTTCGGCACGATCGGCGAGGCCCTCGATTATGCGGCGAGAGGCACGCGCGGACTCAACTTCCACGATGCGCGGGGAAGCCTGACCCGTGCCTACCCTTATGCCGAGCTGCGCGAGGACGCGCTGGTTGCGGCACGCCGCTTCGTTGCCCTCGGCATCAAGCCCGGCGATCGCATCGCGCTGATCGCCGAGACGGGGCCCGAGTTCGCGGCATTCTTCTTCGGAGCGGTCTATGCCGGCGCGTGGCCGGTGCCGCTGCCGCTCCCGACGAGCTTTGGCGGGCGCGACGCTTATATCGACCAGCTCGCGATCCAGCTGGACAGCTGCGATCCCGCGCTCTTCCTCTATCCTCCCGAACTCGCCGAGTTCGGCAGCGATGCTGCCGCGATGCCCGGCGTCGAATCGCGCAGCTGGAGCACGCTGGAAGCCATCGAGCCGGCTTCGGGCGAGCTTCCTGCGGCGAGGCCCGACGACATCGCTTATCTTCAATATTCGAGCGGCTCGACGCGCTTCCCGCACGGGGTCGCCGTCACTCACCGCGCGCTGCTCGACAACCTCCGGGCCCACGGCATCGGACTTCAGGTGCTCGAGACTGACCGCTGCGTCTCGTGGCTTCCCTGGTACCATGACATGGGGCTTGTCGGCTGCTTCCTCTCGCCGATCGCGCTCCAGCTGTCGGTCGACTATCTCAAGACCGAGGATTTCGCCCGGCGGCCGCTCGCCTGGCTCGACATGATCACCCGCAACCCCGGCACCTCGATCAGCTACTCGCCGACCTTCGGCTACGACATCTGTTCGCGGCGGATGAGCTCGCAGACCCGCGCCGCCGACCGATTCGATCTCTCTCGCTGGCGGATTGCCGGCAACGGCGCCGACATGATCCGCCCCGACGTGATGCAGGCGTTCGTCGATTGCTTCGACGAGGCGGGCTTCAAGGCCAGCGCCTTCTGTCCGAGCTATGGACTTGCCGAAGCGACCCTCGCGGTCTCGCTGATGCCGCCGGGCGAGGGCATCCGGCTTGAGCTGGTCGAGGAAAATGAGCTTTCGGGCTGCGCTCCGGCGGACGAGGAGCGCCCGCGGCGCTATCGTGCGGTGGTGAACTGCGGCAAGCCGGTCACCGGCATGGAGATCGAGATCCGCGGCTCTGACGGCGAGCTGCTTCCGGACCGCGGCATCGGCAAGGTCTATGTGCGTGGCCAAAGCGTCATGCACAGCTATTTCCGCGACGAGGAATCGACCCGCGCCTGTCTCAGCGACAATGGTTGGCTCGACACCGGCGACATGGGCTACATGTCCTCGGGCTATATTTTCATCGTCGGCCGCGCCAAGGACATGATCATCATCAACGGGCGCAACCACTGGCCGCAGGACATCGAATGGGCGGTGGAGCAGCTGCCCGGATTCAAGTCGGGCGACATCGCCGCGTTCGCGATCACGGGTCCAAGCGGTGAAGAAACGCCGGCGGTGCTGGTCCACTGCCGGGTCTCGGACAATGAGGAACGCGGCCGTCTTCGCGACGAAATCCGCGAGCGAGTCCGGGCGATCACCGGCATCAGCCCGGTCGTCGAGCTGATCCCGCCGCGCACCCTGCCCCGCACCAGCTCGGGTAAGCTGTCGCGGACCAAGGCGCGCAACCTCTACCTTTCGGGTGAAATCCAGCCCTACGACATCGCCGCCTAGCCGCACGACAATCCATTGCGTGATTGTCACAATTTTTATGCCCCTAATTTGGGATAAGGACGCTCGTTCATCCGGGACGTTAGCGTCTTCCCCAAGAGCACCGCGTTTTTGGGGGAATTTATTCCTTGTCGGAGAACCTGCACCTCGCCCCGCTGGTAAGGCGGTGGTCGAAGCGTATCGATCTCTCGCATGAGGACCGCCAGGCGATCCTCACGCTTCCCTTCCGCTTAGAAATCTTCGCCAAGGACGCTTACGTCATGCGCGAGGGCCATCAACCCGCGGAATGCACGCTGCTCCTTCGCGGGTTCGCCTATCGGCAAAAGCTGCTCAGCGACGGCGGGCGGCAGATCATCGCCTTCCTAGTGCCAACCGAGTTCGCGGATCTGCCGGCGAACGTGCTCGGCACAGCCGACCATAACGTGCAGAGCCTCAGCCGGTCCGAGGTTGCGATCATCCCCCGCTCCGCTCTGCTCGATCTTTGGCACGCCCGTCCGGCCGTCCGCATGGCGATCTGGATGGACACATTGATCGACGCTGCGATCGTGCGTGAGTGGGTGGTGAATGTCGGTCGCCGCGATTCCCGCGCGAGGATCGCGCATTTGCTGTGCGAGATCGCCTCCCGGCTCCACGTCGCCGGCGCGCGCGACGGCGAGATGTTCGACTTTCCGGTCACTCAGGAGCAGCTCGCGGACGCGACGGGGCTAACCCCCGTGCACACCAACCGAATGCTCCAGACGCTCCGTCGCGAAGGCCTGATCCAGCTGACCTCGGGATCGCTGAGGATTCTCGACTGGCAGGGACTGCGGGAGGCAGCGGACTTCGACGACCTTTACCTGCATCAATCCTGACGCCGAACTGCTTCGTCTTTCAGCATTAAATATCTGTTTACGACACAATTCTATATTCGCCGCGCATGTGGGGAGTTGCGTCATGACGCGCGTCCAGGGCTGGGCCAAGCGCAAGGACCGTCACCCCGTGTCGATCGATGCGACAGTCCATCGGAGCGACGGCACCAAGGCCGACGTGACTCTCACCAACTTTTCCGACGAGGGCTGCCGCATCGAGGCGGACGAGGTCTTCCGCATCGGCGAACGCGTTCAGATCGCAATTCCGCGCATGGGCCACGTCAAGGCGCAGGTGCGCTGGTCGCATCCTGGCAGCGCCGGAGCGAAATTCCTCATCGAATCGGACTTTTAGGAGTTCAGGCCGAGCTCTCGGACTGGCGCGCAGGCGGGAACATCCGTCCGAGCACACGATCATGAAGGCGATAGTGGTGGTAGAGCGCGGCAATCGCGTGTCCGAAGGCGATGATCACGATCGCCCACCCGATCTTCTCGTGGAATTGGGCAAGCAAGTGGCGGCTCGGCCTCGAAAGCGCGCCGTACGGACCCGGAATGGCGAACAGCCCGAAGAAGCTCACGTCATGGCCCTGCGCCCAGCGCCAGCTGAAGCCCAGCCCCGCCTGGATCACGAGCAGCAAGTAGAGGAGATAATGGACTGCCTTCGACGCCAGCTTCACCCATCCGCTGACGATCGCCGCCCGCTGGTGTCCCGGAATCAGGCGCCAGACAATCCGCGCAACGACGACTGAGGTCAGCAGCACGCCGAGCGACACGTGCACGCTCTGAAGATTCTCCCGAGTGTCCCTCGGGAAATCGTCCCAGGTCACCGCAAGGCCGAACTGGACGATCACGAGCAGCGCCGTCAGCCAGTGCAGAGTGATCGCGACATTGTCGTAGTCGGTCTTGTCGTCGGCCGCGAGAATTCGGGCCGCGGTGTCGAGGGGCTTGGCGTCGTTCATTACGGCTCCGCTAGGGGTGAGAAGCTGCAATCCCGCTGAACGGGCTTGGTTCCGACGGTAGCTGCTGCCCCCTGCCCCTTGGTCATCGCGACGCTTTCCACCGTGTTTCACCAGGCTGTTAGGTCCCTGTCATGAACGAACGCGCACCGCGGCATGCCTTCCCGTCGGAGCGAAATCATAATGTGCGGCATTTTCGGATCGATTGGCCGCAACCTCTCCCAATCGGCCGTCGAGAATGTCCTTCGTGTCCTCGACCACCGCGGGCCGGACGGCAAAGGCACCTTCATCGATCCGTCAGCCGAGGTGACTCTCGCGCACACGAGGCTGGCCGTCATCGACCTCGAAACCGGAAGCCAGCCGCTGACGAGCGAGGATGGGAACATCGTCGTCGCTGCAAACGGAGAGATCTACGATTTCGAGCGCATCAGAAGCTCGCTGGAGACAAAGGGCCATCGCTTCCAGACGAAGAGCGATTCCGAAGTCATCGTCGCGCTCTACCAGGAGTTCGGGCTTGACTGCTTCGAGCATCTGAGGGGCGAATTCGCATTCCTGCTCTACGACAAGCGCAAGCGCCTGCTCGTTGCGGGGCGCGACCGCTTCGGGATCAAACCGCTCTACTTCTCGCGGCTGCCGCACGGCCTCGTGCTCGCGTCGGAAATGAAGGCCGTTTTCGCCAGCGGGCTTGTCGAGCCGAAGCTCGATCCGAGAGGCTTTGATCCACTCATCGACCGAGCTGCCGATACCGGCTGTTTCCCTTTCCTGGGCATCGAACAGGTACCACCGGCATCCTACCTGACGATCGCCGTTGACACGTTCGAGACAAGCATCACGCCCTATTGGTCGCCGCAAATCCCGGAGGAAGCGGCTCGGCCCGTCTCTGATCCGTCCCGCGTCGCCGCCTCTGAGGCCGCACACACGATTCTCGAGAAGCTGGAGGAAGCGGTCCGCTTGCGGCTCAGGGCGGATGTCCCGGTCGGCCTCTATCTCAGCGGAGGCATCGACTCCTCCTTCGTCGGCGCGCTGATGAAGCGCAACCTGCAATCCAACCTCCATTCCTTCTCGATCTCGTTCGCCGGAAGCGACAGCAGCGAGCAGGAGTTCACGCGCAAGGCCGCAAGCCATCTCGGCACCATTCATCACGACCTTGAAGTCTCGAAGGACATGCTCTGGCGCGACCTGGAAGCCTGCCTGTGGCATTCCGAACTGCCGTTCGTCTCGCTCGCTCCGGTCGGCAAGTTCCTCCTGTCGAGGGAAGCGAGTACGCACGTAACGGTCGTGCTCACGGGTGAGGGCGCGGACGAGGTTTTCCTCGGCTATCGCCGCTTCTTCCAGAGGGCGATCCGGGATACCCGTTCGGGAGGTGCGAACGCGTCGCCGCAGCTGAGGCGCCTCAAACGCGGACGGGTCGGAACTGCACTCGCGAAGAGACTATCTCTGCTGATGTTTCATCGGGCGCAGCGGCGGTCGCTTGCCGCAGCGCGCTCGAACTCGGCAAAAGCTGCGTTGGCGAGCAAACCGCTGATCAACGCCGTTCAGGAGGCACGGCTCGCCGGCATGCCGCTCGATATCCTCTGCTATCTCGGCGACCGGGAGGAAATGGCGCACTCCCTCGAAGCGCGGCTGCCGTTCCTCGACCACGAGTTGTACGACGCAACCAAGGCGATCCCCGTCGACTTCAAGATGCGCGGCGACACCGAAAAGGCGGTGCTTCGCGAAGCCGCTGAAGGCATCTTGCCCGACGATATCCGGCTAAGGCCCAAGCGCGGCTTCATGCAGACGAGCGAAGCGGTCGATTTCTACGGCACGGATCGGACGCGAACGGAGGCCCTGCGCCGGCGGCATCTCACCAGAGACGCATTCAGCAGCGCGCAGATATTCTCCTACCACGCATTCCTGTTGCTAAGGCTGCTGGCGTGCGTGCCGGCCGTTGGTTCTCTCAGGCGCCTTCGGCGGGATTCGAACAAGGTCATCATGTACATGCTGCAGACGCACATGCTTCACCGCATGTTCGTTACCGAGCCGGGCTGGCGGAATCAGCCGCTGCAAGCGCCAGAGGATCGCGCGGAGGCTCCCAAAGCCAAAGAGCTGGTTTCCTGATTCGGAGGCGTGATGCGCCTTCACACCACCGCGTTGCTCGCGATGACCTCCTTGTACCATGCCGCGCTGAGCTTGGGCGTGCGCTTCTGCGTCTTGAAGTCGACGTAATGGATGCCGAACCGCTTCGAATAGCCGTCGGCCCATTCGAAATTGTCCATCAGGCTCCACAGGAAATAGCCCTTGAGCGGATAGCCTTCGGCGACGGCGCGGTGGAACTGCGTGATGTAGTTCCTGAGGTACATGATCCGGTCGGCGTCATCCACGCGGCCGTTCTGCACCGGATCGTCGGCCGACGCGCCGTTCTCCGACACGTACAGCACCTTCGGCCCCCATAGCTCGCTGACCTGGCGGACGCCCCAATAGGCAACCTCGGGACCGACGATCAGCCATGGCGAGGCCATGTGCGGCGACGAGGGGATGTGCGGGATCGTCGCATAGCCCTTGGGCGAATTGTCCGCGCGGGCCCATTCCGGGGCGTAGATGTTGAGCGCCACGAAATCGAGCGGGCTGCCGATCGCGGCCATGTCGCCTGGCTGCACCTTGGGCGCGTTGGCGCCTTCTTGGCTCAGATATTCGTCGATGTACCTGCCCTCCATGATCGCGGTCAGGAACATGGCATTCATCTCACGCGTCGCCTTTTTCGCTGCCGCGATATGCTCGGGCGTGTCGATCACGGGCACGTAGAAGGTCGTGTTGTCGGCGAGCCCGATCTGGGTTCCCGCCTTGGCGTGAGCGCGGATCGCCTGGACTCCAAGGCCGTGCGCGAGGACTCCGTGATGCCGCACCTGGTTGACCTCTGCCGGCGCCAGCTTGAGACCGGGCGCATGGACTCCGGCCTGGTGGCCGAGGTCGGTGTAGCAACGGATCTCATTGACCGTCATGATGTGCTTCACGTGGTCGCTGATCTGGCCCGCCATGTAGCCGGCGTAATCGGCGAACGCCTTGGCCGTGTCGCGGTTCTGCCAGCCGCCGGGCAGCGCCGCGGGCAGGTCCCAGTGGAACATGGTGACGTAAGGTTCGATGCCGTTCTCGCGCAAATTGTCGAGCACGCGCTTGTAATGGTCGACCCCCTTCGCGTTCGGCTGCCCACGGCCTTCCGGAAAAATCCGCGACCAGGCGATCGACATCCGGTAGCTGCTGACGCCGAGGTTCTTCAGCAGCTGTGTATCCTCTGCGTAGCGGTGGTAGCTGTCGTCGGCGACATCGCCGGTGTCGCCGTTGAAGGTCCTGCCGGGCGTATGGGAGAAGACGTCCCAATTCGTGGGCCCGCGGCCGTCTTCCTTCACCGCACCTTCGATCTGGTAGGACGCGGTTGCCGTCCCCCAGCGAAAATCCTTGGGGAAGCTGAGGTCCGTTGGCCGCAGTTGCGCGAGAGCCGCGCTGCTTTCGCCCAGAATTCCTGTCGCACAGGCGGCGCCAAGCGCTTTGCCCAATTCACGACGGCTCAACTCACGCATGGCCGGTCCCTCCCCTTACTTGCCGCCGATCACCCTCCGATGTGAGCGGTAACAGGTCAATATCGACGCGCCATTTCGCTGCGATCCGCAGCTCGCTGGCTTGACGCCGCTCAATTCGCGCGCGTCCAACTTGGCGTTGCCGCCGCTTGCCGCTCATAGCTGCCGCATGCCAAGGGGCCTGCTCCGGGAGAGGAGTCGCATGCGTCCAGTCCGTACCGCGTTGTTCGCCGCCGCTTTTACGCTCGCCGCGCCGCTCGCAGCTGAAAATCACGTCCAGCCCGCCGTCCAGCCGGGCGGCGACATCCCGGCGCATTTTCGGCCGGTTGCTCCCATCCCCAAAGGCGGAGACATCCCGCAGACCTTCACCGCGCCGCGCGGCGAGTTCCAGTACGTCCGCCGCGAGGTCAACATCCCGATGCGCGACGGAGTGAAGCTCTATGCGGTGCTGATCATTCCCAAACATCCGGGCAAGTTCCCGATCATGCTCGATCGCACGCCTTATTCGGCCGACAAGGGCACGTCCCGCGGCGGCTTCGGTCCGTATCCCGAGAGCATCCTCTCGCCGCTCAACGCCGACCTCGTGCGCAACGGCTATATCGTCGCGATCGAAGACGTCCGCGGCAAGTACAAGTCCGGCGGCGAATATGTGATGAACCGGCCATTGAGAGGGCCGCTCAACCCCACCGGCGTCGACCATTCGACCGACGCCTACGACACCATCGATTGGCTGGTGAAGAACGTGCCCGAGTCGAACGGCCGCGTCGGCACTTACGGGACCAGCTACGATGGCTTCACGACGCTGATGAGCTTGGTCAACCCCCACCCGGCGCTCAAGGCCTCGGTGCCGATGAACCCGATGGTCGATGTGTGGAAGGGCGACGACTGGTTCCACAACGGCGCCTTCCGCGAGGAGATGATCGGCTACATCTACAGCCAGACCGGGACGAAGAAGTCGGAGGAGGACTGGTTCACCTCCAACTACGACGATTACACCACGTTCCTCCGCTACGGCGACGCCGCGGCTTACGGCCGCGCGATGGGCATGGAGCAGCTGCCCTTCTGGCTGCGGCTCGAGCAGCACCCGGCCTACGACGAATATTGGCAGGACCAGGCCGTCGACAAAATCCTGGGATCCCGGCCGCTGACCGTCCCCACCCTGCTCGTCGACGGCGAATGGGACCAGGAGGATATCTATGGCGCGCCGGCGGTGTTCAACGCCGTCAAACACAATGACAACGGCAACGCGCACCTCGTCCTCGGCCCCTGGTACCACGGCGAGGAGAATGGCGTCGGCAGCTCGCTCGGCGTGTTCGACTGGGGTTCCGACACCGGCAAATGGTACCGCCAGCACATCATGCTCCCGTTCCTCGACGAGCATCTGAAGGGCGGGCCGCCGGCGAACATCGCCCGAGTGACCGCGTTCGAGGTCGGCCCGAACGAATGGACCCGCCTCAACGACTGGCCCCAGTCCTGCGCCCGCGCCTGCCCGGCGAGCCTGACGCCGCTGTACCTGGCGCCCGGACGCGAACTCGGCTTCACTGCGCCTGCCGGACGCAGCTTCGATTCCTACGTTTCCGATCCCGCGCACCCGGTCACCTACCGGCTGCGGCCCAACCTTCCGCCTTATTCGCAGGGCTCCACCTGGCGGCAGTGGCTGGTCGACGACCAGCGCTTCGCCGAGGCGCGGCCCGATGTCCTCACCTACGAGAGCGCGCCACTGACCGCGCCGCTGCACCTCGCCGGAACGCCGGTCGCGCATCTCGTCGCCTCGACCAGCGGAACCGACAGCGACTGGGTCGTGAAGCTGATCGACGTCTATCCTGGGCTCGACCCGCAGAAGCCCGAGCTCGGCGGCTATGAGCTGGCGATCTCGATGGACATCATGCGCGGCCGCTACCGCACCGACCCGGCGCACCCGACCGCGCTCACGCCCAACCAGCCGCTGACCTACGAGTGGTCGCTACCCAACGTCGACTATGTCGTGGAGCCGGGCCACCGGCTGATGGTCCAGGTCCAGTCGAGCTGGTTCCCCTTGTACGACCGCAACCCGCAGACCTTCGTTCCCAACATCTTCTTCGCCAAGCCGTCGGACTACCGCGCGGCGACCCAGAAGGTGTTCACCGGCGCGGAGGGCAGCTTCATCGGCCTGCCGGTCGTCCCTTGAGCCTTGCGCCCGAAGCGTAGCCTAGCTACCTCGCGCGCCGAAGCGCGCTCATAGGAGTGTAGCTCAGTTGGTAGAGCATCGGTCTCCAAAACCGAGGGCCGGGGGTTCGAGTCCCTCCACTCCTGCGCTTCGTAACCTTGAAGACTCGGCCAACCGGGGCTAAGTGACCCGCAGCCCCGCCGGCCCGAAAGGTCCGCGGGGCGCTTTTCTATCCGCAACTCGAGAGCAAGCAGGAACCAGTGGCCAAAGTCTCCCCCGGCGAATTCATGCGTCAGGTCCGCGTCGAGACCAGCCGAGTCCACTGGCCGACGCGCAAGGAAACCATCGCCACCGCGATCATGGTCATCATCATGACCCTGCTGCTGGCGGTCTTCTTCTTCGGCATCGACGCCTTCTTCTCGAGCGCGGTCAAATATCTGCTGAGCTTCCTGGGCTAGGCCCTGAACCCACCCCTGCCCCTCCCTTCGAAGGGAGGGATAAATAGGTAAGAACAATGTCCCGCTGGTACATCATCCACGCTTATTCCGGCTTCGAGAACAAGGTCCGCGACGCGATCATGA
>Ga0207690_10002033_pt1 | contig 12404 bp, 13 predicted proteins | sample KBSC23metaG_FD_184315 | JGI IMG/M metagenome (GOLD analysis project Ga0207690, IMG submission 184315) | Corn rhizosphere microbial communities from Kellogg Biological Station, Michigan, USA - KBS C2-3 metaG (SPAdes) (version 2) | ecosystem: Host-associated > Plants > Roots > Rhizosphere > Soil ...
GGCCTGCCCAACGTCAGCGCGGTGCTGAAGCACGTGCGTTCGCTGGAGGCCAAGGGGCGGCTGGCGATCGAGCCGAACCGCTCGCGCGGGATTCGCCTGGTCGACTCGGCCGATGCGCTGGAGGCGGACACCCTGGAACTGCCACTGGTCGGCCGCATCGCCGCCGGCGAGCCGCTGTTTTCCGAAGCGCGGGTCGAGCGCATGCTGCGGGTATCGCGCTGGCTGTTCCGTCTCAAGCCGGATTACCTGGTGCGGGTGGTCGGCGACTCGATGCGCGACGAGGGCATCCTCGACCGGGATCTGGTCGGCGTGTACGCCACGCCGGTGGCGCGGCATGGCCAGGTGGTGGCGGCACGGGTCGGCGGCGATCGTTTCACCATCAAGCGGCTGTATTGGCAGGGCGGGGTGATCCGGCTGCTGCCGAACAGTCCGGGCTACCAGCCGATCGACCCCGACCCCACCGAGGATTTCGCCATCGAAGGCCTGTTCGCCGGCTTGCTGAGGGGGAGCTGATGGGTGCCGTGCTGCCCTTGTCGTCGTTGCTCGACGCGCGCCGGGTCTGGCGCGGCCGCGCCGCGCCGGCACCGGCCGGCGAGCAGCCCACCGGCTGGGCGGCGCTGGATGCGGTGCTGCCCGCCGGCGGCTGGCCGGAGGCTTCGTTGTCGGAGATCCTGCTGCCGCTGGATGGCGTGGGCGAATTGCAATTGGTGCTGCCCACGTTGGCGCGGCTCAGCCACGGTTCGCGGCCGGTGCTGCTGGTGGCGCCACCGTATGCGCCCTGTGTAGCCGGCTGGCGCCAGCACGGCGTGGACATGCGCCGGGTCGAGATCGTCACGGCGGGCGAGGGCGAGGTGCTGTGGGCGATGGAGCAATGCCTGCGCTCGGGCAGTTGCGCCGCCGTGCTGGCGTGGCCGCGGCAGGCGGATGATCGCGCGTTGCGGCGGTTGCAGGTGGCCGCCGACGGTGGCCGGGCGCTGGCGTTCGCCTTTCGCGATCGGCGGCATTTGTCGAATGCTTCGCCAGCGGCGTTGCGTCTGGAGCTGGAGGCGTTGCCGCAGGCGCGGGTATGGGTGCGCAAATGCCGTGGTGGCGCTGTGCCGGCCCAGCCGGTGGCGCTGTCGCGCACGCTGTCTTGATGGTCGGCGCCGATGTTGTGGGCCTGCATCTTGCTGCCGCAGCTGGCACTGGACGGTGTCCTCCGCCGTCGTCCGGGCGACGGCCCACTGGTGCTGGTGGCCGGTGCCGCGCATGCGCGCAGCATCGTGGCGGCGAACACCGCCGCGCGCGAGGCTGGCCTGCGCGTGGGCCAGCGACTGAGTGCGGCACAGGCGCTGTCGGCGCCATTCGAGGCCTTGCCGTACGAGCCTGAGCTGGCCGATCGCTGGCATCGCTTCCTGGCCGCGGTGGCCTATCGCTACAGCTCCGAGGTGAGCCTGCTGCCGCATGCGATCGTGCTGGAGGTCAGCCGCAGCCTGAGCCTGTTCGGCGCGTGGCCGCGGCTGGAAAGCCTGCTGCGTGCGGATCTCGAAGCGCTGGGTTTCCGCCATCGGATCAGCGCCGCGCCGACGGCGCATGCGGCGCATGTGCTGGCCGGTGTCGCCGATGGCCAGGCCGTGCTGGAACGCGCTCATCTGCGCCACGCGCTGCAGCGCATCCCGTTGCAGAAAAGCCGCCTGCCGGCGGCGGCGGTCGAGGCCTTGCCCGGCATGGGCATCCGTACTCTCGGCCAGTTGCTGAGCCTGCCGCGCGATGGCCTGCGCCGGCGCTTCGGCGCCGACCTGCTGCTGGCGCTGGATCGGCTGACCGGCGACGCGCCTGCCGGCCTGGAGGCGTACCGGCCGCCGGACGGCTTCGACCTGCGGGTCGAGCTGTCGCACGAGGTCGAGAACATCGGCGCGCTGATCTTCCCGCTGCGCCGCATGACCGCCGACCTGGCCGCCTGGCTGGCCGGTCGCGATGGTGGCGTGCAGCGCTTCGTGCTGCAGCTGGAACATCGCGAGGGAATCACCGAGGTGGCGGTGGGCCTGCTCGCGCCCGAACGCGAGGCGGGCATGCTGTTCGAGCTGGCGCGCGGGCGACTGGAACCGGTGCAGTTGCCGCAGCCGGTGCTGGCCATGCGATTGATCGCGCGCGACCTGCCGCCGTTCGTGCCGGCCGGTCGCGACTTGTTCGACGAGCGTCCGGCGCATGCCCTGCCGATCGGGCAGCTGCGCGAGCGCCTGCGCGCACGGCTGGGCGATCGCGCCGTGCATCAGCTGGGCAGCACCACCGACCCGCGCCCCGAACGGGCGCAGAAGGTGGCTGCCCGGGACGACGACTGGCAGGAACCGTCGCCGCGACCGACCTGGCTGCTGGATCGGCCGATGCCCCTGCGTGGCCCCGCGCCGCGCATCCTGGCCGGGCCGGAGCGGTTGGAAACCGGCTGGTGGGATGGCGGCGAAGTGTGCCGCGACTACTACGTGGTGGAGACGGCGCAGGGCCAGCGCGCCTGGGCATTCTGCGCGCCGGGCGAGCGGGCCGGCTGGATGCTGCAGGGCTGGTTCGCATGAACGCGTATGCCGAGTTGCATTGCCTGTCGAACTTCTCGTTCGGTCGCGGCGCGTCCAGTGCGCGCGAGTTGTTCGAGCGTGCGAAGGCTTGCGGCTACGACGCGCTGGCGATCACCGACGAATGTTCGCTGGCCGGCATCGTGCGTGCACTGGAAGCCGCGCGCGCCACCGGCGTGAAGCTGATCGTGGGCGCCGAGTTCCAACTGGAAGACGGCCCGAAGCTGGTGCTGCTGTGCGAGACCCGGGCGGGCTACACCGGCTTGTGCGAACGGATCACCCGTGGCCGCCGCGCCGCGGTCAAGGGCAGTTACCGGTTGGGCCGCGCCGACTTCGCCGACGGCGTGCCCGGCACCTTCGCGCTGTGGCTGCCCGGGCGCATGCCCGATCCCGCGCATGGTCGCTGGATGCGCGATACCTTCGGCGAGCGGGCGTGGCTGGCGGTGGAGCTGCATCACGGGCCGGACGACGCCGCGCGGCTGCATGATCTCGCCGTACTCGGACGCAGCCTGCGACTGCCGCTGGTGGCCGCCGGCGACGTGCACATGCACGTGCGCCGGCGACTGGCCCTGCAGCACACGCTGACCGCGATTCGCCATCGCGTGCCGATCGCCGAGGCCGGCGCGCTGATCTTCCGCAACGGCGAGCGCCACCTGCGCCGGCGCGAGGCGCTGGCGGCGATCTATCCGGCGCAGCTAATGCGCGAAAGCATCGCCATCGCCGCGCGTTGCCGGTTCAGCCTGGACGAATTGAAGTACCGCTACCCCGCTGAACTGGTACCGGCAGGCCACAGCGCGATCAGCTGGCTGCGCCATCTGACCGGACAGGGCATGTGCTGGCGCTGGCCGGACGGCGCGCCGGAAAAAGTGCGCGAGCAGATCGAACACGAGCTCGGCCTGATCGAGGAGCTGCAGTACGCGTCGTACTTCCTCACCGTGCAGGACATCGTGCGCTTCGCCCGCAGCCGGCACATTCTCTGCCAGGGGCGCGGCTCGGCGGCGAATTCCGCGGTGTGCTTCGCGCTCGGTGTCACCGAGGTCGATCCGGCGCGGATGAACCTGCTGGTCGAGCGCTTCATCAGCAGGGAGCGCAACGAACCGCCCGACATCGACGTGGATTTCGAGCACGAGCGGCGCGAGGAGGTGATCCAGTACATCTACGCCAAGTACGGTCGCGAGCGTGCCGCGCTGGCGGCCACGGTGATCTGCTATCGCGGCAGGAGCGCGGTGCGCGACGTGGCCAAGGCGCTGGGCCTGCCGCCCGATCAGGTCGATCAGCTGAGCGGCATCTTCGCCTGGTGGGACGGCGAAACCCCGCTGGATGAGCGGCTGCGCGAATACGGTTTCGATCCGCACGGTGCGGTGCTGCGGCGGGTGAAGAAACTCACGGCGGAATTGCTCGACATGCCGCGGCACCTGTCGCAGCACGTCGGCGGCTTCGTGATCAGCGACGCGCCGTTGAGCGAACTGGTGCCGGTGGAGAACGCGGCGATGCCCGAGCGCACCATCATCCAGTGGGACAAGGACGACCTGGACACGATGCGGCTGCTCAAGGTCGATTGCCTGGCGCTGGGCATGTTGAGCTGCGTGCGGCGCTGCCTGGATCTGCTGCGCGCGCATCGTGACCAGGACTACAGCCTGGCGACGCTGCCGGCCGAGGATCCGGAAACGTATCGCATGATCCAGCGTGCCGACACCCTCGGCGTGTTCCAGATCGAAAGCCGGGCGCAGATGGCGATGCTGCCGCGGCACCGGCCGGCGAATTTCTACGACCTGGTGATCCAGGTGGCGATCGTGCGGCCCGGCCCGATCCAGGGCGACATGGTGCATCCCTACCTGCGCCGGCGCCGCGGCGAGGAGGCGGTGGACTATCCGTCGGAGGATCTGAAGGCGGTGTTCGAGCGCACCCTGGGCGTGCCGCTGTTCCAGGAACAGGTGATGAAGCTGGCGATCGTGGCGGCCGGCTACACGGCGGGCGAAGCCGACCAACTGCGCCGCGCGATGGCCGCGTGGAAACGCCACGGCGGCATGGAGCACCACCGCGAGCGGATCATGCGCGGTATGCTCGAGCGTGGCTACACCGCCGAATTCGCCGCGCGACTGTTCGAGCAGATCAAGGGCTTCGGCAGCTACGGTTTTCCCGAGAGTCACGCCGCCAGCTTCGCCGGCATCGTCTACGCCAGCTGCTGGTTGAAATGCCACGAGCCGGCCGCGTTCGCCTGCGCCCTGCTCAACGCGCAGCCGATGGGTTTCTACGGGCCCAGCCAGATCGTGCAGGATGCGCAACGCCACGGCGTCGCGGTGCGTCCGGTGGACGTGCGCCACAGCGACTGGGACTGCTCGCTGGAGGACGACGCGCGCGGCCGCGGGCAGCCGGCGATCCGGCTGGGGCTGCGTCAGTTGCGCGGGTTTCGCCAGGACGCCGCCGAGCGGCTGGCGGCGGCGCGCGCCGTGCGCGAATTTGCCGACGTGATCGACCTGTGCAGCCGAACCGGCCTCGATCGCCGCCAGCAGGAACTGCTGGCCGAGGCGGGCGCCTTGCGTGGCTTGGCCGGGCACCGGCACCGGGCGAAGTGGGCGGTGGCCGGCATCGAACCGCAGTTGCCGCTGTTCGGCCACGCCAGCCCGGTCGAGCCGGCAATTGCCCTGCCGGTGCCGTCGACCGCGGAAAACCTGCTGGCCGACTACGCGCGCACCGGACTCAGCCTGGGCCCGCATCCGCTGCAGCTGATCCGCCCACGCCTGCACGCGGCGCGCTTCGCCGATTCACGCAGCCTGCGCGGCCAGCCGCACCAGAGCCCGGTGCGCGCGGCCGGCCTGGTCACCCAGCGCCAGCGCCCGCAGACGGCCAGCGGGGTCACCTTCATCACCATCGAGGACGAACACGGATTCATCAACGTGGTGGTCTGGAGCCATGTCGCGGAAAAGCAGCGGCGCGCCTATCTGGAGGCCAGCCTGCTCGGCGTGGAAGGGCAGTGGGAGTGCGTCGACGGCGTGGCCCACCTGATCGCCCGGCGCCTCACCGACCTCAGCGCATGGCTGGGCGCGCTGGACAGCCGCTCGCGCGATTTCCATTAGATACGCAGTTGCGGAGGACGATCGGCCGTCATTGCCGCGAAAGCGCACTGCTGTCCGGAATGAATCCGCGTGGCAGGCTCGGAAGCGGTACGACACAGGGTCAGGTGGCCCGCTGCCTGCAGTCTCGATGCGAACTCCCCGATGTCGTCATTCCTGCGCAGGCAGGAATCGCTTTTCAGCAACGAAGTAGGGTATCGAATTTTTCAAAACGACATCCCGTTGCAGTGCGGAAGTGCGATTCCTGCCTACGCAGGAATGACGAGGGTGAGGTTTTCGGAGTCTTGAACCCGTGGATGCCAGTCATCGAAAGAGGCTCGATGGCGGGCTGCGGTGAGTGGCCAAGGTGCCTCCGGCCTTTATTCCGGACAGCAGTGGGCGAGAGTGGGAATCCGTCGTCTGTTGAAGTCGCTGGATCCTCGCTTCCGCGGGGATGACGAGAAAAGTCGATTTCGCTGAGGCTCACGCGGGCAGCGATGGCTCGCTGTCGCCCGTCGCAGAATCGGTTAGGCTGGCGCTACCGCTTGGGATGGCGGGTGGCATGGGGATGCCATCGGGCGGTTCATCTTTCACTGCTTGGGGGAATTTATGGGTACTTCTTCGTTGGCCGCCTTGGCCGGCATGGGTCTGTTCGCGATCCTGGTGATGATCGTGGTGGGCATCCTGCTCGGTGCGTTGATCCTGAGCGTGTCCTTCCGGCTGGTGGTCGGTTTCATGCCGTCCTACCTGCGCGCCCTGGGTGCCGTGGTGTTGACCTACATCGCGGTGTTCGTGGTGACACTGATCCTCGGCCTGGTGATACACAGCGGTGTGCTGTCGCTGATCGTGACCTTCCTCGTGGGCGCTGCCGTGGTGAACTACCTGTTGCTGGCAGCGGATGGCAGTCAGATCGGCTTCGGCAAGGCCTGCGTGGTCGAGCTGGTCAACATGGTGATCGGCATCGTGCTGGCGTTGATCATCGGCTTCATCTTCGCGATGATCTTCGGCGCGGCGATGTTCGGCATGCATTGAGTTTCGACGAGCCGGACGATGGCGGGGCGACATGTCGCCCCGCCGTTTGCCGAAGATCACACCAGCGTGGTGGCCACGCCGAAGCCGATCGCCATGCTCACCGCCACCGCCATGCAGGCGCTGCCGGGGCGGATGCGGCGGGCGTCGATGCGCGGCACCAGCCGCCACAGCAGCAGCACGCCGATCAGCATGTCCAGCACCAGCACCACGCGCAGCAGGCCGGAGCCGAGCAGTGCCGCGTAGGGCGGATGCAGATGGCCTTCATAGGCCGCCACGCCGACCACCAGGAGCAGGCCGATCATCGTCCACAGCAGGCAGGCCAGGTAGATACGGTTGAACACCACTGCGCAGCGTTCGGTCCAGCGCAGCACCGACCAGCCGATCAGGGCGAACACCAGCGCCGCCATGCTGCTGTAGAGCACCCACCACAGCAGGCTGCTGATCACGGCGAGCACGGTGGTCATGTGACTTGCTTGAATCCCAGCTTGCGATACAGCTTGGCCATCAGCCAGGCCGGGCCGATCAGCAGGTAGGACAGGTCGGTGAGAAAACTCGGCTTGCGTCCCTCGAACTTGTGCCCGATGAACTGGCCGATCCAGGCCACCACGAACACGCCGATCGCCCAGTAGCACAGCGACGCGGCGCCAAGCCGCGCATACAGGTAGTTGGTGAGCAGACCCAGCGCGGCGAACGCGATCAGCAGGCCGAGCGCCAGCCGGTGCGAGCGTCGCCAGTACCAGTAGAACGCCAGCACCATCACCAGCACCGCCCACGAGCCGGGACGCAGCACCGTGAACGGCACCGGGGTCGCCCACAGCAGCGCGATCACCGACCACACGATCGGCGGTACGCAGAACCAGTGGAAGATCTGGTTGGTCGGGTTCTGGTGGTCACCGCTGTAACTGTCGAGCCAGTCCTGCATGGTGCGCATCGGGGCAACTCCGGTTGAGTCCGATCCTGCGGGTTATCCGGTACGAATATAGCTTGATCCATTCGGGTGGCGCGTCCGGTTCGTCTTCTCGATCCGTTCGGGCCGAGCGTAGCGCCGCAAGATGAATGGAGGGCGGTATTCAGTCGAGCTTGAGTCCCGCCAGTCGCTGCAGCGCCTCGGCATACTTGGCCGCGGTGCGGGCGATCACCTCGTCGGGGATCACCGGGCCGGGCGCGGTCTTGTTCCAGTCCTGCGTTTCCAGCCAGTCGCGCACGAACTGCTTGTCGTAACTGGGCGGGCTGATGCCGATCTTGTATTCGTCGGCGGGCCAGAAGCGCGAGGAATCCGGCGTCAGCATCTCGTCCATCACGTACAGCTTGCCGCTGGCATCCGTGCCGAACTCGAACTTGGTGTCGGCGATGATGATGCCGCGTTCGGCCGCATAGGCGGCTGCCCACCGGTAGATCGCCAGGGTGGCGTTGCGCACCTGTTCGGCCAGATCGCGGCCGACCGCATCGATGACCGCCTCGAAACTGACGTTCTGGTCGTGGTCGCCCACCGCGGCCTTGGTCGAGGGTGTGAAGATCGGCGCAGGCAGCTGCTGCGCCTGCTTGAGGCCAGCGGGCAGCGTGATGCCGCACAGCGCGCCGGTCGCCTGGTAATCCTTCCAGCCGGAGCCAATGAGATAGCCGCGGGCGATCGCCTCCACCGGCACCGGCTTCAGCCGCCGCGTCACCACCGCGCGCTTTGCGTACAGCTGCAGATCGGTGCCGGGTGGCAGCACCTCGGCCAACGGCACGTCGAGCAGGTGGTTCGGCACCAGGTGGGCGGTCCGGCCAAACCAGAAGTTGGACATCTGGGTCAGCATCTCGCCCTTGCCCGGGATCGGGTTGGGCATCACCACGTCGAACGCCGACAAGCGATCGGTGGCGACCATCAGCAGCCGCTGGTCATCCAGCGCGTAGACGTCGCGCACCTTGCCGCGGTGGATCAGTTCGAGTCCGGGCAGGTTCGATTGCGGCAGGCTGGTGGGCACGGCGGGGTTCCACGAGGTGGGAAACGCCTATTGTAGCGACTGCCGGCGTGGCGCCGGAAACGCGCTGCCGGCGATTTCGGGGGCGCTGCTAGAATCGGTATCCTTTGGCCCCATGTGTTGCCGATGCGCATATTCCTGATCGCGGCGCTTTGCCTCGCTGCCTTGCCCAGCCTTGCCCAGACCCCATCCCCGCCCAGCCGGCTCGGCCTCTGCGCGGCCTGCCATGGCGAAACCGGGCAGGCGCACATGCCGGGTGTGCCGAACCTGGCCGGGCAGCGGCTGGATTATCTGCGCGACGCGCTGAAGCAATACCGCGACGGTCGCCGCAACGTGCCGGTGATGCGTGCGGCGATCGGCCCGCTCAACGACGCCGAACTCGACGCACTGGCACGCTGGTACAGCGCGCAGGCGGCGCAACCGCCGGTGCGCCCATGAGCTTCTCCTACACCATCTGGTTCGGGATCTTCGGCTTGCTGATCGGGCATATGCCGGGCGCCGTGGTCGGCGCGGTGATCGGTTTCATCTTCGACAACCTGCGCCACAGCCAGCGGCGGCAGGCGACGCCCGAGGCCGGTGGCTTCGTCGGCCCGCTGTTCACCCTGCTCGGCGCGGTGGCCAAGTCCGACGGTCGCGTGTCCGAGGCCGAGATCGCGGTGGCCGAGCGGCTGATGACGCGCATGGGCCTCACCGCCGAGCAGCGCAAGCAGGCGGTGGCCAGCTTCAACGTCGGCAAGCAGCCCGAGTTCGACGTCACGCGCACCATCGCCGAGCTGCGCAACTGGGTCGGCCTGCGCCGCGACCACGCCTTTCCGGTGCTCGACGTGGTGATCGAGACGGTGCTGTCCGAAGGCAACCCCGGCCCGGAGAAGATGTCGATCCTGCGCCAGCTCGCCTTCGCGCTGCGCATCAGCGACATGGAGTTGATGGCGCTGATGGCGATGAAGGGCTACGCGTGGAACGCCGGCGCGAACCAGCGCAGCCACGGCCGCGCCTACAACACCGGCGGCGGCTACGTGCCGCCGCAGCGCGCGCCGCAGGGGCCGGATCCCTACGCCGTGCTCGGCATCGACCGCCACGCCGACGAGCGCGCGATCAAGCGCGCCTATCGCAAGCTGATCTCCGAACACCACCCCGACCGCCTCGGCGACCTGCCCGAAGACATGCGCAAACGCGCCGAGTCGCGCGCCAGCGAGATCAACGCCGCGTATGACCGGATCAAGGAAGCCCGCGGCTTCAAGTAGGCCGGGATTCGGGGTTCGGGATTCGGGATTGGCAAGAGCCGCTTCGTTGTGCCTTTTGATGCCCGAGACTTCATAATCGTCCCGAATCCCGAATCCCGAATCCCGAATCCCGGCCATGAGCAAGCAACCCCCCGTCATCGCCCCTTCCATCCTCGCCGCCGACTTCGCGAGGCTCGGTGAGGACACCGCCGCCGCGCTTGCCGCGGGTGCGGACTGGGTGCATTTCGACGTGATGGACAACCATTACGTGCCGAATCTCACGATCGGCCCGATGGTGCTGCAATCGCTGCGCAAATACGGCATCAGCGCGCCGATCGACGTGCACCTGATGGTCAAGCCGGTGGATCGCATCGTGCCGGATTTCGCCAAGGCCGGCGCCAGCCTGATCAGCTTCCATCCGGAGGCGAGCGAGCATATCGACCGCACGCTGGGCCTGATCAAGGAATCGGGCTGCCAGGCCGGGCTGGTGTTCAACCCGGCCACGCCGCTGGACTACCTCGACTACGTGATGGACAAGCTTGACCTGATCCTGATCATGTCGGTGAACCCGGGTTTCGGTGGACAGAAGTTCATCCCCGGTGCGCTGGAGAAGCTGCGCCAGGCGCGAGCGCGCATTGATGCGAGTGGCCGTGCGATCCGGCTGGAGATCGACGGCGGCGTCACCGCGCAGAACATCGGCGCGATCGCCGCCGCCGGCGCCGACACCTTCGTCGCCGGTTCGGCAATCTTCCACGCCAGCGACTACGCGGCCGAGATCGCCGCCATGCGCCAGGCGATCGATTGATTGGCGATGACACTCGACTACAACCTCGTCCGTTCACCCCCGGATCGGGTCCGGGGCAGGCTCTGAGCGTAGGCCTGAGGGGCCGAAGTCGAAGGGCCACTGCTGGCGAGCGCTTCGACTTTGCTTGCTATCGCAAGCTACGCTCAGCGCGAACGGAATTTCTGGCTGAGTGTCGCCGTTAATCAGGTCGACTGAACGACTCCGTTCAGCGTCCCGCGCGCACAAAAAATCCCGGCGCCGCGCGTGGCAGCGCCGGGCTAAACGTCGTCGGGGACGCAAGAGGAAACACCATGGATTGGCGTGTGCCGATGCGAATGTCCTGCTCAGGAGGGGGCAAACCTCGCATCGGCACGTTCCACGGCAAAGAGGAATCGACGCCAATCACCAGTTCCGACCGGGTCGATCGCGATTGGTTCCCGGGCGCGTTGTTCATTTGCCGATGCGGCCGTTCATGTTCATCCGATGCGGCCATGCAGCAGCTGCGCCAGCGCCGCCCTGGCGTGGATCCACACGGCATCCAGGCCCAGTCCCGCGGCCAGCATCAGGGTGCCGACCAGCAGCCAGCGCCACAGGCGCCGCCGCCTCGCCGCCGCATTCCGCGCATCCGCCACGCGCGCGGGGACAGTGGCGTCTTCGACGCGGACGACACGCGAGTACGGGCGCAGCGCGGCGCTGGCCGGCGCGGTCAGGCCGCGCGGCATGTCGCCGGGCAGCAGCAGCTGGCGTTGCGGGGATCGGGGCCGTCGTGAAGTGCGCATGGTCGGTTTCTCCCTGGGGTGCGGGTGACACGACTGCATTGCCGCATGCGCGGCGGCCGGGCCGGCGTCGCGCTGGCGTCGTGCTGCGGGCCATTCGTGGCGAAACGCGGGCGGCCACGCCGGCGTTTGTCGAACACAAAAAAATCCCCTCGCAAGCGAGGGGAAAGAAACCACCATGGAGGGACAGGACGGGGGTTACAGCGGTTGCCAATCGGGGTCGGGTTCGTCGCAGCCGGCGATCCTGGCCGCCCCCGACGCGATTCCCTTCGCATCGGGGGCGCGGACGCCTTCCACGGCAAACGGATCGAAGCTCGATGAAGTGGATCGGTGACTGGACATGACGGGCCTCCTCAAAAGAAACCGAGCAGCAGGCCGAGCAGCAGGGCGCCCAGCGCCAGGCTGACGCGCAGCGGCTCGAAGCTGCGCAGTTCGGCATCGGGATCGTGTTGGCCGGAGTCGGTGGGTATGGAGTCGATGGGCATGGCCGTTCTCGCGCTGGGGGCTTGGTTGACATCAAACCGCCGGCGGCGGCGCGGGACGCGGCGCGATACGGGCGATTTGCCGCCGGCATGTGGCGAAACGGTGACGGCAGCGTTCGACGACTTGCGCCGGCGCGGCGCGCATAGCACGCTGCAGCCATCATCCGCCGGAGTGTGCCATGGGCCGCAGCATTGCCATCGTCGAAGACGAACCGTTGATCCGCGCCAACTACGTGGAGGCCCTGAACCGTTTCGGCTACGACGCCCGCGGCTACGGCTCGCGCCAGGAGGCATCCAGCGCCTTCGCGATGAAATTGCCCGAGCTGGTGATCATCGACATCGGCCTGGGCGACGAGCCGGAGGGCGGCTTCGACCTGTGCCGCGAGTTGCGCGCGAAGTCGTCCACCTTGCCGCTGATCTTCCTCACCGCGCGCGACTCGGATTTCGACGTGATCTCCGGCCTGCGCCTGGGCGCCGACGACTACCTCAGCAAGGACACCAGCCTGCACCAGCTGGCGGCGCGCATCGCCGCGCTGTTCCGCCG
>Ga0207690_10002036_pt1 | contig 12396 bp, 10 predicted proteins | sample KBSC23metaG_FD_184315 | JGI IMG/M metagenome (GOLD analysis project Ga0207690, IMG submission 184315) | Corn rhizosphere microbial communities from Kellogg Biological Station, Michigan, USA - KBS C2-3 metaG (SPAdes) (version 2) | ecosystem: Host-associated > Plants > Roots > Rhizosphere > Soil ...
AGCTTCATCGCTAAGGCGAACGGGGGCGAAGGCTGGGATAGGATCAGGAAGGTCAGCGAGATTTATTCGGTCAGCGCAGGGATATTCCTTGACGAGATCGGGATCCTGGAGGACCGCATCCGTGCCGTAGAGGAGCAGTGGCGCTTGGCGGCCCAGCGAGTGGTTGAGAGCGAAGCGACGCTGTCGGGGGCAAAGGCCGAATGGGGGCATACGGCAGATCTGCTGCGCGAGTCCGAAGCGAAGCAGCAGCATGCGACCGAGCAATGGCACGCCACCGTCGAGCTGTTCCAGGCTACGGAAGAGGGTCTGAGGCACGCGCAGGAGCAGTGGGAGCAAACGGCAGAGCTGCTGCGCGCGTCCGAGGCGAAGCAGCTGTATGCAACCGAGCAGTGGCGGATAACGGCCGAAACGGTCTGGACAACGAATGATCAGTTGGGACAGACAAGGGAACAGCTGGCCAAGAGCGAGGAATCACTGCGTGACATGGCAAACGAGCGACAGTTGGCGGTGGCTCAGTTAGGCGAGTTGGAAGCAAGTCACGAAGTGGCACTGACGCGCGTGCAACAACTGGAGCGCCGACTGCGCTGGGTTCTTTGTGGCGGAATCGTTGTCGTACTGTTGGTTGCAGTCGCCGCGTTCTGCTTTCGTGCAATTTGATGCCGCGAATCGGCCGTAACGGAGTTTGAATGAAGAAGCCAGGATTGCTCGTGCGCATGCGTGCACTTCAACACGCGGTTGTTCGCAGCGTTCGACACGCCAAAGCTTCGGGCCTCGGCCCGGTGCAGATCATGCTCAAGACTGTACGTGCTATCCGGCGCGGGCCGCGCGGCTTCGCCCGGCACGTGATCGCCTACGATCAAATGGCGCGTATTGGCGAATATGACCGCCGTGTCGTCGCGACTGACAAATCGCCTGCCATCGAAACCTCTGCCTATGAATCTTGGCTTCAGCACCATGAGCCAAAGGTCGACACGCTGCTCCATGGGCCGTTGATCAGCGTTGTCATGCCTACGTGCAATACGCCGGAATCGTTCCTGCATGAAGTGATCGCCAGCGTGCTCGCACAGACCTACCGGAACTGGGAGCTGTGCATAGGTGATGACGCTTCTGATCTGCCTCATGTGCGCAAGTATCTTGCTGACATAAGCATGAGTGAGCCGCGCATTCGCTTTACCAGCCACAAGCGTCGTAGCGGAATCGCCAGTACCACCAATGCGGCGTTGGCGCTGGCCACGGGCGAATATGTGGCTCTGCTCGATCATGATGATCTTCTTCACCCCGAGGCACTTGCAGCAGTAGCTGCGGAGTTTGCGCGGACGAATGCGGACATTGTCTACACCGATCATGACTGCCTGGGAAAAGATGGCCGCCGCCGGTTGCCTTACTTCAAGCCTGACTGGAGCCTGGACCTGTTCCTCTCGCAGATGTACCTCGGGCATCTTGTGGTGTTCCGCCGCGATATGGTCAGTCAGCTTGGCGGCCTGCGCCCGGAGATGGATGGCGCGCAGGATTACGATCTTGTTTTGCGCTGCTTGAGCGATGGCGCAAAGATTGCCCATGTGCCTCGCGTGCTCTACCACTGGCGTCAGCACAGCGGTTCCACCTCTGCCAATGCGGACTCAAAGCCTTACGCTCACGTTGCCGGACGCAGGGCGATTCAGGATTATCTCGACCGGACCTGTGCGGGTGCGCAGGCCATGGATGGGGCGTACACCTTCTGTTATGACGTGCATTACAACCATGTGGCGACCCAACCCCTGGTCAGTATCTTGATTCCCACCCGTGATCGGGTGGAATTGCTCGATACTTGCGTGCGCAGCCTGCGCGAGAAAACCCGCTATACCAACTATGAGATCCTGGTGATCGACAACGGTTCCGTCGAATTGGAAACCACCCGCTGGTTTGCGCAAATGTCGATGGAGGCCGGGATGCGGGTATTGCCGGCGGACATTCCGTTCAATTGGTCTGCGTTGAACAACCTCGCTGCTCGGGAAGCGCAGGGCAAGGTGCTGGTTTTTCTGAACAATGACACCGAGATCATCGACGGCGAATGGCTTGATCGCCTGGTGGATGTGGCATTGCGCCCGGATATTGGCGTCTGTGGTCCACTGCTGCTGTATGGCGACATGACGATCCAGCACGCTGGTGTGGTGGTGGGCATGGGTGGCTGGGCCGACCATGTCTTCAAGGGCCTGCCGCCCGCTCACGTACAGGACTGCTTCACTTCACCGATGATGCGTCGCAATGTGCTGGCGGTAACCGGCGCCTGCATGGCCATTGAGAAGGCCAAGTTCGATGCGATCGGCGGGTTCGATGAGTCGTTCGTCATTTGTGGCAGCGATGTGGAGATTTGCCTGCGTGCGTTCCACCGTGGCTTGCTGAATGTCTATGTGCCGGAAGCGAAACTGGTGCATCACGAGTCGAAAACGCGGGATCCGGGCAACATTCCGGAGACAGACTTTGTCCGTTCCGAGCAGGCTTACAGCCCTTACAGAACGGCTGGTGATCCTTACTTCAATCCCAATCTTGACCCGATGAGTCCGGTGCCGCGGCCACGGAATATGTCATGAGGGAGGCAATCCGAGGAGCTGCGTATCGCCTGGCCAGGTGGTTGGGTCTGACTTCCAGCGCAGCGGCCAACGTAAACGGCATGCCAGCTCTCGTCGCCACCACCGTCGCCGAGACCACCCCATGCAACGCGCGCCTCTCGGATTGGAGGGGGCGTCGTCTCAATTTGTTGCTGCCATCGATCAATGCACGGCACTACTTTGGTGGTATCCACACGGCAGTACAGCTGTATCGCGCATTGGCAGAACACTTCCCCGCGACTCGCATCATCCTAGTGGATAGCGCGCCGGATGATGCGGCGCTGCAACGGTTCAGTGACCACACAAAGGTAAGTTGTGATGCCGATTCTGCCGCGACTCGCCAGATAGTCCCCTTCAACGATCGCTATGGCCGAACGCTTCCGGTGGGCGCGGACGACTGCTGGCTGACCACCGCTTGGTGGACCACCTACTCGGCGCAGCGTCTGGCGGCATGGCAGCAGCAACAGTTCGGTGCTGCCGGCCCGCTGATCAATCTCATCCAGGATTTCGAACCCGGCTTCTATTCGTGGTCCAGCCATTCCGCTCTGGCATTGGGTACGTACCGGCCAGATCAGGATGTGGGTGTATTCAACACGAGTTTGCTGGCGGACTACTTCGAACTGCAAGGTCTCGCCTACAAACACCGATTTGTGTTCGAGCCCACTCTCAATGATGAGCTGCGGCATGCGCTCGTGCAGGCGCGTACGACATCGAGGCCGCGCCAGAGGCGCATGGTGATCTACGCGCGTCCCTCGACGCCAAGGAACGCTTTCGAGCTGTTGTGCGAGGCGTTGCGTACCTGGGGTTGGTCCGACCCGACCTTTGCGCAGTGGGAGGTGGTGGCTGCCGGCGAACTGACCGCCGATCTGGATCTGGGCCCGTTCAAGATGCACGCGCTGGGCAAGTTGGATTTGCCCGCCTATGCCCAACTGCTGGCCACCTCGGCCATTGGCGTATCGCTGATGATATCGCCGCACCCGAGCTACCCGCCGCTGGAGATGGCGGCGTTTGGCATGGGCGTGGTGACTAACCGCTTCGCCAACAAGCATCTGGATAATTTTTCACCTAACATCCGTTCGGTTGGGCAGTTTACGCCGGAGGCCATTGCCGCTGCGATTGCGCGGGAGGTGGGTGAGTGGGAGAGGCGACAGATGTTACCGATCAACCTGATGAGCGAGGATCACACGTTTCTTGGGGAAGGCGGGTTCGATGAAGTGGCGCGGCAGATTGCGCTGACCGAGTAAAAGCATTGTAGGACGAGATTTCCGCGCCTCGGACTCAGTCGCAAACAAAGCATATATCCATCGGGCACGTTCGGGCCTCATTGATTATGAACTTGTTACAAGCCACTAATTTCGTAGCAGAGAATGATACCGGTCTCACGTTTGTTGACCGTTCGGATTGAGAGCTGGAGATTGATCGTGGAAAAACGCAGCCGATTGCGACTGACTATGGGGGGGCGGGCCCATGGACGTCCTGCATTAATCGGGTTGGCGTTGTGCGGACTACTGCTGTTGACTTTAGGTAGCCAGTTGTGGAGGCCAACCTTCACTGTTGAGCTAAGCCTTGATATGGCGGTAACAACCTCGGTTGACGGGGGGCAGGTTTTCATCCAGACAGAGAGCGGCTACTCGGAAGGACATTCGATTCGGTTACAACTCGTGCCGGACGGAAGCCGCCATAAGTATGATGTAAAAATCCGAGGTGATCTGTGGGCGAGGCATCTGCGATTCGACCCGGGTGCTGCACCGGGGGAAATTAGGATTTATGGGTACGAGTTAACTTCCGGGGACGGGCTATTTGTCTATCAACCCTCGGAGCTTACAAATAAAATACTTCCTCTAAATCAGCTGGAAGATTTATCCGTCGAACATGGCATAGCAAGTATGAAGTCGGTTGGTGCCGACCCTCAGTTTGGGATAAAAATACCCTTCAAAATCTTTAGATGGCTGGTATATAAGACAGCTCTTGGCGTCTTGCTTTCGTTGGCTGGCATCAGCTTATTGATAGTTTCTTATCGGATCTGGAAAAAGCAAGCAAAGCTGGAGGCTAGGGCTGAAATACGCAAGAGCTTGCTTGCGTGGGCAGCCTTAATGTTCCTGGCGGCCCATCTGGCTTTAACTGTTCCCGGCGCGGGTTGCGATGATCTTGCGTGCTCGGTGCGCGGTTTCCGGTTTGGCAGCCAAATATTCTTGGCCGGAATATTTTGCGCCTGTATCGGGGCTGCGTTCTTGCGTGTGATTTGCGGCCGTACGGATGAACAAAAACGAACACCGAGGTTCTTTTTCTCACTGGTTGTTGGTCAAGCATTTCTTGTTCTCTACGTCTATTTGCGGTCTGCGCAAAATTTCTACTTTTACAATCTACCGATAACTGGATTCGATTTCGCGCTCCTTGTAGCGATCGCTGCCGCGTATTTGTGCTGGCGATGGCGTGATACACGAAGCGTGAGCGATGCGTATGAGCGCGGATCCAACTGGCTGTTGGTGGAGCTTGCCTTGTTTGCCGCTCTATCGATGATAGTGGCCGACCGCGAACTTCCGCGATTCATGATGTTGTCCACGGACCCTGATATCCATGCTTTCCTTGCGAAGCAGGTTGAAAGGTTTGGCTCGATTCCAAGGGCTCAAGGTTACTGGGGAGAGGATGGTTTCAACTATCCGGCAGGCAGCCCGGCCTTGACCTATGTATGGGCCAAGCTTTCTTGGCTGAACGTAAGGAACTCCCTTGCAGCACTTATTTTGTTGCAGACGTTTTTAGTGGCAACGCTGATTGGAGAGTCGGTGATTGCCAGCCGTAAAGGCGGTATCTCCCAATACATCACAGTTCAAACAATCTTGCTGGCAGTTATGGGTGCCGGCTTTTTGATTTCATTTTACGACCCATTCAGCCATATGGAGGGTGGCGGCCGGCAGATGGCGTTCGCGTATGTAGCGGCGATTGTCATCGTTTTAATGAGACTGTATGTTCATGAAATTGAGAAAAATAGAGGCGGGGACTGGCTCCTTCTTTTATTTCTTTTCGTACTGGCTGTTTTGAATCCAGCGAATGCAATCTTTCCCGTCGCTCTGATTACAGCCTTTGCTGTATATGAGACGATGCGCACCAGAAAGATTCCGTGGCGTGTCCTTATTCCTGCGTGTTTTGTGCTCGTCATTCTGCTCGATCCATATTTTCTTTCCATGGTGACTGGATCAAGTCATGGGATGGATAAGTTGGATGTTTCTCCGGATCTTATTTTAAAATCGAAAGCGCAAATCTTAGCTGGTTGGATTTCTTCTTACACTGTCATGGCCAATTGGTCATGGGTTACGTTTTTGTCTTTTTTGCCTTGGCAGCATTACCCAAACTTTGGTTTGATCTTTGCGTCGTTTGTTTTTTTCTATTATTTCCTGCGCGAACAAAAATGGAGTCTGTCAGGTGCCGCAATAACTGGCGGTATTGTATTGGCGTGTTTATGTTTGTTGGCCCTCGGTCTTTTTTGGGCGCTGCAGGATGATCGCCGCTACTATCTCCTGTATCCATATTTCGTAATGGGGTTGGCCTACTACAAAATAGTGGCCGTTCTATTTCTTGTCGCCATGATCGTACTTTCCATGATGGCGCGGCAGATTTCAAAAGGGTGGATTGTTCTCGTCGCGCTTTGTCTCATCTGCTTTGTTGGGCTGACAATGAGGTTGACCCAGCCCATGCAGTTCGAGCCGAGAGAGCGCTTCTGCGAGGAGGGTCAGTGCATAGCGGCTGATGATGTGGCCGTGCTTGAGCAGCTCCAGTCGATGATGAACTCCCCGGAATTCTTGGCGGCGAAATCGTCCGGCGCGAGAATCCTCGTTCCGAATGCAGTGGTCCAGATGGGTAGGGAGCGCTGGGCGTTTCCGGTTGGCTCGGGGCGTATTTTGCCCTTCTTTAATACGCTTCCGGTGGCATTTTATTACCTGCAGGCTGATCCTTCGTTTACTACAGATAATTATGTGAGCAGGGTCTGTGAGAAGTTTGACCGCGACTGGCTTTTGAGCGAAAAGATAGAGTATGTGTTGATTCCGTCTCAGGGTAATGGGGCTTGCGTCGCCGGCTTGGAGTCGCTTGTCAAGACCGACCGTGTTGTAATTAAGGTTGGTGGGTCGTATTTGATAAAGCTGATTCCGCCAAAGGATCAATAGGTTCGATTTTTTACTTATCATGTACATATGACCCACTCTTTCATAATTCCCGCCTACGGACACTCCCCCTATCTGGAGGACTGCCTCGAGTCGCTGGCAGGCCAGTCCCTGGGTAGCCCCGTGGTGGTGTGTACGTCCACGCCGTTCGACGGGCTGGACGAAGTATGTCGGAAGTTCGGGGCGCGGCTGCACACCCATACGCCGAACCGCGGCATCGGTGCCGACTGGAATGCGGCCTTGGCGATAGCCGACACGGACCTGGTTACGCTGGCTCATCAGGATGATATTTACCTGCCGACGTTTGGTGCGGAAGTGGTGGCTGCCGCGGAGCGCAATCCGCGGTCGGCGATGCTGTTTTCGGATGCCGACGAGATTTCCTCCGATGGAAATGTCATCCCCCGACATCGGAATACAGCGGTGAAGCGGATGATCAACCAGATCGCGTTTGCCGGGCGCGACACCATACGTGGCCCCGTTTCGCTCAGGTTGTTGCTGGGGCTTGGCAACCCGATCACCTGTCCGGCGGTCACGATTCGGCTGTCACGCAGCAACGGGTTCCGGTTCCGCCAGGATCTGCGTACCAACATGGACTGGCTGGCCTGGATCGAGCTGGCCGGACGCGGGGGAGTCACCCGTGTGCACGGGTCACTGATGCGACACCGCGCCCACGATCAGAGCGAGACGGCCCGATGCCTTTCCGATGGCGCACGAAATGAGGAGGATCGGATGATCTTCGAGCGACTGTGGCCGCGACCGCTGGCATTTATACTTGCGCGCCTCTACCAGCGCTCCTACGCGGGATACTCGAAGTGAACCTTCTGACATTTTTGCTGATTACCACTACAACGCTATGCACGATTGCGGCGCAGCTGTTGCTGAAACGCGCTGTGAACGGACCGGGCATGAGTGCCGCCATGTCGCATGGCCCGTTGGCGTTTGTGATATCCGCGGCGTTCAACCCGCTGGTGCTCACGGCCCTCAGCCTGCAGATATTTGGTTACATCGTGTGGTTCTTCGTGCTTACGCGCGAGCGGCTGGCGATTGCCTTCGCCATTTCCGGTTCCACGTTCTACATCCTCATGGCGTTCGCCGCCATGTACTTCTATGGTGAGCGCATGGGTATCTGGCAGTGGGTGGGGATCGTGTTCATTTCCCTCGGCGTCCTGCTGATCACCCGCACCCGTTGAAGGTTTCGTTTGTGCCAAACGTTTCACATCCAGCCCCAAGCTCAAAACGATGGAAGGCCCAACATGACAACTGCCGCGGTTTCAGTGAATTCGAAGCGGGTGGCGATCGTGATCGCCGCCTACAACGAAGGCAGCGTGATAGCTGACGTGGTGCGCGACGCATTGCGGTTGTTTCCGCTGATCGTCGTTGTTGATGACGGCTCTCCGGACGATACGGGAGCGGCAGCGCTCTTGGGCGGGGCCGTTGTGCTCAGGCATCCGATCAACCTGGGCCAGGGGGCGGCGCTGCAGACGGGCATCGAGTATGCGCTCGGGCAAGACGTCGATTTCGTGGTGACGTTCGATGCCGATGGCCAGCATCGCCCCGAAGACGTGCAGAAGATGCTCGGGACGCTCGCGGCTAACGGGAAACAAGTCGCCTTGGGTAGCAGATTCCTGGGCGAGACTGTGGGTATGCCTGCCTCCCGCCGATGGTTGTTGAAGGCGGCTACGGTGTTTACCCGGATCACCACGGGCTTGCGAGTCACGGATGCGCACAATGGTCTGCGTACGTTCCGCCGCGATGCGGCACAGGCCATCACGATCAGGCAGAACCGCATGGCGCACGCCTCGGAGATCCTCGAGGAAATCGGCCGGAAGAAACTGACCTATTGCGAGGTGCCCGTGACCATCCGTTATACGGATTATTCCAAAGCCAAGGGCCAGTCAGGTCTGGGCGCTTTCAATATTCTGATTGATCTGCTGGTAGCGAGGATCCGCAAATGATCAAGATCTTTCTCAGTCTGCTGGGCCTGATCGTCATCGCCTACGGTGCACGTGAATGGCGGAATTCGCGATTGGTGAGCCTGTTGCTTGTTGTCTGCAGTCTGGCGGCCGGTGTGTTGGTCTGGTTTCCCGCCTGGTCCGACCAGCTGGCGCACCTGGCTGGTGTCGGACGTGGTGCGGACATGATCCTCTACTGCTACAGCGCGATCAGCTTCCTCATGATTCTCAACTTGGGGCTCAAACAGCGCGATCTCCATCAATCAACCACGCGCCTGGCTCGTTACATTGCAATAACCACCCCACGTCTGCCAAAAGGGGATTCATCTGGAAAGTGACGGCTTTACGCGCGCTCTCCTGCCGTTGTGGATGGCCCGGCAATTCCTCCATCGGACAGGCATGGTTCGTAACTTGCCAATATTGACCAGATTGTTTTGATCCGGATGAACCGTCATGAATGAAGAGTACGGAAGCGCATATACGGCCTACCAGACAAACCGCAGTGCATTGCGAAAATTTGTCCGGCGGTTGTATCTCAACAGCGCGGCGAAGGCCCTGACCGGGCCGACGCTGGATTTTGGCTGCGGGGTTGGAGAGCTTCTGGCCCGGCTTCCCGAAGGGTCCAAGGGAGTGGAGTACAACCGAGCTTCCGTTGAGTTCTGCAGGCAGCACGGGTTGGACGTCACCTGGTATGACGGCTACGCCGACAACTGGCAGCTCAGCACGCTGCCGGAGGTATCAGGCTTTCAGTCAATGGTGTTGAGCCACGTTCTCGAGCATCTGGAAGATCCCATGATCGTGCTTGACGCCCTGCTTCGATCGGCCGAGCGTATCGGGATACGCCGGGTACTGATCATCGTTCCGGGACGGGCAGGGTATGCTTCCGACGACACGCACAGGACGTATGTCGATTGGTTGATGCTGGAAAAAAATCTCGCCCAACACCCGACCTTTACCATTGCCAGCCACAAGTATTTCCCTGGCAATGTGCCGCGCATCGGCGACTGGTTTCGCTACCACGAACTCCAGGTTTTGTTGACGCGCTGAACTCTTCCCGTCGTGAAGTGCGACGTCGTGCGTTATCGCGCCGGCTTGTGTGAAACCTGCGGCGCGAGAGAGGTTTCTGACTCCGCCGGAAAAGAGGCCGGGTAACCCACGCCGAGGCAGCTGCTTGCGTCTCGGCCTCGCGGGACCTGGGCGGTTTGGTTCCGTCTTTGGCAACAGCGAACGGTGGGGTGTCGATCGATCCATGGATTGTATCGACGCTAACGAATCACTCGTATTGAGAAATTTTTCGCAGGCTCGGACAGAAATGCAAGATGAATCAAGCCCTATTGAAGAGTCCGCATCATCTAAATCCTGCTGCTGGGACGGACAGCAGACGACATCGAGCTCAAGGTACCGAGCTCCATAGCGGAGCGACGAAGCTGGCGCTAGATTGACGGCACCAAAGATTACTCGGTGAAGCAAAGTGCAAGATTTGGAGTGCGTTGTACCAGCCGAGTGTCATTGATCTTCATCTGAGTCAAGTTGGGCTTGGACCATAGGTTCAGACGACTAGTGGCGTGGTTCCCTGCATACGGATAATTGTGCGGGCATGCATCGGCGACTACTTCAAGAGGATTCAGGAATCGGTGACTAGGCCATGAGCTCCAGGTTCTGTTTACGTGTTGAACTTTCTGGCCACCGAACTTCCCACGAACCAACTGAATCGAAGCGGGGTCTCCACGCCGTGCCGTGACACGTCGGCGGGCTGATGCTCGTCGAATTTTGTGCTGGTTAATTCGCGAATGTTATTGCGATGTTCGGTGTGCGCTGCATCGGGGCATCGGAGTTAACCTTCATCTGCGTCAGGGTTGCGCTTGGAGCGTACGTCCAGATTGCCATCGGCTTCGTACCGTGCGTACGAGTAAAGGTGTAGGTGATGGGTGCGTTGCCGCTGACCTTCACGGGGTGTTCCAGGGCGATGGCGAGATACTGATTGTCCGCACTTTGTGCGAGGTCGGCGCTACCCGTTTCGCATTGCTCGTTCTGGCACAGTTTCGCGGTCAGGTCGCCATCCGACGTATTGTCGTAGTTGCCGATAACCACGGACACGCTGGAAATCGTTCCGGCGCGTGGCGCAGTGAAGGAGCCGGAAATAAAGCTGCCGGTTGCCAGCGGGAAAGCTTCCTGGGATGTGGGGCTTGGGAGCAACTCGACTTGCCCGCTGGGGGAAGATGCAGTGTCTTGAGGCGGGGGTGCCTCGGCGGGCTGCTTGTCGCTGCAGCCGACGATCAGGAGTGAGAGGAGGGCGAGCGGTGCCAGGCGTAGAATGTGCATGGATAATCCTCGGTATGTAGCAGTCAACAGATTTGTTGCTGAGTGGGCAGCTCAGACTGCCTGGATCGCCGCTTCAAGTTCAGGCAAAAGCTTGAACAAATCGCCAACCAGCCCGAGGTCGGCGACCTCGAAGATCGGCGCCTCGCTATCCTTGTTGATCGCCACGATGGTGCCGGCGTCCTTGATGCCGGTGAGGTGCTGGATGGCGCCGGAGATGCCGATCGCCATGTACAGCTCGGGGGCGATGATCTTGCCGGTCTGGCCGACCTGCATTTCGTTGGGACAGTAGCCGGCATCGACCGCGGCGCGCGAGGCACCCACGGCGGCGCCGATCTTGTCGGCGAATTTGTAGATGATGTCGAAGTTTTCCTTCGAGCCGACGCCACGTCCGCCGGAAACGACCTTGCGCGCGCTTTGCAGGTCGGGGCGGTCGCTCGTGCCCTGCTGCAGTTCGACGAAGCGGGTATGGGAGGGCAGCGTTGCGTCGACGGTGATGGCCTCGACCGGAGCGTTGTTGCTGCCACTGGCGGCAGCGGACCACGAGGCGGTGCGAATGGTCGCGACCACGGTATGCGTCGGGTCGGCCTCGACCGTGATGATCGCGTTGCCCGCGTAGATCGGGCGCTTGAAGGTGTGCGCGGTCTCGATGCTCATCACGTCGCTGACCTGGGCCACGCCGAGCAGGGCGGCGACGCGTGGGGCGAGGTCCTTGCCGAAGGTGGTGGAGGGCACGAACACGTGGCTGTAGTCGGCGGCGACCTTGGCGATCTGCGGCGTCAGCACGGCGGCCAGCGGGTGTGCGTTCTCGGGACGGGCGACGGTGAGTACGCGACTTACGCCGTCGATCTTTGCCGCCTCGGCGGCGATCGCGTCGACGTTGTCAGCCAGTACCAGTACGTCGATCGCTTCGCCCTTCACCGCAGCGGCAGCGCTTACGGCGCGCGCGGTGGAGGAGTTGAGTTTGCCGCCGAGGTGTTCGGCGATGACCAGGATCTTGCTCATGATGTGGGCAACCTTCCGTCTCGAGTAGGGCTTTGGTACTTGTAGGGCGGGCACTGCCCGCCGGCCTTTCAGGTCCTTGTGGGGCGGCGGGCAGTGCCCGCCCTACAGGCCGCGTTCTACAGCAAACCTTTCTGCTTCAGCGCCGCGACCAACGCGGCCGCGTCCTTCACCATCACGCCCTTGCTGCGCTTGGCCGGCGCGGCGTAGTGCGTGGTCTTCAGGTGGTCGTGCGCCTCGACGCCGAGCGAGCCGAACTCGATCGTGTCGATCGGCTTGGACTTCGCCTTCATAATGTCCGGCAGCTTGATGAAGCGCGGCTCGTTGAGCCGCAGGTCGGTGGTGATCACGGCCGGCAGTTCCGCTTCGATCACTTCC
>Ga0207690_10002040_pt1 | contig 12386 bp, 12 predicted proteins | sample KBSC23metaG_FD_184315 | JGI IMG/M metagenome (GOLD analysis project Ga0207690, IMG submission 184315) | Corn rhizosphere microbial communities from Kellogg Biological Station, Michigan, USA - KBS C2-3 metaG (SPAdes) (version 2) | ecosystem: Host-associated > Plants > Roots > Rhizosphere > Soil ...
CCCCTCCGAGTCGAAGACCTTCGGCGCGCCCGAAGTCGCCTTCCTTGGCCGCTCGAACGTAGGCAAATCCTCGCTCATCAATTCCCTGCTCGGCTCAAAGCAGGCGCACACCTCGTCCACTCCCGGCCGCACGCGCGCCATCAATTTCTTCGCACTCTACGAAGGAGCGAAGACGCAACCGGCGCTCATCTTCGCCGACCTGCCCGGCTACGGCTACGCCAAAATCTCGAAGTCCATCTCATCCGAGTGGCCGCAGTTCATCGAACCCTACCTCACCGAACGCGAGACGCTGGCGCTCGGCATCTGCCTGGTCGATACCAACATCCCTCCGCAAGCCAGCGACACACAGCTCATCACCTTCTTCAAGCAGATGCAGCGCCCCTACCTCGTCGTCGGCACCAAAGCCGACCGCCTCTCCAACAACGCCCTGGCCAAATCAGTCGCCGCACTGAAGAAGGCGCACGAGGTAGACGAGCTCCTACCCGTCTCCGCCAAAACCGACGCCGGAACCAAAGCCCTCTGGCAACGCCTGATGGAAGTCGTGATCTAGGGAGACTCTGAATAAGTCCCTGCATTGAAGGGGCGCGACTTCAGTCGCGCCGTAAGACTCTCATATCCAACGCGGCTTTACAAGCTGCGGAAGAATGCAAGCGATGTGCTTTTCGGTGGGAGCGCAGGCCTTCCGCCCTGCGCAAATGCCTGCAAATTCAAGGGGGCTTCAGCCCCGGGCCTTTCTGCATATGCTGCCGGACGCACTTTTTCCGCAGCCTGTTGAGCCGTGCCATCAATACCGCCAAATCAACGGGGTCTTAGTCCCTGAGGGCACCGTTTCAGACTGAGCCAGACCTTCCCTGAGTCAGAACAGCCCGATTGAAGCAGGTCGGAAAATCCTCTCCAAATCGCTCATTTCCACAGCCGCCCTTGACACGCCTGATAACCTTAAATCAGAAGAAAGAAGAAGCCCGGCAACCCGCCGGGCTTCTCTGCATTCAGGGAGAATGGCATGAAACGTGCGCAGGTGGTCCGAACCTAACTCCTTTCTTCAAAGGATTTTAGGACTTAAGTATGGGGAGGGGCTAGAACCTCAGCACCCACCGGAACGGTGACGATGCCCCAGGCTTCGTCGTCGTCGCCCGGATGAACTCACCCCGCTGCTCCCGCGTCCCCTTGTCCACGGAGCCAGGAATCCCCGGCCCCATCACAATGTTCGGCTCAATCGCCGTGCTCAGGTCCGCCGGAGCAAGAATCTCCGCCCGCAGCGTAGCCGAGCTGCCGCCCACCGGATGCAGCACGAAGCTCCGCGGCGAAAGCTGGTCGATGCTCCCGTCCGCGTGAAGGGCCTCGGTAAAGACATGATCGCCGTCCGCAGAGATTTCATCCCGAACATCGATCTCACCAGACTTCCGCATCGTCAGCGTCCGTTCGTACCGAGTCAGCCCAAGCGAAGCGTTGTAAGCCCCCGCCCCCTCGCCCGTCAGCACGAAGCCGTCCTTCGTAAACTCAGCCTTCGTGATCCGAACCGTATTCAGCCGACTGTAGTCATACTTCGCCCAGGCATCGTGACCCTTGCCATCGTTGCCCTGCCCCTTGCCGTCGATGAGCAGCGTGTTGTGATCGATCGTCTTCGGCACGCCCGAGTAGCCTGAGTCGCCCGTTAGATACGCGCCATGCGCCCACACGATGAAGCTGTTGACATCAGGATGAACATGCCCCTGCTCGAAGCGCCAGTCTGGAAGCTGCTTCCTGATCTGCTCCACGGCGTGCCCTTCCGCAGGCCCGCATTTGAAAGCGACCGCAGTCGCATCGCTCTTCCATGAACTCCGCCAGTAAGCCACATCGTGATCGCGGAACCAGTGATACGTAGGAATGCTGCTCATCGGAGAAGCCTTCAACGAATCATCACGCCAGGCCAGCGTCCACCACGGCTCCTGGCTGGTATGGCCCAAACCGCGCAAGTATTCAGCGACGCCCTGAATCCGCGAATCGTGAAAGTGCGCAGCCAGATCGTAGAGCAGGTTGTAGTTGGTCTCGAAGTGACCGCCGGGATGGCTGCGGAGATAATCCTCGCCCTTCCGCGAGCGTGTGATGCTGCCCTCGAAGACATCGCCGAAGTCGAACATCATCTCTCCGCCCGGTGTCACACTATTGGCAACGTAGAGATACATCTCTCTCAGCCCCAGCTGATTGAAGAGGTCCTCCCCGGTCGCATGAAGCTGCGCGTCGAGATAGTGAACGATCCACGGTGTCGCAAAGATCCAGTACTCGAAGCCCTCGTAGTAGTAACCATCCTTCGAGTAGGTCGCCAGCACACGGTCATAGATGGCCCGCGAGAGCGCCGCCCATTGCGCCGCTTCAGGCACCTCGCCGTACACTGCATAAGCAGCAATCGCCAACCCGGTGATCGGAATGAAGGTGTGGTTCTGACTGTAGGCCCACACGCGCCCCGGCTTCGGCGCGAAGTACTCATAGAGCAGATGTCCATGCTCGGCGATGGCTGCGCGGTAGCGATCCCGGTCCGCCGCGGAGAGATCGGGATACAGCAGATCATAAGCAACGCCCATCGCATAGAGCAGGTGCCCGGCCGCGAGATCGACATTCGGCTTGCTCCAGCTATAGCCCCACACCTTGTAGCTCACCGCCGCGTCCATATACTGCTTCGTGGCCGCCAGCACCCTGGGATCGTGGTCCATCTGGTATGCGAACGCGCCCTCGGCAATGGCTAACGCAACGTCGTTCTGCTCGCGACGCTTTTCAGCAGGCGGCGGTGGCGGAGGTCCCTGAAGCACCTGCAAATGCTTCTCTTGTTCAGTCCACCACGCCGCGTCAGGACCATGTGCCTTACGGCGCAGCGCATCCAACTCCTGAGTAGTAAAGTACACGCGAGGATGCACGCCTTGAAGCTCCGGCTTCACCGTGGAGCGCAGCGTTGCCATCTCGTGGAGCAGATAGGTACGCTTGCCGCCTGTGTCCTTCGGGCCAAGATACTCTCCCGCCCCCTGGGCGGCCAGTTGAAGGGTGCAGCCTGCAAGCAGTACTGTCAACAATCCCGCTCGATACGTGAATCTGCGATTGGAGCGCGCGGCAAGACGAGTAAAATATGTTATCGTTAGCACATCAAGCACACTACACCATCGTCTCCGTAACATTCAAGCGAATTCGATCAACGCCCTTCAAGGAGAGCAGCCATCCGCTCATCAAGTCAGCTACGAGAGAACAGTCCACAGGACAGCTCCCTCGCATCCGCGGGCCGCTCCTTCATTCGCGGATTGCGTTGGTACATCCTCGCGCTCATCTTCATCGTCACCTGCATCAACTACATCGACCGCAGCAGCATCGGGTTGCTGTTTACCAGCTTCGGCTCCGAGCTTGGCATTACACGGTCGCAATATGGATGGGTGGGGGCGGCTCTGCTATTGGCCTACACCATCAGCCAAAGCGTCTCGGGACGCATTTACGATCGCTTCGGCTCGCGCGTTGGCTTTACGCTATCGGTCATCGTCTGGTGCGTGGCTGCGATGGCACACTCCGCCATTGCAGGCGTCACCAGCTTTGCCGCAGCCTCATTTTTCCTCGGACTGGGCGAGGCCGGCAACTGGCCCGGGGCCGCCAAAGTTATCGCGGAGTGGTTTCCGCAGCGGGAGCGTGCGCTGGGCATGGCCGTCTTCAACGGCGGTGCTTCGATGGGCGGCGTTGTCGGGCCGCTGCTCGTCGCCACGCTGCTCGACCCGCTTCTCGGCTGGAGAAAGACCTTCCTCGTGATCGGCGCAGCGGGCTTCGTGTGGCTTGCCGCGTGGCTCGCTCTTTATCATCCTCTGGCGACACATCCGCGCGTAAGTCCGGACGAAAAACAATATATCGAGGAGGGCCAGACCGCACGCAACTCAGAGCCTGCGCCTTCGCTGCGCGTTCTACTTTCATGCCGCCAGACGTGGAGCATCCTGGTCGCACGTCTCGTCGTCGATCCCATCTGGTGGCTCTATATCCTCTGGCTGCCTACTTATCTGAAGGATGTTCACCATCTCTCGCTCAAGGACATCGGCGCCTTCCAGTGGGTTCCATATCTCTGCGCGGCAATCGGTTCCCTCTTCGGTGGGTGGCTTGCCGGACGTCTGATTGCCCGAGGCCGCACCGTCAATGCCGCGCGCAAGCTCACCGTTGGAGCAGCAGCTCTCCTGATGCCATTCGGAATTCTGGCCGCGCATATGCACGGTACCTACTCGGCGCTGGCCTGCATCTCCGTTGTGCTCTTCGGCTTTCAGATGTGGATCTCGAATGTGCAGACACTGCCAAGCGATTTCTTCGCAAATTCAGCCGTGGGCACGGTGGCAGGCATGGGAGGCACGGCAGCCGGAATCAGCAGCCTCTTCTTCAACCTTTGCACCGGCTGGCTCGTGACCCATTTTGGATATGGCTTCGTGCTGACTCTCGCCGGCCTGCTCGGCCCCATCGGCGCGATTCTGCTCTTCGCACTTGCCGGAAACATTCAGCGACTCGACCTCACACCAACAGAGACTACTTAAGGAGACCGTCACCGTGTCAGAATCGAACTTCACCAATCAACTTGCAGTCGTCTTCGGCGGAGGCCGCGATATTGGCGCCGCCATCGCGATTGAGCTGGCCTCGCGCGGAGCGAAGGTCGCCTTCAGTTACCACCAGTCGCAGCCGGACAAGGTGATTGCTGCAATCGAGTCGCATGGACAAAGCGCCATCGCGCAAAAGGTGGATGCGATGGATACAGCAGCCGTGCGGGCATTTGTTGCCTCTGCGGCCAAGACTGCTGGACGACCCATCGGAGTGCTGATCAACGTCGTCGGCGGTCTGGTTGCGCGTAAGAAGATGGATGAGATGGACGACAGCTTCTGGGAGCACGTGATGAACCTGAACGTGCGCTCGGTCTTCGCCGCGACCCAGGCCGCGCTGCCCGTCATGGCCGACGGGGGCGCGATCGTCAACGTCTCGTCACAGGCGGGCCGCGACGGCGGCGGCCCGGGCAGCGTTGCCTACGGAGCATCGAAGGGCGCGCTCATGTCGATGACGCGCGGGTTGGCGAAGGAGCTTGGCCCGCGCCGCATCCGCGTGAATGCCGTCTGTCCCGGCATGATCGCGACAAAGTTTCACGACGACTTCACCAAACCGGAAGTACGGCAGCGCGTAGCGTCCATGACTCCGCTGGGCCGCGAAGGCAAGGCCGAGGAGGTTGCAACCCTCGTCGCATTTCTGGCGGGCGGCGGGGCAGCGTTCGTCAACGGAGCCTGTGTGGACATCAATGGCGGGATACTCTTCAGCTAATGAGCCTTCAGAGTACCGCTCACGGAACACGCACAACATTAAGATAGCGATAACATGACAGCGCGGGTAAACTAGGACAGTCAACGCAGACCAGGCTCCCATGTCCCCGCGCCGTTCCTCATCATCAACCCGGCCCTCCACGCTCGCCGACGTAGCACGTCAGGCGGGCGTAGCCACCATGACGGCCTCGCGTGCCCTGAACGACTCCGGCTACGTCAGCGAATCCGTCCGCAAGCGCGTGTCACAAGCTGCGGAAAAGCTCCATTACAGGCCCAACATTCCCGCGCGCCAGCTCAAGGTAAGACGGCTCAATGCCGTTGGCATCCTTCTGCCCGACATTGCCAACCCCTTCTCCACCGAGTTGATCGGCGGCATGAAAGACGTCTTCGACACTGAAGGCTACACCACCTTTATCGCCACGGCGAACCGCTCCGTCAAAGAGGAGACTGCCAGCCTACAGGCGTTCATCGATCATCGCGTAGACGGCCTGGTCGTTGCGACGCGCGGCACACTCATGGGCGACAAAGTACTGCACGCGGTCGCGCAGCAGCGTATTCCGCTGGTGACGATCGGCAGGCCGGTCCACTTCCGCGGCATCGATTCAGTCACAGCGAACCACTACCAGGGCGCCTTCGATGCCGTGACGCACCTCATCAAACTCGGACACAAACGCATCGGCTTTATCGGCATCGCTCCTGAAGACGGGATGTTGTTGAGGCGCTATCAAGGCTACGTGGCTGCGCTGAAAGCAGCAGGAAGCGAGCCCCGCCCCGAGTACACGGTAGGCCCCGCCGAAGGCCCCGCATACGCAACGCAGGAGGATGGCTATCGCGGTCTGCTGCAACTGGCGCGACTTCACCGCCCGCCCACGGCCATCTTTGCACGCAACGACTTCGCCGCCATTGGAGCCATGCATGCGGCGCACACCCTGGGCCTCAGCATTCCTGACGACATTGCCATCGCAGGCTTCGACAACATCCCGCTCGCCGCGTTCACCGCGCCGCCGCTCACCACCGTCGAACAGCCCATTGCGCAACAGGGCCAGGCAGCCGCGCGCTTCCTGATTGAGCGGATTCAGGGAAAATCGCGGCAGGACCGTACAGCAACGATGGAGTGCCGCCTGATCGTGCGCCAATCGACAGATCGAACGCTCTCCGCCGACCAGACATTGTCTTTGCGCTGAAGCGGCACATGCTCGCCCGCCTATGGCTCACACTAGACCGGTATCGAGGCGCCGTGAATCACGCTGGCCTCTTCGCTGCACAGAAATAGGATGACGCGAGCAATCTCCTCGGGCTTGGGCCACTTTGTGAAATCGGCCTGCGGCATCGCTCTGCGGTTTGCCTCCGTGTCGATAATGCTCGGCAGAACGGAGTTCACGCGCACGCCCGTGCCTTTGAGGTCCGCTGCCAGTGAATCCATCATAGCAACCGCTGCGGATTTTGACGCAGCGTATGCAGACGCTCCCGCGGCATGGTCGACTGCCGCGCGCGCAGCAATGTTCACAATCGCGCCGCTCTTCTGCCGGAGCATCACCGGAACAACGGCGCGCGCCAGCAGATAGCCCGCGCGCAAATTGAGGGTGAGCATCTTCTCCAGAATCTCCGGCCCCGTCTCCCACAGAGGCATGCCCGCGGCATATCCGCCAATCGTATTGACCAGGACATCGATGCGTCTGCGACTCGATGTAAGCTGCTCAATGAGCTGGCGTACGGCGGCCTCGTTCGTCGCATCTACCTGATGTCCCTCAAGTAAATCCGCAGAGGCCCCGGCGGCGCTCTTCAAAGCGGCAAACTCTGCATCTGAGCGATAGGTGACAGACACATGGGCAAGCCGGCCAAGAAACGCAAGGCTCACCGCGCGACCCAATCCACCTGTTCCACCTGCAACCAGCACATTCTGACCCTCGAGGCTCTGGGACATTCCATTTCTCCTTTCGACCGACGCGATCTTTACCGCAATGAAATCAAAGATTACCTCTTGGCCGCTACAGCCGCGCGGACGAAACGAGCGGCGGCTTCACACTGCGCCTACATGAGTTCCAGCGCACTGCCCTTATGCGCTGCAACATGATCGGTTTTGTCGCTCTTGATCTCATATTGAGGATCGTCTACCGAGGCGTGATGCACATACCCCTTGTAGTTAAAATCGCCGGTATGGACAGCGATAATTGTCCCCGACACTCGCCCAGCCTCGGAATTCCATCTCACGTGATCGCCAATCCTGAAGGTCTTAGCCATCGTGCAATCTCCCGCCGTTAGAATGACGCCTGCTTTGCCGATGTTCGGCAGGCTCGTAGCTCGCCAGACACAGACCGTTCGTTCGACAACGGCCCTCCGGACCTTCCGCTCAGTCTCGATGCCTTGAATTTGCATCTAACCGGCGATGCAGCCGTGTATCGAAATGATACGACCCCATCCAGAAATGCAAAACATGTCAGAATTGAGAATGATTGCGGAGCAAGATTGAATTGATGGATACACCCAAGCCACTCAACGAAATCGTTCTTCCCCAGCCTGTCGTCGGCGCGCTCACGCGCACAGCAATTTTCCTGGTGGTCAACATCCGCCCCGAGCACGATAACTACGCGTCCCTGCGCTCGTTTTTCGCAGACCTTGCAGGACTGGTACGCGCCGTTGAATTCAGAGAGGTCGAAGCGGGCCTGACGTGCGTGGCCGGATTCGGTTCCGATGCGTGGGACAAGCTCTTTGGCACACCTCGTCCCGCAGAGCTTCACCCGTTTCGAGAGATTCGCTCCGGCAACCGCCACGCCGTCTCCACCCCCGGCGACATCCTGTTCCACATTCGGGCCAAGCGCATGGACCTCTGTTTTGAGCTGGCAACTCAGATCATGGCAGGGCTCGGAGACACGGTCTCCGTCGTCGATGAGGTCCAGGGCTTCCGCTACTTCGACGACCGCGATGTCATCGGATTCGTAGACGGCACGGAAAACCCGCGCGGAGACGCCGCACGCGACGCTGCGCTTGTAGGCGATGAAGACCCCGCCTTTGCAGGCGGCAGCTACGTCATCGTGCAGAAATACCTTCACGACGTGAAGAAGTGGAACACGCTCCCGGTGGAGGCGCAGGAGCGCATCATCGGGCGAACAAAACTCTCCGACATCGAGCTGAGCGACGCCGTAAAGCCCTCCTCGGCGCACAATGCGCTGACGACCATCGAGGAGAATGGAAAGCAACTCGAAATCCTGAGGGACAACATGCCCTTTGGACGGCCCGGCTACGGCGAGTTCGGCACCTACTTTATCGGCTACTGCCGCACTCCGCGCGTCACCGAACAGATGCTGGAGAACATGTTCGTGGGCCGCCCTCCGGGCAATTACGACCGGCTGCTCGATTTCAGCCATCCCACCACTGGCAATTTATTTTTCGTGCCATCGGCAACATTCCTCGATAACATCAGCACGGACGAACCAGCCGCAGCAGCAATCGACGCATCGCCCGCGTCGCAGACATCTGACCCAACTTCGTCTTCGTCCGCGCACGTAGCATCACTCAACATAGGATCACTCAAAGGAGAGAAGAATGAATAACCTCCACCGGGAACTGGCGCCCGTCTCGGACGCTGCATGGTCGCAGATTGAAGCTGAGACAACGCGCACGCTGAAGCGGTATCTGGCCGGACGGCGCGTTGTGGATGTTCCTTCGCCCGGCGGAGCTGCTATGCCCGGCGTCGCCACCGGCCACCTGAAGTCCATCTCCGCTCCAGCCGAGGGCATCATCGCCCACCAGCGCGAGGCCAAACCGCTCATCGAACTGCGCGTGCCGTTCGAGCTGTCACGCCAGGCCATCGATGGCGTCGAACGCGGATCGAACGATTCCGATTGGCAGCCCGCGAAAGACGCCGCTAGAAAACTAGCCTTTGCCGAAGACCGCGCCATCTTCAATGGCTACCGTGAAGCAGGAATCCAGGGCATCCGCGAGGGCGCCAGCAATCCAATCGACACCCTTCCGGCGGACGTGCGCGATTATCCCGATGCGGTCGCACACGCACTGGGCCAGCTTCGGCTCGTCGGCGTAAACGGCCCCTACTCCGTCGTGCTTGGGGCCAAAGAATATACTGCGCTCGCCGAAACCCGCGATCATGGCTATCCGGTCCTCGAACACCTCAAGCGCATCGTTGGCGGCGATCCCATCTGGGCCCCGGCAATCGAAGGAGCATTCGTCCTGACGACGCGCGGCGGCGACTTCGAACTGAGCATCGGGCAGGACGTTTCCATCGGCTATCTCAGCCACACCGATTCTCTCGTAAAGCTCTACCTTCAGGAGACCTTCGTCTTCCGTGTCCTGACCAGCGAAGCCGCCGTCACGGTGTCGCCGTCAAAGAAATCCTCGTGACACTGCCCGCTCATCGCACCGCACAGAGCAAGGTCGTGTAGGTGATTGAGCCTCATGTGAGCAAAGAGAGGAACCAGGCACAAACAGGCACAGAAGAGCAATTCGCTCATGGTGCACTTAATCTGTCAGATTTGCTTGTCACTTGGGATTGCCGTAGCTTCTAAGTTTTTAGAATCTATGGCGGGGACGACGGGGCTCGAACCCGCGACCTCTGCCGTGACAGTTATGCTAAGTAGTTGTAAACAAATGATTTCATGGGCGTTTATGGCTAACTACAGCACCCTTGAGCACTCAAAAACACTGGGGAAAACACAGTTTCAGAATTTCAGCACCCTCACCAGCACCCTCGATTGCTTGACGCCTAAGATGTCTTGACCTCTGCTCTGCAACGGCAGAGGTCTGACACACACGGACCGTTTGTATGGGCCGCCAACCAGTATTCAAGTCTTGTCCTTCAAATGATCGGCTACTGCTCTAACCCCGTCACCTCGGGGTGTTCTGGCTGCCCAGACCATACGCTATAGACTCTTCGCTAAACATTTGATAACGTTGATCCTCTCCACGACATTCACCTTTTGGAAAGCCGTAGATATCGGTGACGATCACCACATCAACTATTGCGCCATGGGATCTATCGGAAACTGAGCGACTTCTCGATAATCCCGCAGTGCGGCTACTGAGAAGCCCAAACGGCGCGTTCACCCTGACCTTTCTGCACCGCGCGTTCAAAGAACATCACGCCATTTCCGTTCCTGAGTCGCACCTGAGGGCTCGTTTAGAAAATTGCCTCGAAGAAGCGCGTGCTCTTGCTCCAGGCTCCTATCCGCAAGCAGCATCGGATTACCTTGCAATTTGGTGCGGAGATGGACAGCTCCTGCTCAAGAAACTGTATAGCGGGCAAGTGGAGGAGCCAGTTTTTGAGCTCACGTCAGGCGCGGAACGCGCCATGCAATGGATCGAAGACCTCCAAGCAAAGCCATTCGTCAGCGCGGAATCCCGACTCGAATTGATCTTGCGTAACTTGGAAGAGATCGTTCTGTTTTCGACATCCGACGTGGAAAACCGGATAGCTGCCCTTCAGGAGCAACAGGCCCAGATGCAAGCCCAAATTGACGCAATGCTGTCCAGTAATACCGCCGAGGCGTACACCCCTGTTCAGTTGACTGAGCGTTTTGCAAACGCGCTTGACCTGGCTCGCGGCCTGACAGGAGACTTTCGTCAGTTGGAGGAGAATTTTAAAGACGTAGCGCGGTCTCTCGCAGAGAGTCATGCGCAGCCAGGGTCTCAAAAAGGACGCATGGTCGGGCAACTACTGGACACACACGCTGCCATCAAGGAATCGCCTCAAGGACAAAGCTTTTATGCATTCTGGAATCTTCTCTCGTCTCCGCAGCGCCAACAGCGTTGGCGAGAATTAACCCGAAGCGTCTACCGGATCAATGCGATAGATTCCACTTTGCGATCCAATCGATTGCTGGATCGGCTTTCCAGCCTGCTTTTGATTGAGGGAGAGCGCGTCGTCCGTTCCAATGAGCGAATGGCCGCGACGCTGCGGCGCGCACTGGAGTCTGCCGCATCTGGTGAAGACCAAAGGCTTCGGGAACTTATCCATGAGATTCAGCAGGCTGCAATTATCTCCCGGAGCGAGCCACCATCCGAGGACGAGTTCTTCGAGTTGATGGGACCGCCTGCGGCATTTGCCAGCTTCAGTCGTGGTTTTTGGCAACCAGATGCCACCGGAAACCTGACGGACGAATTTTCTTTCGCTTCTGATTCGGTTTTGGACTGGTCCATCGTCAATCGATTCAAGAATCTTGCCGATTTGAATCTCAAACGCCTCCGAGAGAAGATTCACGATTGCCTCACTACGAGCGACTCGATTCTCCTCTCCGAGATCCTGCGGAGATTTCCGGTCACGGATGGCGCCCTTGAGATCATTGGCTACCTCGTAATCGCCACGCAAGACGACACGCATTATGTAGCTAAAGACCAGTTCACCACCATTTGGGTTGTAGATGGGATGCAAGGAGCAACCTGGCGCGCGCCAGAAATCTTGTTTGCGAGGGCAGGATAAGAGTATGCAAAACGATTCCGAATTCGGGTCCAGAGCATTTGCATTAGCGCAATTATTCGTTGCTCCTGTCTATGTCGGAGACATTCAGGTCTGGGAAACAATTCGTGCTGACAGAGACTATCTCACTCGTTACTTTCGTCAGATCGGGCAAGAACTCGTTGTGGACGAAGCGGAGGGCTACGCCTTTATCCGGCAGATCGAATTGGATGGTGAAGAACGGGTGCCGAGGATCGGACGCCGGCAGACCCTTGGGTATACCGCGACTATCCTGCTGGTCTGTCTCCGCGAGGAACTGGCGCGTTTTGATGCTGCTCCTGGAGAGTCGACAAGACTGGTGCTCACAAGGCAGCAGCTAAGGGAGCTTGTTCTGCAATTCGTTAAGGAATCAAACAATCAGATTCGCGATATGCGCACAGTCGATGGCTCGATCCGGCGAACAGAAGAATTGGGATTTTTAAAGACCGTTGGAGCGGCGGAATCTGACACGTTTGAAGTGATGCGTATTTTGAAGGCACGGTTCGGGCCATCTGAGCTGGAATCGGTGAAGGAACGACTGATACGACATGGAGAAGGCCGATCTTAATTCGCACGACCGTGAATCTTGGTCCCTGCCTGGTTACCGTCTCGATCGCTTGGAACTCCTCAATTGGGGAACGTTCGATGGAGAA
>Ga0207690_10002043_pt1 | contig 12375 bp, 3 predicted proteins | sample KBSC23metaG_FD_184315 | JGI IMG/M metagenome (GOLD analysis project Ga0207690, IMG submission 184315) | Corn rhizosphere microbial communities from Kellogg Biological Station, Michigan, USA - KBS C2-3 metaG (SPAdes) (version 2) | ecosystem: Host-associated > Plants > Roots > Rhizosphere > Soil ...
CGACCACGCCGCCGGCAATGACGAGCAGGCCGAGGGTCGCGACGATCCAGTGCGCGCGGGTGCGCGGGCGGTGCTCGACCAGCCAGCGGCCGGCGGCGGCGATGCCGTCGTCGACGCGAGTTTCGATCGCGCGCGCCCGTCGCCAGAGTGCGGCCAATCGTTTGCTTATCCGCATAATCCCTCCCCGGCGAAGGCCGGGGCCCAGTTGCGATGAACGCGCGGCGGCGCGACGACCTTAAACACCCAAGCCTCACTAACTGGACCCCGGCCTACGCCGGGGAGGGAAATGGTCACTTCTGCGCGATGGTCATCGACGCATTGGGCAACTGAGCATTGATCGAGGGCGAATACATCGCCTCGACCCGCGTCGACGGCATGCTGAACGTACCCGCGCCGTTGAGCCGCATCAGATAGACGATCGCGAAATTGCCGCGCGGGACCCAGTCGAAATAGCCGCGCCACGAATCGCGCCGCCGCTCGACATAAGCGGGCGAGACGCCGGCCTGGACGTCCCACACCTTGCCGTCCTTGTCGGTCACGCTGAACCGCGATCCGCCGCCTGCTTCTTCCTGCCCGGCCAGCATCTGCGACTGGCCGCCGAGATCGCTGACCAAAGTCGCGCCAGCCGGGATCGGGTCGTTGACTACCACCCAGTTGCGCTCTGCGGTCGCCTCGACCAGCAAGGTCACCTTGAGCACGTCACCGCGGCTATATTGGCCCTTCACGCGCTGGCTGACCGGCTCGACTTTCTTCGAGACGCGATAGCCCGCGAACAGCGGCTGGGTCAGCGGCACCGCGGCCGAGACCTGGACCGTCGCCCACGGCCCCGCCCCGGCCGATTGCCGCAACAGCAGTGGCGTCTGGGCCGCCGGCAATGCGAAGCTCGCCTTGCGCGCGTTGGCGGCTAGCGGCCAGGACTTGAGGACCGATTGCTGTCCGAGGCTCAGGCTGGTCGTCCCCATGATCGCGCTCGCCGGATAGAGCCCGCCGAACTTCTTCGCCGCGATCGTGCCCCAGGCATTGGCAGTGGTGGTGTCCCAACGCCCGCGCTGCTGGCGCAGCGATACGCCGACCATCATCTTGGGCGCGTCGTCGTTCCAGCCGGACCGACCGAGCGTGGCGATCACGGCCTTGATCGCGCCCTCGTCGCCCGACGACATCAGCCACCACGGCGCGTTCGACTGATCGGACAGATCGAGCCGCGTGCCTTCATAGACCAGGCGCGTGCGCAGCACGTTTTCGGCGGTCCCGCGCAAGGCATTGGCATTGGCCAGCCCCGATACCTTGTCGAGCGCCATCATATAGTCCGACAGCATCGAGGTCGGCATTTCCTGCGGCGTGATGCCGATCTGGCCGAGCATCGCCGGTGTCGCCGCGCCCGCCCGTGCCAGCGCGTTGAACGCGTTCAGGCGTTGCAGCCGGACGTCGCCATAATCCTCGTGCCGCAAGCGCCCGTCGAGCACGGCCTTCAGCCCTTCGACCATCCGGGTCCTGGCGGCATCGGGGATCGGCAGCCCGGCATCGCTGGTCAGTTCGAGGACATAGGAAGTCAGCGCTTCCGACCCCTTGAGCGATGCCTGCGGCCAGTAGCGCAGCAGGCCGTCGTCCGCCTGATAGGTCGGGATTTCGCCCGCTAGCTGGATCCAGCCGGCGGAATCGCCCAGGGCGACGATCCGGCTCAGCCGCTGCTCGAAACAATCATAGGGATAGGCCGCCATGAAGCGGCGCACGCCCTCGAGCGGTGGCGCCAGGCTGTCGTCGAGCTTGATGTCGACCACGCCGAAGCCGGGCAGCGCGCCCTTGGGCGGGGTGATCGCGATCGAGGTATTGGGCCCGACCCGCGCGAGCGTCGCCGCCCAGACCTCGGTCGGGACCGCGGGAACGACGTCCTGGACCGTGGTCATCTTGTCGACCGCCTTGCCGTCCGACGACTTGGCGCTGACCGTCCATTTGAGCTGCCCGCCTTGCGCCGGCGCGGTCAGATTCCACGCGATCGGCGCGGCGCCGCCCGCCGGGATCGTCACCGTGATCGGATTGCCCTTGGCGATCTGCGGCTCGAGCGCGACATTGGCGGTCACCGTCATCGGCTTGTCCGAGCCGTTCCTGAGCGTGAAGCCCGCGGCATAGCTATCGCCGGTACGGACCAGGCTGGGCAGGCCGGCATAGACCGACAGATCCTGCGCGGTGCGGATATCGGCGCTGCCGGTGCCGAACAATTGCGCGCCGTCGGTGGCGATCGCCACCAGCTTGAAGCTCGTCAGCGCGTCGTTGAGCGGGACCGGCACCTGGGCATGGCCATTGGCATCGAGCGTCACGCGACCCTTCCACAGCAACACCGGCTGGAAATTCTCGCGGTTCAATCCCGACAGATCGCCGCCACCGCCGCCGCCGGCCTCGACCGCTTTCTTGCCGTAATGGCGCTTGCCGACCACCTGGGTCTGCGCGGTCGCGGTCAGCACCGACAAGGGCCGGTCGCCCATCATCGCGTCGAGCACGTTCCAGCTGTCGTTCGGCGCAAGCTGCAGCAGCGCCTGGTCGACCGCGGCGAACGCCACGTCGGCGGTCCTGGCCGGCTTGCCGTCGGGATCCTTGACCGAGACGTCGACCGTCGCGGTGTCGCGCGCGGCATAGCGTTGCTTGTTGGCCTTGACCGTCACGCCCAATTGATGCGCTTCCCAGCCGACCTTCACCTTGGCGATGCCGAGGCGATAACTCGGCTTGGCGAGATCGACCAACGCGGTCGGCTCCTGCGCCTCGCTCGGCGCGCTGGTGAAGCCCAATGCCTTGCCGATGCCCTGGAACCAGCTCCACACGCCAGGCTGCGCGCGCCCGCGCACCGCCATCACCGAGACGAACACGTCGGGCGCATAGCTGCCCGGCATCTTGACCTCGACCACCGGATTGGCGCCCGACAGCTTGGTCACGAAGCTCGACAACACGCCCTCGCGTTCGACCGTAACCAGCGCCTCGGCCTCGCGGAACGGCATGCGCACCTGGAAGCGAGCGGTCTCGCCGGCCTTGTAGGTCTGCTGTTCGGGGATGACGTCCATGCGGTCGCCATTGTCGCCGCCGAACCACCAATCCTGATCGCCCGCCAGCCATACCGAGCGCACCGCGCGCGAGACATTGCCGTCGGCGTCGCGCGTCGTCGCGACGATATAGACTTCGCCCGACACGCCCGGATCGATCGTGCATTTGGCCAGCCCGAGCTCGTCGGTGGTCGTGCTGCACGACCCTGCGAGCTTGGTCGTCTTCATCTGGTTGTCGTACGCGTAGAAGCCGCCGATCAGCCGCCGCCGCGCGGTCAGCACCTGGCGGCTATAGAGCGCGACGTTGATCGCCTGGCCCTTCTTGGGCTTGTTGTCGGTGTCGAGCGCGACGAAGCTCAGGCGCAGATCGTCCTGCTTCATCAGCCAGCCGTCGGTCTTGGCGCCCAATTGCACCGCCGAGGGGAAGATCGGGATACGCTTCGACGCGGTCAGCACTTCGCCATTCGCGTCCTGATAATCCATCTCGACCAGCATGTCGGTCGCGGAGTCGATTGCCGGCACGTCGACCGAGGTTCGCGTCGTGCCATCACTACCCAGCGTTGCGGGCAAGGTCTGGGTCGGCGGCAGCGGCGCGCTTTCCTCCTCGCCATCGCCGTTGAGCGGCTTGGTCCCTTCCTGCACGTCGGTCCCGCCGAACGTATAGCTGTCATAGCCCTCGGGCGTCGCCGAGCGGCCGAAATAGCCGACGCGCATCTCGACCGGCAGGTTCGACGCGCCGCCGCCCGCCAGATAGCCGACGAACAGATCGAGCGGCAGCGACTTGGGCCGGATCGCTGCGTCCTTGGGTCCAGTCACCGTCGCGCGCATCGTCGGGAGCTTGTACTCGTCGACCTTGAACGACTGCTCGGTCGAGATCGTCTTGTCGCCGTCGATTACCGAAATGTCGTAATCGCCCATCGGCGCGCCGGCGGGCGCGGTCCATTCGGTCTCGCCGATGCCGTTGGCGTCGATCGTCAGCGGCAAGTCGAAATTGGTGTCCGATCCGCGATGCGACAGCCGCAGCGTGCCGGTAAAGCCCGGGGCCAGCGCGAATCCGGCGCCGTTGGGCTGGCGCAGGATATGCTTCATGTGGATCGTCTCGCCCTGGCGGACCAGCGCGCGGTCGAACACGGTGTGGAACACGTCGCCCTGCGCCGAATAGCCATAAGGCAGGTCGAAATCGTACGGCCGAATGCCCTCACCCCAATCGGTCAGGGTGAAGCTGAAATCGTCGCCGGCGCGCGCCGACACCATCAGCGGATGGTTCTGATAATCGCTGTCGCAGCCGCCATAGGTTTCCGGCTGCGGCAGGCCCGCCGGGATGAACACCGCGCCCGATTTGTCGGTCGTGCCGTTGGCGAGCAATTGCCCGGTGCAGCTGTCGGTCACCGCGACCGCGGCATTGGCGACGGGCAGGCCGGTATCGAGACTGGTCACCCAGGCCAGGCTCTTCTCCCGCCCCCATTTGAAATGGACCGCCATGTTGGTGACCAAAGCGGCGGTCGCGACATAGCGTGGCGCCTTGCGGCCGAGCAACGCTTGTCCCAGCACCGGACTGGCCAGCTCGACGACATAGAATCCGGGCTTGGTCAGCGGGATGCCGACCACTTCGAAATCCTTGCCCTTGCCCGGCAGGCCGATCTTCATCGACGCGCCGGCATTGGCGCCGGTCAGGATCGGGGTCGCGCCGGTATTCTGGATATGGCCGACGACCTCGTCGCCCTTCTTGATATCCTCGATATTGGTGTCGTCGGCGGAGTTCACCGTGCGCAGCCACTCGGCGATCTTGCCGTCCGATCCTTCGACGCGCAGCGTCTGGCCGCCGATATTGAGGTTCTGGCCCTGCAGCGACGGCTCGACATTGCGCACCGTGACCGGCAGCACGCCGCCTTCCTTCGCCTCGAGGATGCCGAACCCCGCGGCGAACTTCACCAACGGCGGCGCCTGGTCGATGCGGATATCGAGCGGGAAGCGCTCGGCATTGGTCAGCGGCCGCCCGCTTTCGTCCTTCACGTCCGCCGGGATCGAGACCTTGGCGGTGGTCGCATAGGGCATCGGCGCCGGGAAGGTGATGTCGCTGATCGTCGCCGATTTCTGCTCGTCCTTGTCGAACACCGGCGCGATCACCGTGCCGTCGGCAGTGGTGATCTTCATCTCCTTGGCGAGCGACATCGGGATCGGCGCGGTGAAGCGCAGATAGGCCTTCTCGACCGGATTGCAGCCGGCCTGGGCATTGGTGCGACTGCATTCGAAGCGCGCCGCGAACGGCTTGCGCACGGTGAAGTCGAAGCGCTGGTCGGTGCCCGCGGGCTTGCCGCTCGCGCTGGCGATCTTGCCCGACCAGACCAAGGACATATCGTGCCCCGGCGGCAACGGCCGGCGACAGCGGAGCGCGGTCACGCCCTCATAGGTCTTGGCGCGATCCGCCTCGCTCGCCGGCACGGTCGCAGGCAGGCCACCGCTCTCTAGGAAGTTCTGCACGGCGTAATTGCCGTCGGTGCCCATCTCGGCGATCAGCTTGCCCGCGGTGTCGGGCGGCAGCACGTCGACCGGGATCTTCTCGCCGAGCCCGGCGACCGAGCAATAAGCATTGGCGCCGACCGATTGCGGCGTCGCCGGCAAATTGGCGGCGACCAGGAACACCTGGCCCTCTTCGATCTCGTCGCTATTCTCGCCCGGCAGGATCGCCTTGGCCATCGGCCCGCCGGCGTCGACGATATAGGTGTTGCTGTCGTTGAGCGCATAGCCCGACACGCTCTTGGTCCCAGCCTTGACCTTGAACTCGCACTTGGTGCCGCCCGGCAGCGGATTGGCGAATTCCCACACGAACGTCTGCTGGTCGGCCCAGCGCCCCTGACCGTTGACGGCGCAGGTGACATCGAACGGCGCCGGCGCGCGCGGATCGCCCAGCGCAACCATCGGCTGGCTGAACCGCGCGGTGAAGCGCTCGATCGAGCCGTTGCCGACGCCGGGCGTCGCGACCGTGATGTGCGGGGAATTGTCGCCGAAGGCGAGCGCCGGTGACAGCGCCAACGCAAGGACCGCGAGACGGGCCGCGAGCTTCATACATCCCCCTTCTGTCGTGGCTTCATGTGAGCCCGGCGGAGGGTAACTTAGGTTGGGGGGAAGTCTAGTATGAAAGCGGCATCTTGAACGCCGTTGGCGGACCGACGTCATACCCGCGCGTTGCTGTGCCAGTCAGGTCGCCTTCATCCGGTGGTTGGACGACCGTTTGTCCTTGACGGCCGCTACGTCACGCCGGCGGGGGGCGGCGTCGATCCCTCGGACCGCCACCTCAATCGATCCACTGGAATTCGACCGCAATCGGGCGGCCTCTGCCTGTAGAGCGATGACCACTTCCTCGAAGCCGAGCCGCGCGCCTTGTACGGTGTCGCGCCAAAATTTGGCGTCGCGATGATTGGTAATGGCAAGAATTCCATGCCGCCGATTGGCTGGCTGGAGATATTGTTCCGCTAGCTGTTTATCGAGCGCATTGCGCAGCTCCTTGAGTGACCATCCTTTTTCGTCATGCTTGATCTCAATCGCGACCTCAACAGGCGCTGTGGTCGCGGTGACGATCAGGTCCGGCCGTTTTTCCTGTGCGACCTGCGCTTCGCGATGCACCTGGAAGCGACGCTGGCCGGCAGTTTCCAGCGTCTCGCCAAGCCATTCCTGGACCGCGGCTTCATTCTCGGCGGTCTCAATCACCGCACGCGACGACATATCAGCTTTGGCGAACCGCCAATTGATCGCGTCGAGGAGCGCGCAGACAAGCTCAAACAAATCCGCCCCGGTAGTAATCGGCGCCAACTTGTTGGTTTCGAACGGTCGCACCTGTGCTTCATCCCATGGCGGACGCTCGGCACCTCGTTCGGCGAGTTCGCGCGCGAGCTCGCGCAAGCGATGTCCGCTATCGCCGACGACCGGATTCTCGGAGAGCGCAAGCATCGTTCGGTACGCCTCCTCCCCTTCGACCCTTAGCAGCGCGCTGAGCAGCTCATTGAGCGGATCGTCGATGGCTTCGCGCCGCTCTATCTCGTCGTCGTCTTCGTCGTCGCCGGCAACCGGCACGGGAGCCTGCCGGATCGCGTAGCTCAACTCGAGTAAGCGGCCGAGGAGTCGCGCGCCGAGCACGGCGGGATCCACCACGGATCCCCGGTGGCGGTCGAAGAAGCGACGAAACAGCGCCTGAGCACGAGCCATATCGTTCGCGCGCAGAGCAGCATCAACAATAGAGATCAGTTCCAAGGCGCCGACCTCTGGCGCTACCCGGAAAAGCAGCCGCAGTTGAGCCCCCCACATCTCCTCGTCATCCACCGCGAGCGCCGCCTTCATCTCTCGGAGGGCCTTGCGCGCGAGCATAGCCCTGTCCGCGTCAGTCAATGCGAGCCGAAGTACGAGGTCACTGGCGGTGGCAATGCGCGCCGGATTCTTCGACCCTCGCCGCACCAGCACGATAAGCGCTTCGTCAAGCGATGCGATCGGCAGTCTGTGCGCTACGCGATCGAGAAACGGCGTATGCAGATCGGATGATCGCCACTCGCGCGCCACCTCGCGCGCGACAAACGGGGATACAGCGGTTGGGTGGGCGACGAGCAGAGCGCCCAATGCCTCCGGAATGATCTGATCGTCGAGGCAGATGTGCCGTGCGGCGCGCGCGGCCTCCGCTGGCGTCAGGCCTTCCGCCCAGTCGGCTCGTTCCGCCGCTTCGATGACGATGCCGGCTACCGACAAGATGATGCTGTGTTTGACCGTGCGCCCGCCATCGGCATTTTCTTTGGGCCGTTCTGGGCGCGTGACCCGCCAGAGCGTCTTCATGCCAGACCTATATTCGGCAGCGATCTCCAACCCGAAGGCGGCTTCGAGCCGCTTCCAGTCCGGCACGCCTCCGTCTCGAGTGGCCGAATGCTTGGTTGCCCAGCGTGTAACTTCTAGCAGCCAGTAGGGACCAGGCCAACGCGCCAGACGCTGGGGATCGGACAAAAGTCGCGGATCAGCCTGGAGCTTGGTCCGGACCTTACGCCAGCGTTCCCGACGCTGCTCTTCCCGCTCTTTCTGGATCCGATCGATTCCGGCCCACTTCTCCCGGCGGCGAATGTCTTCCTCGGTCTCAGCGCGGGGTGTCCGCGCGTCGATGATCGCCGCTAGGAGCGCGGCGTCGTTTTTGACACGCTTCTGGAGAGCATTGAGTTTAGCGTTGGGATCGTCGTCGCCGAACGCAACGCGGATCAGCGTATCGAGCGCGATCAACCGATCGTCTGGATCGGAGCGCGTCAACGCTCGCACGAGCCAGGCCGTATCAGTTGAATCTATCTGCCATAGCGGCGGTCCATCGGGGCTGATATCCGGGAGCCTGGTGACAGGCTTGTCGCTGGCGGCACGTGCATCAGCGACATCCTGCCAGAACAATGCCTGGTTGAGGGCCGGGCGGTCAGCGATCATTTGCTCGAGCGTCGGCCCTTCATCGCGATCCTCATCGTGCGCGCGGTGTGCCGCCCGTAGCAGCGCGAGCAGTTCTGGGCTTGTGCCAGCCCTATCCGAACGTGCAACCGCGGCTTTGGCGATGCCGGCGAACTTGGAGACCAAAACGGCGTTGCGCTCGGATATTTTGGGCCAGTCACCCAGCGGCGGCGCGAAGGCGAGCTCGGCCAACCCGCCAATCAGTTTGCGGCGGGCTGCCTCGTTCGGGCATTGCTCATAGAGTGACAAGAGTTCGCGGTTGAAGCCCTCCACTTGGTATCGGCGTGCGGGTTGACTGGTGGCGATAATCTTGAGCAGTTCGTCAACGTTCAGCGCCTGCGGAAAGAGCAAGGTTGCCAGACTGGGAGCAAGTCTGGCCGGAAGCGGCGTAGGGTCGGCAAGGATGTCGCGGGCGAGCGCTTTCAATCCGGGAAGGTCGCCTATCTCGGCCAGGGCGTCGGCGGCGACGATACGGTGGTAGACGCCCGCGCCACGATCGAGTGCGGTCTCGAGGAGGATATCGCGACAATCCGCCAGCCTTCCTTGCTGTATCAGCCTCAGCATCTCAAAGCGGAAGTCGGCGCGGGGATTGATCGAAAGCGCTTTCCTGATTGCGAGGGAAAGCCGATCATCGGCGAACATCCAGAGTGCCTGATGGTCGATGAGCCGGTGTGTTGAATCGCCTGCGAGTTGCCTTCTGGCGAACATCTCCAACAGGTGGGCACGGTCGGCGATAAGCAGTCGCTTCGGATCGCCCTCGGCAAGCAAGATATGCGGCTCGCGAGCCAGGATATGTTCGCGCAAACCCTGATGCGATGGCGCGATCCACGCCGCAGCGGCACGCAGCGACGGTGGAATGGTCTCTATCCCGTATCCGCTACCAAGAAAAATTCGGTACATCTCACTGTCGGTCAGCCCAGGCTTGAGACGCTTGAACCAAGATGCGGTTAAATACTCCTGCACCGACCGGTGGTAGAAACGCAGCCGACCGAAACTTGATGGCACGAACACGCCTCGCTGAAGCAGCCCGTCGACGTCGCGCGGATTCCAATCATCGAGCACGCGATAGGGGTCAATGCCGGCCGTGTCGCCGTCCGCCAGATCAGGCAGCACTAGGTCCATCGTCTGTCCGAGCGTCATCGCTGCAGCGATACGCTCGACGCCATGACGTGCCTCTAAGTCGCTGATGCCGATGACGTCCCGACGTGCATCGCCAGTTTCTGCCAGCCGTTCGACAATGCCGAATTCAATCATATCCGTGAGGTCGCCGAATCCCCCATGGGTCCCCCAGTAGCGGACGAGCAATCGCAGATCGCCCGGGCGTTCCGCCAGCTGGTAGAGCCCGCTCTTAAACAGCGCTTGCTCGAACTGTTCGACGTCCGACACCTTTTCGGCAGTAAGGAAGGCGTTGCGCTGCGATCGCGTGATTTTGGCGAGTGCGACCAGCCGGAGCTCGCGCTTCGGCGGCTCCGCGGCTTCACGGGCGTTGGCCAAACGATTCTGCTGCACATCCAAAAGCGCCGCATCATGGTCGACATTGGAGATGCGATCAGGCTCAGGACGTGGACGGATGGGTAGCGCGAGATTGACGAGCGCAAGATCCCTCCCTCCCGCCCAGACGCTGCCGCGGCATGAAAGGAAGATTCGCGCACGATCATAAGCTTCGCCCAAATCCACCGCGAATCGATTCAAGGCGACTTCGACATCCTTGTGGTGCACGCGCGCTTCGTCGATCGAATCGAGGAAAAACCACCCCGGAGCTACGTCACGTTGCCAGTCACGAAACGCGTCGAGATCGACAACGCCGAGTGATCCTACCAAACCATTCTTCTCGAGCCGCTCGATTGGGAGGTATAGGGAGAAGCCCCCGGCTTTCCGAATCGACGCGCAGCGTTGACGGAACTCCTCACTCTTGCCGCTCGCCGCCTCGGCAAGGACAACCACGCGCTCATGTTCGAGCAAGGCCGGCCATTTAAGGCCGCTCCATGATGACAGCCGGAGTCCATCAAACACTTCGGCGCGATAGGATTGGTCAGCATCCAGCGGAACGAAATCGCGGTCAAGTTCGATGAAGGACAAGCGGCGCTCCCCCAGGGCAGTATTCCCCAACCAGGCGCCGAACTATCGAGGATTATGCGTGCCGAACAATAGGGAAGCCGATCCGATTCGGCGGATAACGGCAAACGACGACTATGCCGCCACCAAATTTCAAATTTCGATGCCACGTGCGTTAATCCCGAAACTCAATTAAATTTCGGTACCACCTGCATAAATCCCCGAATGTCCGGCGGAGGGAAACTTCGTTTGGGCGAAGCCTAGTATGAAAGCGGCATCAATCGATCGCGGTTTCGCCGTTCGGCCGAGTGATGAGCCGGGCAGCACGCTGATTCCGTGCGTAAATCCATAGCCAATTGAGCGCCACGCTGAGCCGCGCGCGCACCCCGACCAGAAAATAGATATGGGCGATTCCCCACAGCCACCAGGCGATCGCGCCGCGCAGCCTGATCCGGCCGAAATCGATCACGGCCTTGCGCTTGCCGATCTGCGCCAAACTGCCCTGGTGATGGTAGCGAAACGGCCCGGTTTCGGCCTTGCCGGTGAGCCGCCGCCGGATCGTTTCGCCGACGAAAGCGCCTTCCTGCTTGGCGGCCGGCGCGATCCCCGGCACCGGCGAGCCGTCGGGTGCCTTGACCGAGACGGTATCGCCGATCGCGAAAATCTCCGGATGGCCGGGTACGCTGAGGTCGGGCTCCACGACGATCCGGCCGTTGCGGTCGGCCGTCGCCTGGAGCCAGTCCGCGGCAGGCGAGGCGCGCACGCCGGCGGCCCAGACAATCGTCCGCGCCTCGACCCGCCGATCGCCGAACGTGATGGCGCCCCGCTCGATCTGCGTCACCGGCGCGCCAAGGCAGACATCGACGCCGAGTTTCTCCAGCGCGTTCCTGGCATAATTCGAAAGCCCGTCGGGATAGCCGTTGAGCACCTTGGACCCGGCTTCCACCAGCAGTACCTTGGTACGATGCGTATCGACCGCGCGGAAGTCGCGCGGCAGCGTGTCATGGGCCAGATCGGCGATCGTGCCGGCGAGTTCGACGCCGGTGGGACCGGCGCCGATGATCGCGAAGGTCAGCAAGGCCTGCTGCCGAACGGGATCGGTTTCGCGCTCCGCCTCCTCGAACGCCGCGAGGATATGGCCGCGGATGGCCGTAGCGTCCTCGATCGTCTTGAGGCCGGGTGCGAACTCTTCCCATTCGTCATGGCCGAAATAGCCATGCCGTGCCCCGGTCGCGAGGATCAGCGTGTCATAGGCGATCCGGTTACCGTCCGCGAGTTGCACGGCTCGGCCCGCCACATCGACGCCAGTCACGGTCGCAAGGATGGTGGTGACATCGCGGCGATCGTGCAGCATCGATCGGATCGGCCACGCTATTTCGGACGGGGCCAGCGCCGCCGTGGCGACCTGGTAGAGCAGCGGCTGGAACAGATGGTGGTTGCGCTGGTCGATAACGGTGATGTCGACCGGCGCGCCTTTCAGGCTTTTTATCGCCCACAGCCCGCCGAATCCCGCGCCGACGATGACGACGCGGTGCCGCTCTGCCTCCTTCGCTCGGACAGTCATCGATCGTCTCCGCTTTAACCCGCGGTCCGATCACGGACCTTCATGGTCTCGCCTATATTGGATTGCGGCAGCTTGCAGCCTATTTGCCAGCGGCGCGTGCCAGCTGAGGCGATCGGCCCGACACGCCCTAAACTAAGCCGCGGGCAAGCTCGTGGCTGCGATGCGGCCGACTTCAGCGAGTGCTGCGGTCGCGACCGGATCCATCGGCTCCACGAGCCGCGCTGGCTCAAAATAAGCGGTAACGATCAGCGGTGCGCGACCGGCGGG
>Ga0207690_10002051_pt1 | contig 12339 bp, 8 predicted proteins | sample KBSC23metaG_FD_184315 | JGI IMG/M metagenome (GOLD analysis project Ga0207690, IMG submission 184315) | Corn rhizosphere microbial communities from Kellogg Biological Station, Michigan, USA - KBS C2-3 metaG (SPAdes) (version 2) | ecosystem: Host-associated > Plants > Roots > Rhizosphere > Soil ...
GGAGCCCTTTCCACGGTCGGGTCCGAGCTCGCGAAGCGGGGCGTCGGCCGACGTGTCGTCCTGATCACCGACGCCGCCATCTCTCGTCTCCACGGAGATCCGGTCCGCCGGAGCCTGATCGAGGCGGGCTTCGACGTGACCCAGGTTGACATCCCCGAGGGAGAGCAAGCCAAGCGGCTGGACGTGGCCAGCGACCTGTGGGATCGCCTCCTCGATCTGGGCTGCGACCGCAGCTCGACGGTGGTCGCGCTCGGCGGGGGCGCGGTCGGAGATCTCGCTGGATTCGTCGCCGCAACCTACATGCGCGGCATGAACTTCGTCCAGGTCCCCACGACCCTTCTGGCCCAGGTCGATGCGTCGATCGGCGGCAAGACCGCGATCGACCATCCCCACGGCAAGAACCTGATCGGAGCCTTCCATCAGCCGCGCATGGTGATCGTGGATCCGCAGACCCTCACGACACTTTCCGAGCGAGAGTTCCGCTCCGGGCTGGCCGAGGTCATCAAGCACGGCATCGTGCTGGACGCCGCCTATTTCCAGGACCTGGAGGCGAGCATTCCCGCGCTGATGGCCCGTGACCTCTCAACTCTGGATCGGGTTGTGGCGGGCTCCTGCCGGCTCAAAGCCGCGGTGGTCGAGCGCGACGAGCAGGAGGCCGAGCTCCGCTGGGTGCTGAACTACGGGCACACCGTCGGCCATGCCCTCGAGGCCGCCACCGGCTTTCGGCGGTGGGCCCACGGAGAGGCGGTCTCACTGGGGATGGTCGCGGAGGCCCGCCTGGCCGAGCGTCTCGGCGTGGGCAGCGCGGCGACGACCGAGCGCCAGCGCCGACTGCTGGACGCAGTGGGCCTTCCGGTCAAGGGCCATGCGACGGACCCTGCCGTGGTGATCGAGGCCCTGTCGCGCGACAAGAAGCGCCGCGACGGTCGTGTCTCCTTCGTCCTCGCCCCGGAGATCGGCGCATTCCGGATCGTCCCCGACGTGCCGCCGGACGCGATCCGGCGGGTCCTCGAAGAGCTCGTCTAGCCGCCGGCCCTACCTGCCCAGCAGGCGGAGCGCCCGCTCGAGGTTCTGACGCGCCTCCCTGAACTCGGGGGCGGCTGCAACCGCCGCCTGGAAGTGGGCGACCGCTTCCGCCGCTTGACCGGTCTGCACTAGGGCCAACCCCAGGTTGTTCTGAGCCTCCGCCGAGCCGGGGTCGAGGCGCACCGCTTCCGCGAACTCGGCCCGGGCCTCCCCGATCCGACCGCTCCTCGCCAGGGCCACGCCCAGGCCGTTGTGAGCGCCCGCCGATCGTGACTCGATCTCGATGGCGGCCCGAAATTCCTGGAGCGCCTCGTCCAGCCGGCCCTGGCCCTCCAGCGTTGCGGCCAGACCGAGATGGGCCGGAGCCGAGCGCGGTCTCAGCTGGAGCGCTCGCCGGAAGTGCTGCTCGGCGTCCGCGCTCCGACCTTGCGCCGCACGGATCAGGGCGAGGTTCAGATGGGCTTCCGGAAAGTCGGGCTTGAGGCGCAGACCGCGCTCCGATGATTGGGCCGCCTCGGCGAGCCGCCCCCTTGCGCGCAACGCCGAGCCGAGGTTCGACGCCGCGGTGGGCGACTCCGGGTCGACGCGCACCGCACGCTGCCACAACCGCAGGTCGTCGTGCCAGATCTGGACCTGGGTCCAGGTGATCGACGCGAACCCCGCGATGGCGAGACCGATCACCAGCCCCGCCCCCGTGGCGAATGCGCGGCGGCCGAGACCCGAGCCACTCCTCACGGTCCGGGCGATCCAGACCACCGCGGCGCCCAGCAGCATCGAAAACGGAAGCGCCGGAAGGTAGCTGTAGCGGTCCGGGGCGAGGTCCGCACCCAGCCGGAGCGCGACGCTCGTCGGCGCCAGCATGATCACGGAGCAGACCCACGTCGCGAGGCCGGCGGGCCAGCGACGACGCGCCAGGATCAGGAGCGCGGTCACGAGCAGACTGGCCACCAGCGCGAGGCCAAAGCGGGGCTCGGAGAGGGAGACCTGGGACGGCATCTCGTAGAGCGGCGAGAGCGACATCGGCCAGAGGGCGCGGAGCGGGTAGATGCAGAAGCTGTAGGCGGCGACCGCGACCCGCGCGACGACCCCGTAGCTGTCCGGACCGGTGAGCTGCGCGCCCTGCCCGAGCGCGATCGCGATGACCATGGCGCCGGCAACCGAGACCAGGAAGAGCGCCACTTTCTCCCGGAGCAGTCGGCCCACCCCCACCCGCGCGAGCCGACGCAGAGGATACACGTCCAGCACCAGCAGGATGGCGGGTAGCGTGACCGCGACCCCTTTGGACAGGATGCCGGCCGCCAGCCCAGCCGCGCTGGCAACGAGCAGGCCCGGACGGGCCGCCGTCCCCTCGCCCTCGACTGCCTTCAGATAGAGCCAGGTGGCCAGCAGGACGAAGGTGCCGCAGAGCACGTCGGCACGCCCCGTGATCCAGGCCACGGACTCGACGCGGAGGGGGTGAAGGCCCCAGAGCAGTGCGGCAGCAGCGGCCCCGATGGACAGATCGGAGGGCCGCTGACCCTCCCATCGGCCGGCCCGGGCTTCCAGGAGGCGCCGCGCCACGAGGTAGACGACCACCGCGTTCCCCGCGTGCAGCAGCACGTTGGCCAGGTGATAACCCCACGGGTTCATCCCGCCCAAGGCGTGGTTGAGGCTCCAGCTGAGCCGCGTCAGGGGGATGTAGTGGCCGAACAGCGTGCTGGTCAGAGCCGCGCGAGCACGCCCCCAAGCCGAACCGCCCCGGAAGCTCGGGTTGTCCTGGAAGTTGACGTTGTCGTCCCAGTTGAGGAAGGCCCCCGACACCGCTGGCAGGAAGCAGACCAGGGTCAGGAAGAACACCAGTGCGGGGAGCCAATGGGGAGCCGCTCGGGGGGTCGACGCCACTGCCACAAATCTCCCACGACGAACGCCCCTGGACCAAGCGGAAAGGGGCCGCAGGCTATCGGAATGATTGACTCTGCAGGGCCTGCCGCGTATAACGAGTGATGGATGGCTAACCCGGTCTCTCCGGTCGGTGGGACCCTGGCGCCCGATGATCCAGCCACCCTCAGCGCCATTCGCCGCTATGAGGAGCGCTTGGCCCGGGATCCAACTTCGCTGGCCTTCGCCCCCCTCGCCGACGCCTATCGCAAGACGGGACGCGTCCGGGACGCGATCCGCCTCTGTCGCGAGGGGCTCGAGCGCTTCCCCCAGTACGTCACCGCGCGGCTGATCCTGGCGAAGGCCCTGCTGGACGAGGGAGACCCGGACGCCGCCCTGAGCGAGGTACAGGGGATCCTCGAGACGAGCCCCCACGAGGCACAGGCCCACCGGCTGGCGGCCGATCTCCACCGGCGGGCGGGCGCTCTCGCCGCCGCGGTCGCCCACCTCGAGCAGGCGGTGCGTCTCGACCCGGGCGACCGGGAATCGCGCGCGCTGCTCGACGTCCTGGGCGCGGGCGGGTCGGTCTCGGACGGCTCCGCGCTCAAGCAGCTGCTCGCCGACGACACGTTCGTCACCATGAGCTTCGGCCGTCTCTGCCTCGAGCAGGGCCTGGTCGACGAGGCGGCCCAGATCTTCCTGCGCCTGCTCGGACGCGATCTCCGGCACGCGGGAGCTCGCGCGGGTCTCGAGGAGGCGCTGCGACTCAAGACGGCTCAACGACGGAAAGGGTCATGACCTCATGCAGGTGTCTACCGCGGATTTCAAGAAGGGGCTGAAGATCCGGTTCGACGGTGAGCCGTACAGCATCGTCGACTTTCAGCACGTCAAGCCCGGCAAAGGCGGCGCGTTCGTGCGGACCAAGCTCAAGCACATGCGCCTCGGACGGGTGATCGACAACACGTTCCGCGCGGGCGAGAAGGTGGAGCTGGTCGACTTCGACGAGAAGCGGATGCAGTACCTCTACCACGACGATCGCTTCCACTTCATGGACCTCGAGACCTACGACCAGATCTCGCTCTCGGCCGAGGAGGTCGGCGACGCCCGCGACTTCCTGAAGGAGAACATCGAGGTGGAGATCCTGTTCATCAACGACAGCCCGGTCACCGTCGAGCTGCCCAACTTCATCGAGCTCCAGATCGTGAAGACCGACCCGGGCATCCGTGGTGACACCGCCTCCGGAGGCTCGAAACCCGCGACGCTCGAGAGCGGGGCGGTGGTGCAGGTGCCGCTCTTCCTGAACGAGGGCGACGTGGTGAAGGTGGACACGCGCAGCGGGGAATACCTCGGGCGCGTGGCGGCGGCCGGCTAGTGGCCGCGCGGCGACCGGTCCGGACGCCGGGCGGCGTGGCGCCCCCGACCGTCGATCAGGTCGTGGATCTGGCCGTGCGCCACAACCTCGCGGAGATCGAGGTCGAGGCGGACGGAACCCGGATCCGCGTCGTGCGCGAGCACGCGCCCGCCGCGGGGGCGGCGCCACGCGTCGAGGCCCCCGCCACCCCCCTCGCCCAGGCCGCGGCCGCGCCCGCCGAGTCCACCGCTCACCTGGTGCCGGTGGAGGCGCCGATGGTGGGGACGTTCTACCGAGCGCCGAAGCCCGACGCGTCTCCCTTCGTGAGCGCAGGGGACGTGGTGAAGGAAGGGCAGGTGCTCTGCATCGTCGAAGCCATGAAGCTGATGAACGAGATCGAGGCCAAGGCCGCGGGGCGCATCGTCAAGATCCTCGTCGACAACGGCCAGCCGGTCGAGTTCGGGCAGTCGTTGTTCCTGATGGAGCCTCTTCGCTGACCCACGGCTGATGTTCCACAAGATTCTCATTGCCAACCGGGGCGAGATCGCGCTCCGGGTCATCCGGGCCTGCCGCGAGATGGGGATCCGCACCGTCATCGCGCACTCCACCGCGGACGCGGCCTCCCTCCCGGTGCGGCTGGCCGACGAGTCGGTGTGCATCGGGCCGCCCGAAGCCCGCTCGAGCTATCTCAACATCCCGAGCATCATCTCCGCCGCCGCCATCACCGACAGCGAGGCCATCCACCCCGGCTACGGACTCCTCTCCGAGAACGCGGCGTTCGCCGAGATCTGTCGGGCCTGCGGCATCACCTTCATCGGCCCCTCTCCCGAGGCGATCCGCCTGATGGGCGACAAGGCCCAGGCGCGCGAGATGGCGAAGCACGCCGGCGCGCCGGTGGTGCCGGGCAGCGAGGGCCCGCTCGCGGGAGTGGACGAGGCCCAGAGCCTCGCCGACTCGATGGGCTATCCGGTCATCGTCAAGGCGGCCGCGGGCGGCGGTGGGCGCGGCATGCGTATCGTGCGAGAGCGCGAGGGCCTCGCCCGCGCCTACGCGACCTGCCAGGCCGAGGCGGGGGCCGCCTTCGGCTCCTCCGAGCTCTACCTGGAGAAGTTCGTGGAGGAGGCGCGCCACGTCGAGGTCCAGGTGCTGGGCGACAAGAACGGCATGCGTCTGCACCTGGGCGAGCGCGACTGCTCGGTGCAGCGTCGTCACCAGAAGCTGCTGGAGGAGTCGCCGGGCCCCAATCTCGCACCCGAGACACGGGTCGGCCTCTACAAGGCGGCGCTCGCGGTGGCCCACTCGGTGAACTACGTCTCGGCCGGCACGGTGGAGTTCCTGGTGGATCGCCAGGAGCAGTTCTACTTCATCGAGATGAATACCCGCATCCAGGTCGAGCACCCGGTCACCGAGATGGTGACCGGTATCGACCTCGTGCGGGAGCAGATCCGCATCGCGAGCGGCGAGCCGCTCGGATATCGGCAGAATGCGGTGCGCTTCACCGGGCACGCGATCGAGTGCCGCATCAACGCGGAGGACCCCGAGCATTTCGTGCCGTCGCCGGGGAGAGTCACCACCTGGATCCCACCGGGCGGGCCCGGCACTCGGGTGGACAGCCACCTGATGGCCGGCTACACGGTACCGCCGCACTACGACTCGTTGATCGCCAAGATCATCGTGCACGCCAACAACCGCGCCGAGGCCATCGCCCGCATGCACCGGGCGCTCTCGGAGACGGTGATCGAGGGCGTGAAGACCACGATTCCGTACCACCTCAAGCTCCTGGCCGACCCGGCGTTCGTGGCGGGCGAGTCCACGCTGGCCCGGCTCGAGCAGAGCCTGTAGGCGCGCCGCGCGTGCGCCTGCCCTCTCCGCTCTACGCGATCCTCGACCGGTCGGTCGCGCGAGGCCGCGAACTGCCCGAACTGCTGGAGGCGGTCCTCGCGGGAGGCGGCCGCCTGGTGCAGCTGCGCGAGAAGGAGATGCCGCTGTCGGAGCTCCTGCCGCTCACCCAGCGGCTCGTCCGGCGGTGCCGGGAGGTCGGGGCCACCCTCATCGTCAACGATCGCGCCGACCTGGCCCTGGCCGCCGGAGCTCACGGTCTGCACGTCGGCCAGGACGACCTGCCGGCCCCGCACGCGCGGGCGCTGCTGGCCCCGGGCATGCTCCTGGGCGTCTCCACGCACGACCCGGAGCAAGCGCGGCAGGCGGTGCGAGACGGCGCCGATTACGTCGCGGTCGGGAGCATCTTCCCCACCACCACCAAGCCGGGCTTCCAGCTCGTCGGTCCGGACCTGATCCGGCGCGTACGGCCCGAAGTACCGGTGCCCCTGGTCGGCATCGGCGGCATCACCGAGGAGAACGCATCCGCGGTCCTGGCCGCGGGCGCCGACTCCGTGGCAGTCATCTCGGCGCTCTGTGCCGCGCCGGACCCGGAGGCAGCGACCCGGGCCTTCCTCGCCCGGATCGCCCCGGGCGCGGCGGGCCTCGTCCGCTAGCGCGTCCGTGCGCCGGCTGGCTCCCCTGCTGGTCGGGCTGCTCGCCTTCGTCGCCTTCCTGCCCGCCCTCCACGGACAGTTCCTCGCGTGGGACGACGACGTCAACCTGGTCACGAACGAGCACTTCCGCGGGCTCGGGTGGCCACAGGTCCGGTGGGCGTTCAGCAACGTCCGGATGGGCCACTACATCCCGATCACCTGGCTCAGCTTCTCGGCCAACTATGCGGCCGGCGGCATGGATCCCCGCGGCTACCACCTCGTGAGCCAGCTGGTGCACGCGACCAACGCCATCGCCTTCTACTTCGTGGCCCGGCGACTCCTGGCCGCCGCCCGCGACGGGGGACGCCAGGCGGGGCGAGCCGATCCGGCCGTGATCTGGGGCGCGGCGACGGCGGCGCTCGTCTTCGCGGTGCATCCCCTCCGGGTCGAGTCCGTCGCCTGGGTCACCGAGCGACGCGACGTGTTGAGCGGCTTCTTCTTCCTCACCGCGGTGCTCGCCTACCTGCGCGCCGTGGAGGCGCGAGACCGCCCGGCGCCCCCATGGATCGCGGGCTCCCTGGCCCTCTTCGCGGCCGGGTTGCTGTCGAAGGCCTCGATCATGGCCCTGCCCGCGGCGCTCGTCCTCCTCGACGTCTACCCTCTCCGGCGCGGCGCCTTCACCTGGCAGCACCTCGTGGTGGAGAAGGCGGGACATTGGATCGTCGGCGGCGCCGGCGCTCTCGGCGCCCTGGTGGCCCTCGAGATCTCGGGCCTCCGGATCACGAGCTACGGGGTGTATGGCCCGGCGGCACGGATCGCCATGGTGGCCTACAGCTTCTGGTTCTATCCCGCGGCCTGGGCCTGGCCCGTCCATCTCTCGCCTCTCTACGAGCTGCCGGCCTCGGTGGACCCGCTGGCGTGGCGCTTCCTCGGGCCCGCGGTGGGCGTGGTCGCGCTGACCGTCGCGCTCTGGCTGCTCCGCCGGCGCTGGCCCGCCGGGCTCGCGGCCTGGGTCTACTCCGCCCTCATGATCCTCCCGATCAGCGGGGTGGTGCACTCCGGCTTCCAGCTCGCGCACGATCGCTACAGCTACCTCTCCGGCCTCGGCTTCGCCCTCCTGGGGGGCGGAGCGGTGGCGTGGCTCCTCGACGCCGCGCGCGCTCGCCGCGTGGGTCGGCCGGTGGTCGCCGCCGCCACCGGCGTTGCGGTGCTCGCCTCATCGCTCTGGGGGACCGGCGCCTGGCAGCAGAGTCGGATCTGGGCCAATTCGGAGACCCTGTGGCGCTGGGGGGTCGAGGTGGATCCTCGCTGCGCGGTCTGTGCCAACAACCTGGCGACCGTGCTCCTCAACCGGCCGGCGCGCACACCGGCCCAGCTGATCGAGGCCGAGGGACTTGCGCGGCGGGCCGTCGCGGTGAACCCGGCCTACGACAGCGCCTACACCACGCTGGGCACGATCCTCGTCGCCCGCCAGGACGCTCGGGGTGCGGAGCAGGTCTTCCGCGAAGCCATGCGGCTGGCCCCGGAGCGGCCCGCCGCCGCCGCCAACCTGGGGGCCCTGTACGCGCGCGCCGGACGGTACGAGGAGGCCCTCCCGCTGCTGCGGACGGCATGGGCCAAGCAGCCCGACACCCCATGGGTCCGCGCCAACCTCGGGCAGGCGCTGCGCGATCAGGGCATCGTGCTCGCAGGCCAGCGGCGCCTGGCCGAAGCGGTCGCCCTCTTCGAGGAAGCCCTCCGCGTCACGCCGGACGATGCCGACGTCCATCGCAACCTCGGTCTGGCTCTCTGGCAGCAGGGCCGTCGCGAGGAGGCGGGGCCCCACCTCGAGCGGGCCGCCGCGTTGAAGCCGGACGAGGATACGCGCGGGCTCCTCGCCCAGTATCGCGCGCAGTCCCGGCCGAGCGCGCCGCGATGAGAGCGCGAGCGCTCGTGCCGCTCGGCATCGCCGCCCTGACCTTCGTCTGCTTCCTTCCCGCGCTCTCCGGCACCTTTCTCAACTGGGACGACAACCTGAATTTTCTGGAGAATCCCGATTTCCGGGGATCGGTGCCCGGGGCGATCCACTGGGCCCTGACCAGCACGCTGTTCGGACACTACATCCCCCTCACCCGCCTCACCTGGGCCCTGAACCTTGCCACGGGCGGCATGAATCCGTGGGGATACCACCTCGCGAACCTCCTGGTCCATGCCGCCAATGCGGTGATGCTGTACGTCGTGGCGCGGAGGCTGCTGGCCGCCTCCGGCGCCGACGGCGACCAGACCGGGCGACGGCGTCCGGACATGGTCGCAGGCGCGGCGGTGGCGGCGCTGGTGTTCGGGATGCACCCGCTGCGGGTCGAGCCGGTGAGCTGGATCACCGGTCGAGCGGACCTGCTCTGCACGCTGTTCTCCCTGCTCGCGACGTGGGCTTATCTCCGGAGCGTGGAAGGGGACGGGTCCGCCCGCCCGGGCTGGCTGCTGGCGTCGACGGCGGCGCTCGCCCTGGCGCTCCTGTCCAAGGGCGGCGCGCTCCCGCTCCCGGTGGCGCTCCTGCTCCTGGACATCTATCCGCTGCGCCGGGTCCGGCGCCTCGGCTGGGGTCGGCTCCTGATGGAGAAGATCCCCTTCTTCGTCGTCGCCCTCGCGGGCGCGGTGGTCATCCTCCAGGCAGTCCGGTCCGGCGCGGTGCTGACCCAGATGGCGAGCGTGGGCCCGGTCGCCCGCCTCACCGCGGCCGTGTACAGCTTCACGCTCTCGCTGTTCCGTTTCGTGTGGCCGGTTTCCCTCTCCCCGCTCCACGAGATGCCGCAGCGGATCAGTCTCACCGATGGGCCGTTCGCCCTCGCGGTCGCGGCCGCGGTGGCGATCACTATCGGGCTGGTGGCCCTGTGGCGGAGATGGCCGGGCGGCCTCATCGCGTGGATCTTCTCCGCGCTCATGCTGGTCCCCACGAACCTCGCGCTGCGGCAGGGCGCGGATCTGGCCCCCGATCGCTACAGCTACCTCGCCGGGCTCGGGTACGCGGTCCTGGTCGGGGGCGGGGCCCTGGCCGCCATCCACCTCGTGCGGCGTGAGCGACCGACCCGCGCGGTCACGTGGCTGATGGGCATGTGCGCAGTGGCCGCGGTGGCCGCGCTCGGGGTGGCGTCGTGGAGCTTCAGCGAGGTCTGGACCGAGTCGGAGAGTCTGTGGCGCTGGGCGGTCGATCTCGATCCGGCGTGCAGCGTCTGCCACGGCACGCTGGGCGAGAGCGTGCTCACCGGGCAGGCCGGGATCACGCACGTGGCGGAGGCGGAGGGGCTGTTCCGTCGAGCCATCGCGCTGCGCCCCGACCTTCCCGACGCGTATTACAACCTGGGCACGGCGCTGGTGCTACAGGGACGGTACCGGGAGGCGGAGGCCCCGCTGCGCGAGTACATGACGCGGGTGCCGGGCGCGGCCAGCGGTCCGGAGCGCCTGGGACTCGTCTACCTGCTCGAGGGGCGGCACGCCGAGGCGGTCCCCCTGCTCCGCACCGCGCTCGGCCGGAAGGCCGCCTCGGCGGTGCTGCGCGGGTACCTGATCCAGGCCCTCGAAGGGGCCTCCCGGCAGATGCGGGCCGAGGGCCGGCTGGAAGAGTCGGAGCGGCTGGTCGCCGAGGCGCGAACCCTCGGCGCGTCACCGGCGAGCCTTCAGGCCCCGCCCGCGATGGTCGGTCCGCCCGGCCCCCGCGGGCCTGCGCGCCCATGATGCGGCGGGTGCTGGTACCGGCGGCGATCGTGGTCATCGTCGTCATCTCGTTCCTGCCCGCACTCGACGGCCAGTTCCTCAACTGGGACGACAGCACCCTGTTCACGAAGAATCACGACTTCCGGGGACTCGGCGCCGCGCAGCTGCGGTGGATGTTCACGACGACGCTCGCCGGCCACTACATGCCCCTCACCTGGCTCACCCTCGGGCTCAACTACCGGCTCGGTGGCATGAGCCCGTGGGGCTATCACCTCGCCGCCATCCTGCTCCACGCGGCCAACGCGGTGCTGTTCTACCTGGTCGCGCGTCGCCTGCTGCGGGTGGCCCTCGGGTCGCCACCGGGCGGCCACGACTCCGCGGACGACGAGCCGCCGGGACTCGCCGCGGGGGCGGCGGTCGCCGCACTGGTCTTCGCGCTCCACCCGCAGCGGGTGGAGTCAGTGGCGTGGGTGACCGAGCGCGGCACGCTCGTCAGCACCGCGCTCTATCTCATGGCCGCGCTCGCATACCTCCGCGCGGTGGCCACCGGACCACTTCGATGGAAGTGGTGGGGCGTGGCCTCGGTGGCGGCATTTGCGGCGGGGCTCCTCGCGAAGGGTCTGGTGATCAGCTTGCCGGTGAGCCTGGTCATCCTCGACGCGTATCCCCTGCGGCGCGCGAGCGGACACTGGTGGGCGGTGATCATGGAGAAGATCCCCTATCTGGCCGTCGCCGGCCTGGGCGCGATCGTCATCCTGTTCGCGCGAAACCAGGGCGCGCAGTGGAGCCCCTTCACCGCCTTCGGGGTCGACGCGCGGCTCGCGCTGGCCGCGTACAGCCTCTGGTTCTACCCGACGAGCATGGTCTGGCCGGTGGGTCTCACGCCGCTCCACGAGGTGCCCATCGGTCCGAGCCTCACCCAGTGGCGGTTCCTGACCCCGCTCGCCCTGCTGGTGGCCGTCACGGCCGTCCTGGTGTGGCGGCGTCGCCAGCTGCCCGGGCTGCTCGCGGCCTGGACGCACGCGGTGGCGATCGTGGCCCCGGTGAGCGGCATCGCCCACTCCGGGAGCCAGCTGGTGTCGGACCGCTACAGCTATCTGGCCGCGCTCGGCTGGGCCCTCGTCGCCGGCTATGGCGTCGCACGGGTTGCCGGGCTGCGACGCCAGGGCCGGGTGAGCGCGCCGGTGGCCGCGGTCGGCGCCGGAGGCATCGCGCTGCTGGTGGGCTTCCTCGCGCTCGGCACCTGGGGGCAGAGTGGGGTCTGGCACGACTCGGAGACGCTCTGGCGCTGGGCCGTCGAGGAGGATCCGACCTGCGCGATGTGCGAGGCGATCCTCGGCGAGGCCATCGTCTACGAGAGCCCGAGCGGCCCGGCGCGCCTGGACGAGGGCGAGGCTCACGTCCGCCGCGCGATCGGCATGCGGCCCACGATGCCGCTGCCCCACTACAGCCTGGGCACGATGCGGCTGGCCCGGGGGCAGTACGCGGAGGCCGAGGCGAGCCTGCGCACGTACATCCAGCTCGCGCCCGCCCTCGGCCAGGGCCCGGCCCGCCTGGCCCTCATCTACCTGGTGCAGGGCCGGACCGCGGAGGCGATCCCGCTCCTCCGGCGGGCGCGCGAGCTCGACCGGCGGCCCGATCCGGCGCCCCGACCGGCGATGTCGACCGGCGTCGGCGATGACCCCGACCTCGCAGAGGCGGTCCGGCTGATGGACGGGCGCTGGGAGGACCTCGAGTACCTGGGCGAAGCCCTGGTACGGCAGGGCCACGCTGACCGGGCGCTGCTGCCGCTCGAGGCCGCCCGGACCCTCGCACCGGAGGCATCCGGCCCGCGCGTCTGGCTCGTGCGGGCCTACGAGGCGACCGGCCAGCGCGAGCGAGCCCGGGAAGCGCACGAGGCGCTGCGCCGCATCGATCCGGCCGTGGCCGAGCGCCTCTCCG
>Ga0207690_10002055_pt1 | contig 12330 bp, 11 predicted proteins | sample KBSC23metaG_FD_184315 | JGI IMG/M metagenome (GOLD analysis project Ga0207690, IMG submission 184315) | Corn rhizosphere microbial communities from Kellogg Biological Station, Michigan, USA - KBS C2-3 metaG (SPAdes) (version 2) | ecosystem: Host-associated > Plants > Roots > Rhizosphere > Soil ...
GGTAAGAGTCGAGGGCTATGCTGGATCAAGGGAATAACACCGAGCTGCCTGCCATCCCGGCCAAGCGCTACTTCACCATCGGTGAGGTCGGCGAGTTGTGCGGTGTGAAGCCCCACGTGCTGCGCTATTGGGAGCAGGAGTTTCCTGCGCTCAACCCGGTCAAGCGTCGCGGCAACCGCCGTTACTACCAGCGCCACGACGTGCTGATGATCCGCCAGATCCGCTCGCTGCTGTACGACGAGGGCTTCACCATCACCGGCGCGCGCGCGCGGCTGGAAGGCCCGCAGGCGCGGATGGAGGCGAGCATCTCGCACCAGATCGTGCGCCAGGTGCGGATGGAACTGGAAGAAGTGCTGACCCTGCTGCGCCGCTGAAGGCTTCCGGACGCGCCGCACAAACTGTTAGACTTGCCAGCTTGCCGTATGTCGGGGCGTAGCGCAGCCTGGTAGCGCATCTGCCTGGGGGGCAGAGGGTCGTCGGTTCGAATCCGGCCGCCCCGACCAATTCGGCGATCAAGTACGAAAAAAGCGCCCCAGGGCGCTTTTTTCGTTTGGGCAGATTCAGTACAGCACGCGGCTGCGCAGCGTCCCGGGAATCGCCGCCAGTTTCGTCTTCAGTTCGCTGGCCTGGGCCTCGTCGGCGCTGACGTCGATCACCACGTAGCCCACTTCGCCGTCGGTCTGCAGGAACTGCGCGTCGATGTTGATGTTGCCGGCCGAGAACAGTTCGTTGATGCGCGACAGCGTACCCGGCACGTTGCGGTGGATGTGCAGCAGGCGGCGGCTGTGCGGGTGTTCGGGCAGGGCGACTTCGGGGAAATTCACCGCCGACAGGGTAGAGCCGTTGTCGCTGTAGCGGACCAGCTTGCTGGCGACCTCGATGCCGATGTTGTCCTGCGCCTCCAGCGTGCTGCCGCCGATGTGCGGGGTCAGGATCACGTTGTCCAGACCGATCAGCGGCGAGACGAAGGGATCGTCGTTGCCTTTCGGTTCGAGCGGGAACACGTCGACCGCGGCGCCGGCCAGGTGACCAGCGCGCAGCACTGCGGCCAGCGCGTCGATATCCACCACGCTACCGCGCGAGGCGTTGATCAGCATCGCGCCGGCACGCATCTTCGCCAGTTGCTCGCGGCGGATCATCAGCTGCGTGGCGGGAGTTTCCGGCACGTGCAGGGTAACCACGTCGGCGCGTTCCAGCAGTTCGTCCAGGCTGGACACGGCGCGTGCATTGCCCAGCGCCAGCTTGGTCTCGATGTCGTGGAAGATCACCCGCATGCCCAGGCTTTCGGCCAGCACGCCGACCTGGGTGCCGATGTGGCCATAGCCGACGATGCCGAGCACCTTGTCGCGCGTCTCGTAGCTGCCGCTGGCCGACTTGGCCCAGCCGCCGCGGTGGCACTGCGCGTTCTTCTGCGGGATGCCGCGCAGCAGCATGATCGCCTCGGCGATCACCAGCTCGGCCACGCTGCGGGTGTTGGAATAAGGCGCGTTGAACACCGGCACGCCGAGCTTGCGCGCGGCGCCCAGGTCCACCTGGTTGGTGCCGATGCAGAAGCAGCCCACCGCGATCAGCCGCTTGGCCTGTGCCAGCACCTCGGCGGTGAGCTGGGTGCGCGAGCGGATGCCGACGATGTGCGCGTCGCCGATGCGCCGCTTGAGCTCATCCTCCGGCAACGATTTCGCGTGCAGCTCGACCTGGCTGTAGCCGGCGCGGCGGAAGTTCTCGACCGCACTCGCACTGACGCCCTCCAGCAGCAATACCTTGATGTCCTGGCGGGGGTAGGAGGTCTGCATGCGTCGGTCCTGGCAAGGAATGGAGCGCTTACTATGCCAGAGCCGGCGACAAATTGCGGCACTGCAACACTGGACGCGGCACGATGTGGCTGGCAGGCTGTGGGGATGATCCCGGAGCCCAGCATGTCCGATCCCCGTCTTGCCGATCTGTCCCGCCGGTTGCCCGAGCTGCGCCTGCTCACCGCACCTGCCGACCTGGAACATTACGGCCGCGACTGGACCCGCCGCTGGGACCCGGCGCCGCTGGCGATCGCGCTGCCGGCCAGCACGGAAGAGGTGCAGGCCATCGTGCGCTGGGCGAACGAACAGCGCGTGGCAATCGTGCCCTCCGGCGGCCGCACCGGCCTGTCCGGTGGTGCCGTGGCGGCCAACGGCGAGCTGGTGCTGAGCCTGGAGCGGATGAACCGGGTGCTGGATTTCAACGCGGTCGACCGCACGCTCACCGTGCAACCCGGGATGATCCTGCAACACGTGCAGGAAGCTGCCCGCCAGCATGGCCTGGTCTATCCGGTCGATTTCGCCGCGCGCGGCTCCTGCTCGATCGGCGGCAACATCGCCACCAATGCCGGCGGCATCCGGGTGATCCGCTACGGCAACACGCGCGAATGGATCGCCGGGCTGAAGGTGGTCACCGGCAACGGCGAGGTGCTTGAACTCAACCGTGGCCTGATCAAGAACTCCAGCGGCTATGACTTCCGCCAGTTGCTGATCGGTTCGGAGGGAACGCTGGGCATCGTGGTCGAAGCCACGCTCAAGCTGACCGATCCGCCACCGCCGTCGCAGGTGATGCTGCTGGCGCTGCCGGACATGGATGCGCTGATGCAGGTGTTCGCGCTGTTCCGTGCGCGGCTGGCCTTGCAGGCGTTCGAGTTCTTCACCGACCACGCGTTGCGGCACGTGCTGGCGCACGGCGCGCAGCGCGCCATCGACGGCGACTACCCGTACTACGTGGTGACCGAGTTCGATGCGGCCGACGAGCGGCAGCAGGAGGCTGCGCTGGCCGCGTTCGAGCAGGGCATGACAGAAGGCTGGATCGGCGACGGCGTGATCGCGCAGAGCGAGGCCCAGGCCGCCGCCTTGTGGCGGCTGCGCGAAGGCATCACCGAGAGCCTGGCGCCGCGGCGGCCGTACAAGAACGACGTGTCGGTGCGGGTCAGTGCGGTGCCGGCGTTCCTGCACGAGATGCAGGCGTTGCTGGCGCACGAGTATCCGCAGACCGACGTGGTCTGGTTCGGGCATATCGGTGACGGCAACCTGCACATCAACGTGCTGCGCCCGGATGGTCTGGCCGAGGACGCGTTCATCGCCCAGTGCGAACACGTCACCAAGCTGTTGGCCGCGACTCTGCAGCGCCATGGCGGCAGCATTTCGGCCGAGCACGGCATCGGCCTGGTCAAGCGTGCATACCTGGAAAGCACCCGCAGCGCGGCGGAAATCGCCCTGATGCGCGGAGTGCGCAAGGTGTTCGATCCCAACGGCATCCTCAATCCCGGCAAGCTGTTCGTGACGGATTGAGAGCCCGGAAGCCGCGCCCGTGCTAGGCTTGGCGGCTTGTCTGTTGGTTCGAAGGAGCCGTCATGCCGTCGTCGCCGCTGCGTTCGCTGTACCCCGAAATCGAACCGTTCGACAGCGGGTTCCTGCCGGTGTCTCCGCTGCATACGCTGTACTACGAGCAGTGCGGCAACCCGAACGGCAAGCCGGTGGTGTTTCTGCATGGCGGTCCGGGCGGCGGCACCAATGCGAAGTGCCGGCGCTTCTTCGATCCGGCGGTCTACCGCATCGTGCTGTTCGACCAGCGCGGCTGCGGCAAGTCCAAGCCGCATGCGGAATTGACCGACAACACCACTTGGGACCTGGTCGCCGACATCGAGCGCGTGCGCGAGCACCTGGGCATCGAGCGCTGGCAGGTGTTCGGCGGTTCGTGGGGTTCCACGCTCGCGCTGGCATACGCGCAGACGCATCCGGACAAGGTCAGCGAACTGGTGTTGCGCGGCATCTTCATGCTGCGCCGCTGGGAACTGGAATGGTTCTACCAGAAGGGCTGCGACGCGCTGTATCCGGATGCGTGGGAGACCTATCTCAACGCGATCCCCGAGGTCGAACGCGGCGACCTGATGAGTGCCTACCACCGCCGCCTGACCAGCCCCGATGCGAAGACGCGTACCGACGCGGCGCGCGCCTGGTCGGTGTGGGAGGGCGCCACCAGCTTCCTGTGGCAGGACAAGTCGCACATCGAATCCAGCGCCGAGGACGAGTTCGCGCTGGCGTTCGCGCGCATCGAGTGCCACTACTTCGTCAACGGCGGCTTCTTCGAACACGACGACCAGCTGCTGCGCAACATCGAGCGTATCCGCAACATCCCGGCAGTGATCGTGCAGGGCCGCTACGACGTGGTTTGCCCGCTGCGCAGCGCGTGGGACCTGCATCGCGCCTGGCCCGAGGCCGACCTGCACATCGTGCAGGACGCCGGCCATTCCGCGTTCGAACCGGGCATCGTGCACGAACTGGTGGAGGCGACCGACCGCTTCGGCCGCTGAACCCCCGGCCGCCGCCGGAGCCGCTTCAGTCGTTCGCCGGCAGCTGTTTGGTGCCGAAGATCTTGTCCCCGGCGTCGCCGAGGCCGGGCAGGATGTAGCCGCGTTCGTTCAGGCGTTCATCGATCGCGGCGGTGTAGATCTCGATGTCCGGGTGCGCTGCCTCGACGCGCTTGAGGCCTTCCGGTGCGGCAACGAGAAACAGGCCCTTGATGCGCTTGCAGCCGGCCGCCTTGAGCATGTCGACGGTGGCGATCAGGGTGCCGGCAGTGGCCAGCATCGGGTCGACGATCAGCGCGGTGCGTTCGTCCATGCGGCCGCTGAGTTTCTCGTAGTAGGTCGTCGGCTTCAGCGTCTGCTCGTCGCGCTGCAGGCCGACCACGCTGACCTTGGCGGCGGGGATCAAGTCGAGCACGCCGGGCAGCATGCCCAGGCCGGCGCGCAGGATCGGCACGATGGTGATCTTCTTGCCCTTGATCCGGTGCACCCGCAGCGGCCCAGCCCAGCCTTCGATCTGCTCTTCGATGGTTTCCAGGTCCTTGGTGGCCTCGTAGGTGAGCAGGGCGGCGACCTCGGAGGCCAGCTCGCGAAACTCCTTGGTGCTGATGCCGGCGTGGCGCATCAGTCCGAGCTTGTGCTGGATCAGCGGGTGGCGCACTTCGACGATCTTCATGGATGACTGTCTTCAGGGGCGGCGCAGAGCGCGACAGTCAGGGAGCTTAGCGAAGCGGCTTCACCCGCGCACGCACAGGCGTGCGCGGGCTGGCTGGTGGTGGATCAGGCTGCGGCGTGGCCCTTCAGGCATTCGCTCATGAAGGCCTTGCGCTCGGCCCCCTTGAGCGCCTTGGTCTTGGCGTCGGCATTGCAGGTCGCCATCTTCCCCTGCTGGGTCTGCTTGGCCGCTGGCGCGGCCGCGGTGCTTTCACCCTTCAGGCAGGAGCTCATGAAGGTCTTGCGTTCGGCGCCTTTCTTGCCGGTGGCCTGCTTGTTGCAGTCGATCATGCGCTGCTGCTGGGCAGTATGCGGCTTGGCAGCCGGTGCGGTGGCGGGGGTGGCGGCCGGGCTGGCCGCGAAGGCGGCGCCGGCAAAGGCGAAGGCAGCGCTGACGGCGAGCAGACGTAGTGACAGTGACATGGTGAGTCCTCCCTGGGTGACCGGCAGCTGCCGGCCGGGTCAGTCTATGCAGGGGGCCACTCTCACGGGAGTCGGCAAGATCTTACGTGCATGAAGTATTCAGCTGCGGCGACGTGTCGTGCGTCGCCGCTACTGGTGTGGGCCTGGAGCGCGAGCGGTAGGGGCCCGAACGGCTTCTGCCACCCACACTCCTGCCGGTCAGGCCGCTTCGGCCTTGGCCTTGCGCGGGCCTTCGAGCAGCGCCTTGCGCACGTGGGCGATGATCAGGTCGACCTCGGCGCTGGTGACCTTGAAGTGCGGGGTGAAGCGCAGCGAATTGGTGCCGCCATGGATCACGCCGACGCCGTGCTCGCGCATGTATTCCTCGGTGGAGTCGGCGCCGTAGCATTTGTACTCGGGTGCCAGCTCGCAGGAGAACAGCAGGCCGGTGCCCTGCACCTTGGTGATCAGGCCGCCCAGCTCGTTTTTCAGCGCGTTGAGCTTGTCGACGAATTCCTTGCCGCGCTCGCGGATGTTGCTGCGCACCTCGTCGCTGAGCTCGCCCAGCGTGGCCAGGGCCACGTCCAGCGCGCGCGGATTGGCGGTCATGGTGTTGCCGTAGATGCCCTTGCGGTACAGCCCGGCGGCGCGTTCGCTGACGGCCAGCACCGACAGTGGATACTGGCCGGCGTTGAGCGCCTTGGAGAAGGTTTCCATGTCCGGCGGCGGCAAGCCTTCGAAACCGGGGTAGTCGACGAACGACAGCACGCCGTGCGCGCGCAGACCGGCCTGGATCGAGTCGACCAGCAGCAGGGTGCCGTGCGATTCGGTCAGTGCGCGTGCGGCCTTGTAGAACTCCGGCGTCACCGCTCGGCCCGGGTCGCCTTCGCCCATCACCGGCTCCAGGAACATCGCCTCGATGAACCAGCCGTGCTTGTCGGCGTCGGCGAACGCCGCTTCCAGCTGCGTCACGTCGTAAGGCGCCACGGTGATCAGGGTGTTCTCGTGGCGGTAGCTGGCAAGGTTCTGCTGGTAGGTCTTGCGGCTGGAATCGGAGTACAGCGCCGGCGCCTCGGTGCGACCGTGGAACGCGCCTTTCACCGCCAGGCGCTTGATCGTGCGGCCGGCGTAGCGGGCGCCGGCGTCGGTCATCGCCTTGGCGTTGACGTCGGCGATGCGGCAGGCCAGCGAGACCGACTCGGAGCCGGAGTTCAGGCACAGGTAGCGCGCATACGGACTGCCGCCGCGGCTGTGGCCGAGTTCCTTGTCCAGCGCCGCGGTGAAGCGCAGCTGCGACACGCTGGGCGACATCACGTTCGCCATCACCTGCGGGCGGGCCAGTGCGGCCAGGATCGCCGGGTCGTTGTGGCCGAAGCCGAGCATGCCGTAGCCGCCGTTGTCGTGCACCACGGCACCCTTCAGGGTGACGATCCACGGGCCGCGTGCGGTGGCGGGCAGGTACGGGTTGATCGCGTCGTCGGGATAGAAGTTGACGAAGCCAGCCTGCACGCGGGCGAGCTGTTCGGCTTCGTCCAGTTTCAGGAAGTCACCCAATTCGGCGCGCAATTCATGGTGACGTGCCACCGCCTCGGCAATGGCCTGAACCAGCAATGGGTCGCTCGCCGCCATGCGCTCGATGCTGGCGTCGTCCAGACCGGTGGTCCGCGGCTTGCCGCCGAATTCGCGCAGTTCGCGCAGCTGGTTGATCACACCCATGATGAATCCTCCGTAGCTCCGCCGCAGCGGCATGCCGTGCCGGGTGGCGGGATTGGTGAATGCGTGGCGGGAAGCGCGAAAGCAGGCGCTTCCTCAATGTTTTCAGGCGTTTCACGCCGCTGGACGGGCGCTTCCGGTGCGCCTTTATCCCTCACAGGATACCTTGCGGCGGCGATGGCCGTAACCCCGTGCCAGGGCCGTGGGTGACGGCTGTCATTCCGGATGGCTGACGCCGGCGACTGCCGGCCGTGGCTGCCCGCGCGCAGGATGCACGGCACCGGAGGATTCCCATGCCACAGTCCCACGACCCCATTGCCCGTCTCGATGGCGCCATCAAGCGCTACGGTCGGCTCACCGCGCTGGATGGCGCCGACCTGCAACTGCACCGTGGCGAACTGCTGGCGTTGCTCGGCCCGAATGGCGCCGGGAAGACCACCGCGATCGGCCTGCTGCTGGGGTTGATCCGCGCCGACGCCGGCACCGTCGAGCTGTTCGGCCAGGATCCGCAGCGGATCGAGGCGCGCCGCCGCATCGGCGTGATGCTGCAGAACGCCGAGCTGCCGCCCACGCTGCGCGTGGGCGAGTTGCTGCGGCTGACCGCCAGTTATTACCCGGCACCGCGAGCCCTGGCCGAAAGCGCGGAGCTGGCTGGCGTTACCGACCTGCTCGGCCGGCCCTACGCGAAACTCTCCGGCGGCCAGCAGCGGCGCGTGCAGTTCGCGCTGGCGCTGTGCGGCCGGCCCGAACTGCTGTTCCTGGACGAACCCACCGTGGGCATGGACATCGAGGCGCGGCAGAAGCTGTGGGCGGCGATCCGCCAGCTGGTTGCCGAGGGCTGCTCGGTGCTGCTGACCACGCATTACCTGGAAGAGGCCGAGGCGCTGGCCGATCGCGTCTGCGTGATGTCGCGCGGACGGATGATCCACGAAGGCACCGTCGAGGAACTGCGTGCACGGGTGGCGCTGAAGCGCGTCCGCTGCCTCAGCACGCTGCCGGCCGATACGGTGCGCGTCTGGCCCGAGGTCAGCGAAGTACGCCGGGACAACGAACGCCTGCACATCGGCACCGCCGAGGCCGAAGCCGTGGTGCGCCGCCTGCTCGATGCCGACCCGCAATTGACCGAGCTGGAAGTGCAACGCGCGGGTCTCGCCGAGGCTTTCACCGAACTCACCCGCGACGCCAACGAGCCCGCGGACATCGACCAGCGCGAGGCCGCCTGAGATGCAAGCCGCCATTTCCGTCACCGCATCGGCACCTGAAACCGACATGCCGCGCCGCCGGGTGCTCGGCGCCTATCTCGAAGAGGCGCGCAGCGAATGCCTGCGCTACATGCGCGCGCCCGGCTTCATGCTGCCGATCATGCTGTTCCCGGCCATGTTCTACCTGCTGTTCGGCGTGCTGATGGCGAAGTCCAACGGCGCCGAGGCGGCACGCTACCTGCTGGCCAGCTACGGCGTGTTCGGCGTGATGAGCCCGGGCCTGTTCGGCTTCGGCGTATCGCTGGCACTGGAGCGCGACGGTGGTCTGCTGACCTTCAAACGCGCGCTGCCGATGCCGCCCGGTGCCTACCTGCTGGGCAAGATGCTGATGGCGATGGCCGCCGCTGGCGTGGTGATCCTGTTGCTGCTGACGATGGCGCTGACCCTGGGCCACGTGAGCTTGAGCCTGATCCAGGCCGGCGCGTTGCTGCTCACCGGCATGCTCGGCGTATTGCCGTTCTGCGCACTGGGCATGTTCGTCGGCACCCTGATCAAGGGGCAGGGCGCACCCGGCATGCTGCAGCTGATCTACCTGCCGATGTCGTTCATGTCCGGCCTGTGGTTTCCGCTGCCGATGTTGCCGAAGTTCCTGCAGCAGATCGCGCCGGTGTGGCCGAGCTATCACCTGGACATGCTGGCACTGGCGTCGGTGGGCATGAACAAGGGGTCACTGCTGGGCCATGTGTTGGTGCTCATCGGCTTTGCCTCGGTGTTTCTTCTGATGGCGGCGCGGCGCCTGCGCCGGCACGGTTGAAGTAGCATGCCATGCAGAGCAGAGCCCAAGTGATCAACCACGCCATGATCCCCGCTTTCATCGCCCGATGGTTCGTGCCGGCCCCCGATTCCGCGGTGGCCGACAACCTGCGCCGGGGCAAGTCGCCATGGTCGGACGGCGTGCACTTGCTGTGGTCGATGTGGATCTTCATCACGCCGCTGTTCGACCATGGCGTGCGTGGCTACACGCTGACGTGGTTGCTGTTCACACTAGGCTCGTATCCGGTGTTCCTGCTGCTGTTTGCCAAGCTGCTGCTGGCTCCTCGGCGAGTTGCGTATCTCTACGCATGGGGCATGGCGGCACTGTGTTTCTGCCTGCTGCGCTGGTACCCCAGCGGCCTCAGCTACTTCGTGTACGCCTGCGTGATGCTGCGCCATTGCGAGACGCGGCGCATTCGCAGCTACGTGATCCAGGTATTGCTGATCAATGTCATCTATGTGGCGCTGGCCTGGTGGATCGGCTATCCGACGTCGCTGCTGGTGATCATGCCTGCCACGGTGTTCATCGTCTGCACCATCGTCACGGTCGAGCAGATCCACAAGGAAAAGGATGTCGCCCTCAGCCTTTCCCACGACGAAGTGCGTCGGCTTGCCGCCACCGCGGAGCGTGAGCGGATCGGGCGCGATCTGCACGATTTGCTCGGCCATACGTTGTCGCTGATCACGCTGAAGCTGGAACTGTCGCGCAAGCTGTTCGACCGCGACGTCGACGCGGCCAAACGCGAGGTGGAGGAGGCTGAGAAAGTTGCCCGTCACGCGCTGGCCGAGGTGCGTAGCGCGGTCACCGGTATCCGTGCCACCGATCTGGCGGCCGAGCTGGCGGCGGCGCGCCTGCTGCTGGAGTCCTCGCGTGTGCATCTGGAGTACGGTTCGCTGCCACCCGACATGCCCGGCGAGATCGAGCGCGGCCTGTCGCTGGTGTTGCGCGAGGCGGTCACCAATATTGCCCGTCACGCCGATGCCAGCCGCGTGCAGATCGAACTGGTGCGCGAGCACGCCACCGTCTGCATGCAGATCAGCGACAACGGCCGTGGCGGCATCGCCGGCGACGGCAACGGCATGAGCGGGATGCGCGAGCGCGTGCGTGCCATGGGTGGCAGCCTGAGCGTGGAGTCACCGCGCGGAAACGGCACGCGTCTGCGGGTGGTCGTGCCGGTGCCGGTGTTGCGCCTGGTGGAGACTTCGCGGCATCCGTCGGCAGCCGCGTCGTCGGCACAGGCCACGCCCGGCTATCCTGCGGCTTGATCGGCGCGGTGCTGTCCTGCGCCAGCCTCCCTTTTTCGACGAGCAGGTGATGGCATGATTCGCGTATTGCTGGCCGAAGACCAGGCGATGGTGCGGGGGGCGCTCTCGGCCCTGCTCAAGCTTGAATCCGACATCGAGGTGCTCGGTTCGTCTGCGGACGGCGAAGCGGCGTGGCGGGACATTCAAAGGCTCAAGCCCGACGCGCTGGTTACCGACATCGAAATGCCCGGCCTGACCGGACTGGAGCTGGCGCAGCGCATCCAGCGTCAGGAGTTGCCGATCAAGGTGGTCATCGTCACCACGTTCGCGCGGCCCGGGTTCCTGCGCCGTGCGCTGGATGCCGGCGTGTCCGGCTACCTGTTGAAGGACGCTCCCGCCGAGAACCTCGCCGAGGCCTTGCGCACGGTGCACCGTGGCGGCCGCGCAATCGATCCGCAGCTGGCGCTGGAGGCATGGTCCGAAGCCGATCCGCTGAACGACCGCGAGCGCCAGGTGCTGCGCCTGGCCGGCGAAGGACAGTCGGCAGGCGATATTGCCGCGCAGTTGAATCTCTCGCACGGCACCGTGCGCAATTACCTGTCCGAGGCGATCGGCAAACTAGGTGTCGCCAATCGCATCGAGGCTTATCGACTTGCGCGGCAAAAAGGCTGGTTATAGGAATTTTTCCGGGCATTAATAAAAACGCTTGCACCAGATAATCAATGCGCGTATTGTTCGCGTCCTTCGCCATCCCGGCGATAATCCGAAGAAGAAATTTTTCATGTCCTTCCGCCTCGCCAACTTGAACAAGCCATATACATCGCGCAAAGGCCGCGATGCTGGCCTGTCCGTGCGCGATGAAAGGCAGGACCTGGCAATCGTTTTCCAATAATCGACTGATTCCTTCGCGGAGATCGGTCACCCCGATCTCCCGAGGCAACGCGAACGCCCTCGGGTCGCCATACCCGGGGGCGTTTTGTTTTTTGGCGTTTGCAAGGGATACCTATGTATCGAAACACGCTGCATGACAGCAGGTTTGCGGAATTCGTTTCGCCCTGAAGCATCCGGTTGCTCGCAACCGAAGCAGGGGCGTGGCTGCGACTTAGCGCATGTGCGCTGCGTCCCGGTGCTTCGGCGCGGGCTGTGCGGGAAACGGGTACCAACGGATCGGGCATGCATGCCCGCACCTATTGCCGGTTGGCAGCAGCCGGCAATCAGGAGCATCGAACCAGCAGGCCCCAACGGCATGGGCTCAAGCCCCATCCGGTGCGCACGGCTCTGCCGGCAGCGTATGCCGGAGCCTGGAAGGCGGTGTTCCACAACGATGACGTTGGCTCAGCGGCAGAGCAGCAGGTTCGCAGCCTGTCGGTCGCCGGTTCGAATCCGGCACGTCAGCTACTGGATAGCTCAGATGGGTAGAGCATCGGACTGTTAATCCGAGTGTCGCGGGTTCGACTCCCGCTCCACAATGACTTCACGTCATGACCAGGAACGAAAGTTCCGACCAGGAAACGCCTCGTGCGGTGCACGACATGCAGGCCAGGATGGCGGTGTGTCACGCATCGCAGCGATGGTGGGGCCGGGCCTGCGTCCCGAAGTCGGGCGATCGTGTGTCGAGAGGAATACTTTGCGGAACAGTGCAGATATTCAGCGAGATATTCGATTCCCCCTGAAAGCACGCCGGCTTCGCCGCATGATCGTCAAGAGGCGTTTCCGCCTTATTTGTTTGAATCGACGCATGGGATTTCCATCGCGTGGATTATCCCGCGAGGGAGGGTCTTCTGCGGCCCGATTATCTGAATCGACGAAGAGCGCCGTAATGATCCGGCGGCGCATCCGGATTAATCGACGGATCGAAACCAGGATCAACAAAAGGAGTATTACCATGTTCTGGATCAAGCAAATCGTGATCGGCGA
>Ga0207690_10002058_pt1 | contig 12328 bp, 12 predicted proteins | sample KBSC23metaG_FD_184315 | JGI IMG/M metagenome (GOLD analysis project Ga0207690, IMG submission 184315) | Corn rhizosphere microbial communities from Kellogg Biological Station, Michigan, USA - KBS C2-3 metaG (SPAdes) (version 2) | ecosystem: Host-associated > Plants > Roots > Rhizosphere > Soil ...
GCTGCGGCGTCAGGGGCGGCCTCCGCGGTGGAGCGCCCTGCGCCAGAGATGGGTCAGTTGGGCACAGACACGGTCGCCACGCCGCCTGACACGTTGACCGAGATGCGGTCAGCTGCCGCCGGCGTGTTCGTGAAGTTCGGCACATTGGTGGCCGCAATGGCCGGCGCCGAGCCGGCCGTACCGCCACGCGGCGTCGTACGCACCACCTGCGAGGGCGGCAGCGGCGTGCCGTTTTTCAGGTTGGCGTATACCGCATCCAGCGCGCGTTGCTCATACAACACGAGCGGCACGAACAGGGTGTCGTAACCGGGCACGAGGTCGATAAAGCCATCGAAGTGCTGGGCGTTGGTCACCTCGATATACGAGAGCTTGCTGCTCGCATCGACCTGCGCATTGAGGCCGAGATACGGCCGCGCGCCATGGTTGACCGGCAGCAACGCGTCGTTGCGCCCCTGCACGATCAGCGCCGGCCTGCCGCCCAGGTTGCCGGTGCGCAATGTCTGCGAAATACCGAGCTGCAGCGCCTGCGAAGTGGCATCACCTCCGGTCAGCAGGTTGCGCAGGCATCGCGCACCGTCCAGGTTGGCCGCCTGCGTACCGGATGAATCGACCGATTGCTTGCTCTGCGTGGCACCGCCTTGCGCTAGGTTGTTGATCAACTGCACGCCGGTCGTCGGCGGGATACCGTTGCCGGTGGCGGCGAGCTGCGCGAGTGCCGTAGCGTTGACCGCAGCCGGATGAAACGAGGCGTCGACCGCGGCAAAGCTGAAGTTGCACAGGTTGTCGAGCACGCTTGCACGGGCCAACGCGTTGCCAAACGTGGTGGCGACCGACGGATCGATCTCGAAATACGCCATTGAGGCGTGCACGAGGTCGGATTCAGGCTCCCAGCCGTAGGTGCGCATCTTCTGCAACGCTTCGTCTGCTTGCCCGGCCGTGGTGGAAGACGACAGCAGACCATTCGCGCGCAGGGCAGCGCAGCGATTGGCTTGCACGCTGGCCGGCCAGCCAACGTTGCCCGCAAAGAACGACTGCGTGGGCGCGGCCGACACGCTGGTCGACAATGCCGCGCACAGTCGGAACTCGTTGGCGTAGCTCACATAGTCGAACAACGGCTTGCCGCTGACGGGCAGCGTCACGCCGCCGCGTTGCACCTGCACGTTGGCCGATGCCGGCAGATTCAGCCCCGGCTCGCCCACGGCCACGCCGTCGATCAGGTTGGTGGTGTCCTGCTCGGCGGCAGCAATGGCCGCGCCGCCGCCGTTGGACACACTGGAGGCAATGACGATGGTGTTGGGCGTACCGGCAGTGCGCTGCCAGTGAGTGCACTGGAGCCGCTCAGCTTGTCGTTGATGGCCCAGAACGCGAACTGCACGGCCTGCAGCGTGAAGCGGCCCCAATCCTTCTCGGGGTTGCGCTGCGAGTGGGCATGCTTGAACGCCAGCCGGTTTGGCGTGGCCACATTGAATGCGGCGAGCTGGGTGTCAGTGAGTGGCGCCGCAAACTGCGCCTTGCTGCCCGCGGCCGCGCGCGTGGTGCGCGTGCCGTCCTGCAACGGCACGGTATCGGTGGCCAGATCGTGCGGGCCAGCGCCGGTGCCTTTGTCGGTATAGGCGACGGCGCATTTGCGCTTGAGGCCCCATTCACCGGTCGAGATGGCGCCGTAGATGCCACGCGAGCCCGACGACGTGGCCGTGATGATGCACGGGTTGGCCGCATCGAAGGCGTCCGGAATCTGCACCAGCAGCACCACGTTCTGCTGACCGGAGCCGTCGTCGGAATAGGCGACGTATTCCACGCCCGGCACCATGCCGCTGCCCGACGTGACGTTGCCGCTGGCGTCGACGTTCGGGCCGTAAAGTGTGCCGTAGCCGCCCTTGGCGTTGGTGTCGACCAGCGCGCGGTAGTTGTTGTAGATGGCCAGACGTCGCAGCTCAGTTGCGGTCGGCGCGGTGGCGTTGGCCACCGTGGGCGCCGTCGCCGACGCCAGCCCGGATGCGCCCAGGCCCGCCGTCAGCAGATCGTCGCTCACACCGTCGAAATGCGTGACCGTTACTGCGCCGACAAACGACGGCTTGACGTTGCTCGGCGTGGGGTTGTTGTCACTGCTGCTCCCGCAACTTGCCAAGCCGATCACGCCGGACGCGGCCAGCGCCATCAGCAGTGCGCCGCGCAATCGGCGGCCACTGCCCTTCTCTTGCATCGTTTTCATCATGCCTCCCTGTTGTCGATGTTTCATCTGAAGCATCCCACTGCAACGAGACTGCTCACGGTGGTTGAGCTATGCGGCGATTTCAGTACGCTTGTTTTCAAGGTTGCGCACCAGCACCAGCGCCTCGCCTTGCACCACGATCCGGCCATCGGCGTCATGCACGTCGGCGGCAAGATTGACCAACGCCTTGTCGGCACGCAGCCGCATGATGCGGACGGATGCGGTGAGCGGCTCGCCCACACGCACGGCAGCGCACAGGCGCAGCGCCTGCTTCATCCAGCCAGTTCCGCGCCCAGGCAAGCGCGTGCCAAGCAGATCGGAGAACATGCCGCCCAGCAGCGGCAGCGGCACCAGCGCATCGTTGAAACCACGCGAGCGCGCAAATGCGGCGTCGGTATAGAACGGATTGCCGTCACCGGACAGTGCTGCGTACTCGTCAATGTCGGCCGTCGTAAAGGCGCGGGTTGCCCGAGCCGACTGACCCACGCGCAAGTGGTAGAGCGCGGCGTCGCCCGAGACCTGCACGGCATCACCGGCAAGCATCGACGCGCACTGATCCGTCAGCCCAACGGCGTCGGCATCAAGCAGCACGTGAGCCTGCCCGTGCGCGGTCACCTGCGCGGCCTCTGCAGCGGGGTCGCTCAGCACGCCGCCGTTGCGCTGCTGGCTGCGGATCTCGGTATCGAGTGCGATTGCTCCCTGCCCCGGCGAAGGCTGCAGCGCCAGCGCCGCCGTCACACCATCGGCCACAAAGGTGGGGCGTGGAAACATCAAGGTCTGCGCGATGGGCAGCACGGGTTGCGGAAAGCTTCGCGTGATCTGCGCACTCAACAGCGAGAACAGGAACATGCCGTGCGCAACGGTCGCGCCAAAGTGCGTGGTTCTGGCGAACGCGGGGTCGCAATGGATCGGGTTGTCGTCGCCCGAAAGCGCGGCAAAGCGGTTGAAGTCCAACTGAGTGAGCACGCGCCAACCGGAGGGCTGCATGGATGACACTCCCGAATATATTGAAGGCCTTATGGCCCCATGGCCTTATCGCCTCATGACCTCAGTGCGCCGCAAACTGTGCGCGCAGCTTGTGCTTTTCCACCTTGCCGGACGGCGTGCGCGGCAACGCGTCGATAAAGCGCACGTGACGCGGTACCTTGTAGCTGGCCAGCCGCGCCTTGCAGTGTGTGATGACGGTGTCGGCGTCGAGTGCTGCGCCCGCACGCACCACCACCACCGCCACCCCTACCTCACCCCAGCGGGTGTCCGCCGCGCCAATGACCGCAGCCTCTGCGACCGCGGAAAGCTGAAACAGCACGTTCTCCACCTCGGCGGGATACACGTTCTCGCCGCCGGAGATGAACATGTCTTTCGCGCGGTCGACGATGTAGTAATCGCCATCGCTATCCATGTAGGCGATGTCACCGGAGTGCAGCCAGCCATCTTGAATGGCAGCGGCTGTGGCTTCCGGCATGTTCCAGTAGCCGGGGGTAATGCCCGGGCCTTTGATCAGCAACTCGCCACGCTCGCCGGGGGCGACATCGTTGCCCAATGGGTCGACCACGCGCGTGAGCATCGAGCCGACGGGCTTGCCGATGGTGCCGATCTTGCGGCGCGCCGTGGCTTCGTCGCTGACGAACACGGTCGGACCGGTTTCCGTCATGCCGAAGCCGAAGCAGATGGTCACGCCCTTCTCCAGGTATGCCCGCAGCAGCGGCTGCGGCACCGGCGACCCGCCGGCGGCCATGCTGCGGACCGTGGAGAAATCCGCCTGCGCAAAGCCCGGATGCTGGCTCAGGAACAGATACACCGAGGGCACGGCAAAGAACATGGTGATGCCCTCGCCGGAGCGGCGGTCGAGCTTGTCGAGCGTGACCCGCGCATCGAACTGACGCAGGATGTGGACGGTGCCGCCGGCATGCAGCACGGGGTTGGCATACAGGTTCAGCCCGCCCGTGTGAAAGACCGGCAGCACGTTGAGGAACACATCATCGCGCGTGATCTTGTTGGCGAGCATGGCGTTGACGGCGTTGAAGAACACCATGCCGTAGGTCTGGATCACGCCCTTGGGGCGGCCCGTGGTGCCGGACGTGTAGAGCAGGTGCCACACGGCATGCTCGTCGCGACACGGCATCTCGATGACATTGCCCGAGCCGGCGGCCAATGCGGCTTCGAATTCGACCCAGCCGGCCGGTGCATCGGTAGGTTCGTCACCGGCGAGATACAGCACGCGCATCGGCCGCGCGTGGCACAAGGCCGCCGCCACATCGATGAAGCCATCGCCGGCCACCAGCACGTCCGGCGCGCAGTCCTGCAGGATCGGCAGCAATTCCGCCACCGGCAGGCGCCAGTTCAGGCACACCATCACCATGCCGGCCTTGGCGCAGCCGTACAGCATCTCGAAATACGCAGCGCTGTTGTGTGCCAGCACGGCCACGCGCGCCCCGGGCACCAGCTTTAGTTGTCGTGTCAGCACCTCGGCAAAGCGGCTGGCACGTTCGTCGAACTGCCGATAGGTCACGTGTCGGCCGGAATCGACATCCACCAACGCCACCTTGTCGGGCGTGTGCTGGGCGTTCTTGTGCAGCCAATCGACGACGATCATATCGGGCGCTCCGTTATGACGCGATCTCGTGTGTGTCGTGACTGCCCGAGCGGCCACGCAGGCGCCCCACCACGCCCTGCGGGAAGTAATACACGCTCAGGATGAACAGCAGACCGAGCCACAACAGCCAGCGGTCCGGGTGCAGCAGGTTCGAGAGCAGCGGCACGGCAGCGGTCGCATCGCTGGCGAGCTTCATCACGTCTTGCAGGTAGGTCTGCGCGAGCAGGAACAGCGTGGTGCCGATGACCGCACCATACAGCGTACCCATGCCGCCAATCACGACGATCAGCAGAATGTCGACCATGATCTCGAACGAAAGCGAGGTGTCCGGCCCGTTGTAGCGCAGCCAGAGCGCCATCAGCACACCGGCCAGCGCGGCGAACACGGCAGAGAGCACCGTCGATACCGTGCGATAGACCACGGTGCGATACCCGATGGCCTCGGCGCGGAAGTCGTTCTCGCGAATGGCTTGCAGCACGCGCCCGAACGGCGAGTTCACCAGCCGCAGCAGCATCAGGAACAGCACCACGGCGCATACCAGTACGAAGTAGTACGACAACAGCTTGCCGCCCACCGGCACACCAAACCATTCGGCATCGCCCAGCGAAAAGCCCGGCGTGAACACCTCGGGCACCTTGAAGGTGAGACCGTCCTCGCCGCCCGTCCAATCGGAAAGCTGCGAGACCAGCGTGGCAAACGCCGTGGCCACTGCCAGTGTGATCATGGCGAAGAAGATCGCCCGTACGCGCAGCGAGAACAGCCCGATCACAAACGCCAGCAACGCAGACACCATCACGGCGCCCAGCGTACCGACCAGCAGCGCGCCCCACCCCGGCGCCATGTTTGACATGGCGATCGCCACGCCATACCCGCCGATGCCGAAGAACATCGTGTGCGCAAACGAGACGATGCCGGTATAGCCGAGCAGCAAGTCATAGCTCGCCACCAGCACGACGAAGATGCAAATCTTGGCGGCCATGTTGAGCGCACGCGCGCCCGGAAACAAAAACGGCGCGCACAGCAGCGCCAGCAGGATGAGGACCAGCAGCGCGGTCAGCGTGCGGCTGCGGGGCAAATCACCAGAGAGCATTCGGATCATGGTCTGCCTGCCTCAACGCTTGGTCACTGCATACAAACCCTGCGGCCGCCACAGCAGGATCAGCATCATCAGCAGGATGTTGGAGAACAGCGCCACCTTCGGAAACAGGAACCCGGTGTAGTTGGCCATCAGCCCCACCAGCACCGCGCCAACGAAGCACCCGGTGGTCGACCCAAGCCCGCCGATGATGATGACGATGAACATCAGCACATTGACCTGCGCGCCCATCGCCGCCGTGATGTTCTGCTGGTACAACCCCCACAGCACACCGCCCAGCCCCGCCAGCGCCGCGCCCACCACGAACACGCCGATGAACAGCCGGCGAACGCGGTAGCCAAGCGACTCCACCATCTCGCGGTTTTCCACCCCGGCGCGAATCAGCAAACCGATCCGCGTACGGTTGAGCACCAGCAGCATCGCCACAAAGATCACCAGACCCAGCACCACCGCGATGAGCCGGAACTTTTCGATGGCCGCATCGCCCAGCAACACCGCGCCGCGAAAGGTCGCAGGCACTTGCAGCGCGATCGTCTCCGGGCCCCAGATGGCCTTGATCAATTGCTCGGCGACGATCATGCCGCCCATGGTGATCAGGATCTGCTTGAGGTGCTGGCCGTAGACCGGGCGGACAACCACGCGCTCGAAGAACAGGCCGACGGCACCTGCCGCTGCCATCGCTGCCGCAATGGCCAGGGCAAACACCCCCAGGTTGAGCACGAGGCTGTCTGCCTCCACCCACGCCTGCATCGGCAGCAGCACCGAAGCCGCCACGTACGCACCCAATGCGATGAACGCCCCATGCCCGAAATTCAGCACATCCATCAGGCCGAACACGAGCGTGAGGCCCGACGACACCACGAAGATGATCATGCCCATCGCCAGCCCGGCCATGGTGAGCGTGAGCCACGTGGATGTGCTGCCCACCAGCGGCAATGCCGCCAGCATCAACAGCGGTGCGAGCGCCAGCGGTGTCCAATCCAGGCGGACCTTGGGCAGATCGGCAGGGGCAGCGGGGGCCGCCGGCAAAGCAGTCGAAGGGGTCATGGGCGTGGGGTCGCGCGGTTCAGGTATGCGCTGCGTTTGCATGGCGCCGCCGTTCATTGATGCGCCGCCAGCGACAAGCCAAGCAGCCGCTGCTGCAACGCCTCGTCTTCAGCCAGTGCGGCCATGCGGCCGGTGTGCACGATCTTGCCGTCGTCCATCACGGCCACCGTGTCGCCCACCGACTTCGCCATGTGGAAGTTCTGCTCCACCAGCAGGATGGAGACCTCCGTCTGCTTGAGCTCCCGAAACACGGTGATCATGTTCTGGATGATGGCCGGCGCCAGGCCCTTCGTCGGCTCGTCGACGATCAACAGCTTGCGCGGCTCGATGATGGCCCGCGCCACCGACAGCATCTGCTTCTGTCCGCCCGACAGCACCCCCGCGCGCTGGTGCCAGAAAATCTTGAGCGCCGGAAACATGCGGAAGACCCAGTCGAGCCGCTTCTCGTCGATGGGCCCACCGCGCGCGGCCAGGCGCATGTTCTCCGCCACGGTCAGGTCGGCAAACACACCCATGTTTTCCGGCACGTAGGCAATGCCGAGCTGTGCGATGGCCGGTGTGTGGTGACGCGTGATATCGGCACCATCAAACTCCACCGTGCCGGCGCTGGCCTGCCACAAACCCATGATGGTGCGCAGCGTGGTGGTCTTGCCTGCACCGTTGCGCCCGAGCAGCATCGTCACGCCGCCACGCGGCACTTCAAAGCTCACGCCGTGCAGGATGTGGTACGGGCCGATATGGGTCTGTACGTCCGTCAGGCGCAGCAGCGGCGTGGTTGGCGTGGTCGGCAGGGTGGGCGCGATCTGCATGTCGGCATCAGCCATGCGCCACCTCCGCCGCCGGTTCTACGGTGCCCAGATACGCTTGCTGCACGATGGGCGAGGCGATCACCTCCGCCGGATCGCCATCAGCCATCAGCGTGCCGTTGTGCAGCACGATGATGCGATCGGCCAGCGAGCGCACCACGTCCATCTTGTGCTCGACCAGCAGCACGGTCTTGCTCTTGTCTTGCTTGATCTCATGGATCAGGCCGAGGATCACGGGCACCTCATCCACGCTCATCCCCGCTGTCGGCTCGTCGAACATGAAGATGCTCGGCTGCAAGGCCAGCAGAATCGCCACTTCCAGCTTGCGCTGATCCCCGTGGGAGAGCGAGGCAACCGCCTGGCTGCGCTTGTCGATCAACGCCACACGCTCCAGGCACGCCAGCGCCTCGTCGCGGAGGGCGCGATGGCGGCTCCACACCGAGAACAGATCGAGCCCACGATGCGCACGTGCCTGCACCGCCAGCCGGACATTCTCCAGCACCGGCAGGTTCGGGAACAGGCTGGTGAGCTGGAACGCGCGGCCGATGCCACGACGCGTCTTGGCCGAGACAGGCAGGCGCGTCACATCCTCGCCGTTCAACAGGATCTGCGCCGCGCTGGGCGGCAACTGCCCTGAGATCAGGTTGAAGTACGTGGTCTTGCCCGCGCCGTTGGGCCCGACGATGCAAGTCAGCTCGCCCGGCCGGAACGCGCACGACACCGCGTTGACAGCCACGTGGCCGCCAAAGCGAATGGTCAACCCGCGCGTTTCCAGCGCGGGCGTGTCTTGCCTGGAATTGGCGGGCGCGCTCATCAGCGGTGGTTGCGGATCGGTACGTTCATCTCTTCGGGCTTGATCTCCCGCACCAGTTCCGGCACGCCCCATGCAAACGCCGGGTCCACCTTGATCTTGAAGTGGTACATCGACTGCATGGCCTGGTGGTCTTCCTTGCGGAAGGTCATCTTGCCCTTGGGGGTGTCGAACGACATGCCCTCCATGGTGGAGATCAGCTTCTCGGTGCTGGTCTCACCGCCCGTCTTCTTGAGCGCTTCCACCAGTGCAATGCCGGCCGCCATACCGCCCGCCGTAAAGAAGTCGGGCGGCGTCTTGAACTTGGCGTAATGCGTCGACACCAGCCACTCGTTGACCTTGTTCTTGGGGATGCCGAAGTAGTAGTACGTCGCCCCTTCCATGCCCGGCAGGTTCTTGTAGGCCGCCATGGCCGGCAGGATGTTGCCGCCGCTGGCGATCTCGATGCCGTAGCGCTTCGGGTCCAGGTCGGCAATCTTGAATGGGTTGCCCGCGCCGGCCCAGATGATGAAGATGATCTTGCGGCCCGGCTTGTCCTTGAGCGAGTCGAACAGCCGCTGCGCGCCGGCCGTGAAATCCGTGGTGTTGGTCGGCAGGTATTCCTCGTGCACGACCTTGGCGTTCTTGAGCGCGCCCTTGAATGCCTTCACGCCGTCACGGCCGAAGGCGTAGTCCTGCGCCAGTGTGGCGATCTGCACGCCCGGTTTGTCCAGCGCCACCGCGTTGGCAATCGCATCCTGCGACGAGTTGCGCCCGGTGCGGAAGATGTAGCGGTTCCACTTGTCGCCGGTAATCGAATCGGCCACGGCCGGCTCCACCAGCAGGATCTTCTTGTACTCCTCCGCCACAGGCAGCATGGCCAGCGCCGTGCCGGAAGACGTCGGGCCGACGGCAATGTCGGCGCGGTCGTCGCTGTACGCGGCTGCCAGTTGCGCCTTGGCCACGTCGGGCTTGCCTTGCGTGTCCTTCTCGATCACCACCAGCTTGTTGCCGTTGACGGCCATCGTGCCGCCAGTGGTGTACTCCAGGCCCATCATCAGGCCGGTCTGCGTCTGCTTGGCGTAAGCCTCCAGCGCGCCGGTCTTGTCATAGACGTGGGCGATCTTGATGTCTTTGGCCAGCGCGCCAGCAGCGGCCAGCAGGCCGGTTGCGAGCGCCAGTACACGGATAGCCGTGCAGTTGCGTTGCATCGTTGTCTCCTTCCTCGGATGGTTCGGCCCCGTTGCCTTCTGTGTGGCGGTGGCCCAATCGTCAGTCTATGCAGTCATCGCGCCGCGAGCCCGTGTGTAATCAAGTCGTGCGCGGCCTCGACCACCTTGTCCATCGACGCCGGCTTTTCCCACAGCGCATACCGCATGCCCAGGAAATTGCTGATGCCGATCAGGCACCAGGCGCGGACCTCCGCATCGCCCGGCGCGAGTTCGCCTTGCGCCACGGCGTCATCGAGCCGATGGCTGTACAGATCGGCAAATACCTGGAAATAGCCGCGGTAAATGCTCTCGTCTACTGAATACGAATCCAGCACGATGCGATAGAGATTCTTGTGACGAGAGACGAATGACAGAAACGCCTTCAGGCCAAGCTGTTCCGCTTCGATCTGCGACGTGGCGGCTGCGACGTGCTTGCGCAGATGCGTACGCACCAGTTGCAGCATGTGCGCCACCAGCGCACGAAAGACGTCCTCCTTGTCCTTGAAGTACAGGTAGAACGTGCCCATTGCCACCTCGGCTTCCTGCGTGATCTCAGAGATCGACGCGGTGTAGTAGCCCTTCTCGCCGAATACCTTTTCAGCGGCACGCAGCAACGCCTCGCGTGTCTTCTGACCGCGCGCGGTCTTGGGCTGGATCACGTCGGTTTCTGCCTGGGACATCCTTACCTCGCTGCACGGGCGCAACATCGAAATCGCGCCCGCAAAAACATGATGACTGATTCATGTTTCATGATATAAACAGCGCAATCGGAATGTCAATAGATGGCTTTCCCGTACGGCGATGCCGAACCCCGCCCCTTTTGCCGAGGAACCGCCGGTGGATGTTTCGTCTTCAGCGCACGCGTGCAGCGCACCACCCGCTTTCACCGAACACACCGCTCACACCGGCCTGCCCGGCTGGCGCGAGGCCGGCGACGGTCGACCGCTGCTATTGCTGCATGGGTGGTCCATGTCGGGCGAGGCATTTGAGGGACAGCGTGCGCTGGCAACCCACGGCTACCGCGTCATTGCGCCGGACCATGCAGGCCACGGCCTATCTGCTGCGCGACACCCCTCGAACCCGACGATCGCAGCCCTGGCGGCAGATGTGGCCGCGCTGATACGTCATCTGGCACTCGACGAAGTGGTGGTGATCGGCTGGTCGATGGGTGCAATGGTGGCGTGGGAGCTGATGCGCAGTCAGCCCGATCTGCCCATCGCCATGATCGGCAGCATCGACATGACGCCAAAGCTCGTTACCGGCCCGGATTGGCCGCATGGATTGCATGGCCACTACGACGCTGGCGACGCCGCGCAAATGGTGGTTCGAATCCGGCAACATTGGGAAACCTTGATGGCGCCTGTAGCAGCAGGTCTGTGGGCAGCCGGCACGCAACCGAATGCCGAACAGACACACAAGGTGATGCGCATGATGAGGCAGTGCGCCCCGCACACCCTCGCCGCCCTTTGGGAAGACATGGCCAAGCAGGATTTTCGCGTGCTGCTGCAGGCAGCGCGCTGGCCGCTGTTTCATCTCTATGGAGAGCGCAGTCGCCTTTATGCGCCATCCGTCGCGCAAGCCACACTGGCACTGCATCGTGCAGCACGATTCATGGCGATTCCTGGCACAGGACATGCCCCACATCTAGAACATCCCGACAGGACCAATGCGGCGCTGCTGCAAATACTCCGCGTTATGGCGACCACGTGATGGCCCGCGCAGCTAACTGGGGGTTCTGACTTCCCGCACACAGGAAGCCAGATATCACCGAACAGCTACGGCCCCGTGGGCCTTTTTGTACGCCGTCAGCTACAAAGACCGATCTAATCCGGCACCACCGCCGTCACCTCGATCTCAACCAGCGCGCGGTCTTCGACCAGCGCCGACACCTCCACCGCCGTCATGGCAATGCTGAAGCTGCCGATCAGCTCGCGGAACGCCTTGCCGATCTCGGGGTACGCGGCCACGTAGGCCTTCTTGTCGGTCACGTACCAGGTCATGCGCACGATGTGTTCGGGCTTGGTGTCGCCAGCGGCGAGCACGTCGACGATGTTCTGCAGTGCCTGGCGTACCTGGCCGGCGAGGTCATCCGTGTGGAACACGCCGTGCGCGTCCCAGCCGATCATGCCGGCGATGAAGACCATGCGCCCGCGTGCGGACACGCCGTTGGCATAACCCTTCGGACGCGGCCAGCCGGGGGGGAGGAGAACTTCCATGATGCGATTCCTTCTAGTTTTGTTGTTGGACACTCGCCTCGATCGCGTGCCGCACATCCGGCGGCACCGCAATCGCGCGATGCGTATTGAGATCGGTAAACACCAGCACCTGCTGTGAGCGCACGCGCTGTTCGTCGCCGGCCCAGCAATCCAGGCCGAGCGTGAGTGAAGCATTGCCGAGCCGCTCCACCTCCAACTTGAACTGCACGTCGTCGCCCATGCGGCTGATGGCGCTGAACTCGCAGTGCAGCTTCACGATGGGCAGGCCGATGCGGCGTGGCCCAAGCATCTGCGCGTACGAAATGCCCAGCCCATCGGTAAACCAGTCTTCGACGAGCCCGTTGAACAGCACGAGGT
>Ga0207690_10002065_pt1 | contig 12302 bp, 10 predicted proteins | sample KBSC23metaG_FD_184315 | JGI IMG/M metagenome (GOLD analysis project Ga0207690, IMG submission 184315) | Corn rhizosphere microbial communities from Kellogg Biological Station, Michigan, USA - KBS C2-3 metaG (SPAdes) (version 2) | ecosystem: Host-associated > Plants > Roots > Rhizosphere > Soil ...
CACGGCGAGCAGGGTGACCAGGGCGGGCAGGTGGGTCATGCTGAAATCCTCACAAAAGGTCGCCTACTTTAGCGGCAGCGCGCGCCGTGGCGTGATCCCGGTCGACGCGCTATCGTCGCCACGCGGCACGGGGTGCGTGCATCGGTCAACAAGGGATTCCTATGGATTGGCGAAAAGGCGGCAGCAGCAGCAACGTCGAGGTCGACAGCGGTGGCGGTGGCGGTCCGCGTTTCGGTGGTGGTGGCCGCATGGGCCTGGGCGGCTTGGTCGTGCTGGCGCTGCTGGGCTGGATCTTCTTCAAGAACCCACTGGCGCTGCTGGACCAGAGCGGCACCCTGCCGGGCGCCCCGACGCAGACCGGGCAGCCGGCCCAGGTCGATCCCGAGCAGCAGGCCTTCGTCAGCGCGATCCTGCACTCGACCGAGCAGAGCTGGGGCGCGATCTTCCAGGCGCATGGCTCGACCTATGTCGAGCCCAAGCTGCATCTGTTCAGCGGCGGCGTGAACACGGCCTGCGGCGGCGCCACCACGGCGGTGGGCCCGTTCTATTGCCCCGGCGACCAGAAGGTGTACCTGGACCTGGCGTTCTTCCAGCAACTGCAGGACGAACTGCATTCCTCCGGCGATTTCGCCCGCGCCTACGTGATCGCGCACGAGGTCGGCCATCACGTGCAGAAGCTGACCGGTGTATTCGACAAGGTCGACGAGGCGCGTCGCCGCGGTGCGCCGATGGACGGCGCCGACGGCCTGTCGGTGCGGCAGGAACTGCAGGCGGATTGCTACGCCGGTGTGTGGGCGAACCACAGCCAGCAGAGCCTGCAATGGCTGCAGCCGGGCGACATCGAGGAAGCCCTGAACGCAGCCAGCCACATCGGCGACGACGCCCTGCAACAGCAGGCGCAAGGCCGCGTGCGGCCGGACACGTTCACCCACGGCACCTCGGCGCAGCGGGTGAAGTGGTTCAAGGCCGGCTTCAGCAGCGGCGAGGTTGCCCAGTGCAACACCTTCGCCGGCGAACCATGAGGACTCAAGCGGGCGGGACCGTCCGCTTTCAAAGCCTCCTCCCCTGCGGCGCAGGGGAGGGCAGGGAGGGGTAGCTCTCCGCCGCCGCTGCGCAACGGATCTTCGCTGCTCTAGAATTCGCCTCCTGCGCGCCTCGGGGCGCCGCCGGTCGCTTCGATGGAACATCCCTGCTTGCGTTGCGGTGCCTGCTGCGCGTTCTTTCGCGTGGCGTTTCATTGGTCGGAGGCGGAAGCCTTCCTCGGTGGCAAGGTGCCGCCGGAGCTGACCGAAAAGCTCGACCCGCACCGCCTGGCGATGCGCGGCACCAACGCCGCGCAGCCGCGCTGCGTGGCCTTGCAAGGCGTGGTGGGCGAGGCGGCGCATTGCGGCATCTACCCGCAGCGGCCGTCGGTATGCCGCGAGGTGCAGCCGTCGTGGGAGTTCGGCGCGATCAGCCCGCAGTGCGACAAGGCGCGCCTCGCGCACGGTATGCCGCTGCTGACGCCGGAGGACTGGCTCGACCCGTTCGACGCCGGCGAACCGCCGCTGCCGCAGAGCGCCTGATCGCCTCGTCCGAGAAAACAGCAAGAGAGATGCCCGCCACCGCCATGCGTGACGGGCATCCTGGATACCTAGGAGCCTTATTGGCAGCCAGGGAACTTGAACGACGCAATGCGCGTGTTCCAGTTGAACGAGCCGGTGTTTTTCAGGTACTCGGTGGTGTACCAGAAGGTGCAGTCATCGACCGGGTCGACGGTCATGGCGCTGTAGTCGCCCCAGCGCGCGAGGTTGTTGCCGCTCTGCGAGCCGGTGCCTTCGATGATGCTGTTCTCGGCCTCCAGCGTGTTCAGCGGGTCGCTGGCCAGACGGCCGGTGTAGCGGATCGCCGGGTGGATGGAGCTGTCCGAGACGCTGTAGCCGAGCGCCAGGTTGCCTTGCTTGTCCATCGCCACCGAGCCCATCCAGCGGTAACTGGTGTCCGGCGAGAAGGTGGACTGCTGGTACACCACCGGCGAACCGGCAGGGTTGCGGATCTCGTACCAGCGCACGCCGGTGTAGGGGTTGTTGTGCTTGGCGCCGACCTGCACCGAATGGTTGACCACCAGTGACTCGTGGTCGCCGAAGTTGCGGTAGGCCAGGCGGAACATCAGGCGATCGCCCAGCGAGTCCAGCTTTTGCCGCGTACCGTACTGCGGGATGCAGCTGCCGCCCCGGCAGGCGGTGGCGAAGGCGGCCACCGGAATGTTGACCGGGCCGCTCAGCGTGGTGTTGGCGCTGTTCGCCCAGTCCACATGGAACTTCCACAGGTTCAGCGAATTGCTGGTGAAGTTCAGCATGTAGTTCGGCGAGCCGGCCGGCGGCGCGGTGGCGCCGTCGAGATCCGCCGGCAGCACGCCGCCGTAGCTGGTGGACAACTGGAAGCACTGCTGGGTCGCCGCCTGGCCGCTCAACATCGCATTGCGGTCATAGGCGCACAGTTTGGCGCCCTGGAAGGTATTGGTGAACATGTTGAAGGTTTCGTAATAGGCATCCGGCCAGACGCCCATCTTCGGGTAATCGGGAAAGACGCTGCCGTAGGAGAAGGCATAGCGGTAGTACGCGCCGGTGGCGTCGCTGGTGGCCGACACAGCCACGCACTGGTAATACGGCGTGGCGCTGACGGCGAACTGCGAGACGACCCAGCGGTTGGCGGCCTTGTCGTAGACCACCACGGCATCGCCGTCGTTGTCGTTCTCGCAGGGGCCGCCGAAGCCGGACCACAGGGTGTTGCTCGGCACCGGACCGTAGATCACCGCCTTGCTGGCCTTGTCGAACACGGCGAAGCCGGTGTTGACGATCTGCAGGTACTGGGTCGCGCCTACCGCGCCGTTGGTGTCCGGCGGAGCACTGTTGACGTTGAACGTGCCCTGCGGGCCGCTGAAGCCCTGGCCGACGCCGTCGAAGCCGGCGCCCAGTGCGGGCGCGAACGCGCCGGTGACGGCGTGTTGCACGGCACCGTCAGCTTGGTTGCCCGGAGCTAGCGGCGGCAGCGGGTGCAGCGGATGGATGCGGGGGCTCCTGGAGAAATCTTCCGGGCGCGGCATCGTGCCGCGCAGGGAACGCAAGGTGTCGTGTTTCACGGCAGGTGTCACTTCCACGGCGGTGGCCGCGTTTTCAGCGAAGGCCTGGTTGCTTGCCGCCAGACCGAATACGACGCCCAGCGCGATGCTCAAGCCGGTCAAGTTTCGTGATGACATGGGTTCCCCTCCACGAGGTAATGGCATTGGAAAGGGTCGACGCGTGCGACTGGCGTTGCACAGCTTGGCGGCCAGGCACGACGGGGATCCGATAACCGTTCCGCCATCACGCGACGTCAGCATCGCGAGCCCCCAGACTCCCAAGCGGAACGGCGGAGTCATAGCGCTTTGCCGGGAATTTTTCGTGAAGAGGCCGTCCGGCGCCTGACGGCGGGCAGCCGCTTATCCCGCGAACCGATAGATATCCATGGCCAGGAAGCCCATGTCGATGCCGGCGTCGATCCGCTGCGCATGGATGTCTGCGCCCGCCGCGCCGAGCGCCACGAACAGCGGCAGCAGGTGCTCGTCGGTGGGATGTGCGCGTTCGGCGAACGGCGCCTGGCGGCGATAGTCGAGCAGGGCATCGATATCGCCGGCGGCGAGCCTGTGCTCGATCCACTCGATGAACGGCTTCACGTGCGGTGCCTGCGCCGAACGACCGGCGTCGGCTTCTATCGGCCGAACATCGGCAGGCCGAGGCCCAGGCGCAGCGGATCGAGCAGGGCGCCGTAGCGATCGGCACGCGCTGTGTCGCGTTGCAGCGGCTGGCGCACCTGCGCGGCGCTGGCGGTGCGCACGCTGCGTTTCGCGTGGTGGTAGTCGAGGCAGGCGGGATCGAACGAGAGGTCGCAGAACGCCAGCAAGTTGCGGATCTCGCGTTCCGGCTCGGCCAGCAGCGCCTCGTAGCGCTGGATGCGGATGCGCTGCGGGGCGGCCGCCTGCCACGCGCCCATGATCCGCTCGTAGTCGCGGATGTAGGCGGCGATGTCGGTGAGCGTGCAGGCGAAATGCGGCAGCCGGTAGAACTGCTGCTTGTAGCAGGACCAGCCCGCTTCCAGTGCGTCGCGCCGGGCGTCGACGATGCGCGCGCCGGGCAGCATCGCGCCCAGCACGCCGCCGAGCAGCCAGTTCGACGGCAGCTTGTCGGTATGCCGCGGCTTGTGCCGGCGCCAGCGCGCGGTGAGTTCCAGGTAACGGCGCCCGAGCCGCTGCCAGTCGTCGGCCGTTGCCGCGGCGATCCACTGCAGCAGCGGCTGGCGACGGCGGGTGGATTCGTCGCCGAGCACCCGTTCTAGATCCGGCAATTCGCTGGCGCCTTCGATGTCGGGATGGGCGGCGAGGATCTGTTCGAACAGGGTGGAGCCGGAGCGCGGCAGGCCGACGATGAAGATCACTTCGTGGCCCAGGGTCGGGTCCGCCGCTGCCGGCAGCCGGGCCGAAGCGGCGAACAGGGCTTCGGCATGCGCATGGAACGCGCCGGCGTTCCATGGATGGAGCTGGCGCAGTTCGGCGTTGGCCTGGTTCAGTGCGGTGAAGGCCTGCTCGTAATGGCCCTGGTCTTCGCACACCTTGCCCAGCGCGAAACCCATCGCGATGCGGTCGGTGGCGCCGAGTCCAGGCTGGCGCAAGGCTGTCGCCAGTTGCTCGCGGTCGTGCCCGGACAGCGGCCGCGTCTTCATGTTCGCCAGTCCGCGCCAGGCGTCGCCGCAGGCCGGATGCAGCGCCAGCGCGGCGCGGTAGCGCGCATCCGCTTCGTCGAAACGGCCGGCATGCACCAGCGCATCGCCGAGCAGGAGCAAGGCGGGCAAGAAGTCCGGCGCCAGCGCGTGCGCGTGCTGCAGGGCCTCGATCGCCGCTGCGGTATCGCCATGCAACTGCAGGTTGCGGCCGAGGTTGAACCACGGCATCGGCGCCTGCGGCGCCAGTGCGCAGGCCTGCCGCCAGCTGGCGAAGGCTGCGTCCAGTTCGCCGGCGGCCTGCTGCACGTTGCCCAGGTCGGAATGGGCCAGTACGTAGTCGGGCCATTGCGCGATCGCCTGCTGCAGTACCGCCTTCGCCTCGGCATGGCGGTGCGCGCGGGCGTGCAGGATGGCGTAGAGGCGCAGCGCCTCGGGATGCCCCGGCGTCATCGCGAGGACGCCATCCAGCGCCTGCATGGCGGCAGCCTCGGCACCATCACGGATCGCATGTGCCGCCGCCTGCATTTGCCGCATGGCGGCTGGCGCGAGCCCGTCGAGCCGCGGCTCGGCGCCGCTGGGCGGACGGTGTTCGGCAGTGGGGCTGGGCATGCGGCGGGTTCGCGGCGACGACGATCCCGCCGATGTTACGTCGTCGCGCCGTCGCTTATCGAGCGGCGCGGCGCAGGGTGCTTACTTGCGCCGCGGCGGCTTGGCGCCGCCGGGCCGTGGCTTGAAGCCGCCGGGCTTCTTGAAACCGCCCGGCTTGTGCGCCGGCGGTGCGCTGGTGCCGGTGTCGCTGCCGTCCCACTCGTGGATGCGCAACTGCTGCTGCACCACCCACACCTTCTTCAGGTGCTCGAACACTTCCTTCGGCATGCCGTCGGGCAGGTCGATCAGACTGTAGTGGTCGCGGATGCTGAGGCGGCCGATGAATTGGCTGTCCAGGCCGGCTTCATTCGCGATCGCGCCGATGATGTTGCCCGGCTTCACGCCGTGCTCGTGACCGACCTCGACGCGATAGGTGCGCTTGCCCTCCTCGGTGGCGTGCGCGCGCACCGGGCGGTGACCGAACTCGCGCGGCGGCGCGCTCTCGTGCGCGTGCGTCTTGTGTTCGCGCGGGGCACGAGCAGGCGTGCCTTCGCGCTCGCGCGGTTTGTGTTCGCGCGCGGCCGGCTCGTACTTCTCGCGCTTCGGCGGCGGCGCCAGCAGCAGCGGCTGGTCGCCCTGGGCGATGCGCGCCAGCGCGGCGGCGATCTCGACCGCCGGCACGTTGTGTTCCTGCTCGTACTGTTCGATCAACTGCTGGAACTGGCCGAGGTCGCCCTGCGCCAGCATATCGCTGATGCGCTGCTTGAACTTGCCGATGCGCACGTCATTGACCACCTCGACCGACGGCAGCTGCATCTGCTCGATCGGTTGCTTGGTGGCGCGCTCGATCGCGTTCAGCATGCCGCGCTCGCGCGGGCTGACGAACAGGATCGCCTCGCCGCTGCGCCCGGCACGGCCGGTGCGGCCGATACGGTGCACGTAGCTTTCGGTGTCGTACGGAATGTCGTAGTTCAGCACGTGGCTGATCCGGTCCACGTCGAGGCCGCGCGCGGCCACGTCGGTAGCCACGAGAATGTCGAGCTTGCCGTCCTTCAGTTGCTGGATCACCCGCTCGCGTTGCGGCTGGGCGATGTCGCCGTTGATCGCGGCAGCGGCCAGGCCGCGCGCCTGCAGCTTGCCGGCCAGTTCGTCGGTGGCCTGCTTGGTGCGCGCGAAGATGATCATCGCGTCGAACGGCTCGGCTTCCAGGATGCGCGTCATCGCATCGAGCTTGTGCATGCCGCTGACAAACCAGTAGCGCTGGTGGATGTTCGGCGTGGTGGCGGCGGAGGACTTGATGATGACCTCGACCGGATCCTTCAGGTGCCGCTGCGCGATCTTGCGGATCACCGTGGGCATGGTCGCCGAGAACAGCGCGACCTGGCGCTGCGGCGGAGTCGCCTGCAGCACCTTCTCGACGTCGTCGATGAAGCCCATGCGCAGCATCTCGTCCGCTTCGTCGAGCACCAGGTACTTCAGCTCGGACAGATCCAGCGTGCCCTTGTCCAGATGGTCGATCACGCGGCCGGGCGTGCCGACCACGACGTGCACGCCGCGCTTCAGCGAGTGCAGCTGCGGGCCGTAGCTCTGGCCGCCGTAGATCGGCAGCACCTGGAAACCGGGGATGTGCGCGGCGTAGCGCTGGAACGCTTCGGCCACCTGGATCGCCAGTTCGCGCGTGGGCGCCAGCACCAGCGCCTGCGGCTTGCCGGCGCGCGGGCTGATCCGCGACAGGATCGGCAGCGCGAACGCGGCGGTCTTGCCGGTGCCGGTCTGCGCCTGGCCCAGTACATCGCGGCCCTCCAGCAGCGGCGGGATGGTGGCGGCCTGGATCGGCGAGGGCGATTCGTAGCCGACATCGGCCAGTACACGCAGAACGTCGGGATGCAGCGCGAGTGCGCCAAAACCGGACGGAACCGGGGCGTGGTCGGAGACGGGGGATGACATGGGAACCTCGGAACAGAAGGCAGCGCCGGGAATGCGACGCGCAGATCGTGGATTCTACCAGTCTCCACGCTTGCGCGTGGCAGTTCTTGCTGAACGCGAAAGCGATGGTCGCGCGGTTATGCTCAACGCTGCCTTTGCCAGCGGACAGAAAGAACACGATGGGCATGCTCGAAACGATCTCCGAACAGCGCCTGCACGGCGGCGTCCAGGGCGTTTACCGCCACCTCTCGGATGCCTGCGCCGGCCCCATGCGCTTTGCCGTCTACCAGCCGCCGCAGGCCACCCGGCAGTTGTGCCCGGTGCTGTATTTCCTGGCCGGGCTGACCTGTACCGAGGAAACCGCCACGATCAAGGCCGGCGCGCAGCGGCTGGCGGCCGAGCTGGGCCTGGTGCTGGTGATGCCCGACACCAGCCCGCGCGGCACCGGCATCGACGGCGCCACCGGCGACTGGGAGTTCGGCGAAGGCGCGGGCTTCTACGTCGACGCCACGGCGGCGCCGTGGTCGACGCATTTCCGCATGCAGCGCTATGTGGCGGACGAATTGCCCGCGCTGATCGCCGCGCAGTTTCCGGTGGACACGGCACTCAGCGGCCTCTGCGGCCACTCGATGGGCGGCCATGGCGCGTTGACCCTCGCCCTGAAATACCCGCAACGCTACCGCTCGGTGTCGGCGTTCGCGCCGATCGTGGCGCCCAGCCAGGTGCCGTGGGGCAGGAAGGCGCTGCCGCGTTATCTCGGCGACGACCCAGCGGCCTGGGCCGACTACGATGCCTGCGAACTGGTGCGGCGGCAGACCTTCGGCGGCACGATCCTGATCGACCAGGGCGAGGCCGACCCGTTCCTCGAAGCCCAGTTGAAACCCGAATTGTTCGACCAGGCCTGCGCCGAGGCGGGGCAGCCGCTGCTGCTGCGCCGGCATGCCGGCTACGACCACAGCTACTGGTTCATCACCAGCTTCATCGACGATCACCTGCGCCATCACGCGGCGGCGCTCGGCCTGCTCTGAATTTCCGGGTATCCGAAACGAACGTGGCGGCCATCAGGCCGCCACGTTCAGTGTCACTCAAGCTTGTTTCGCTCAGGCCTTGGCGGCCGGACGATGGTTCGAACGGCGGCGCTGGTTGCCGGCGGCATGATCGCTGCGGCCCTGCGGCGCATAACCGTTCGGCCGTGCCGCGCCGGCCGTCTTGCCCTGTCGCGGCGCACGCGGCTGGCGCTGACCGCCGCCGCCCTGCTTCGGACGCGGCGCACCGGCATCCACGCGCAGCGGGGCGGATGGCTCGTAACCGGTGATCGGCGTGATTGCGATGTCCTGCTTCAGCAGCTTGCGGATGTCGAACAGCAGGCCGGACTCGTCGTGGCTGACCAGCGAGACGGCGAGACCTTCCATGCCGGCGCGACCGGTGCGGCCGATGCGGTGCACGTAGTCTTCGGCTACCGACGGCAGGTCGAAGTTGATCACGATCGGCAGCTGTTCGATGTCGATGCCGCGCGCGGCGATGTCGGTGGCCACCAGCACGGTGACGCGGCCGCTCTTGAAATCGCTGAGGGCGCGGGTGCGCGCGTTCTGGCTCTTGTTGCCGTGGATCGCGGCGCTGCGCAGGCCCGACGCATTGAGGTAGGTGACCAGCTTGTCGGCGCCGTGCTTGGTGCGGCTGAACACCAGCGACTGCCGGCGGCTGTCGGCCGACAGCAGGTGCAGCAGCAGGTCGCGCTTGCGCGAAGCGTCGACCGGATGCACCTGGTGGCTGACCAGGGTGGTCACGGTGTTCGGCGCGGAGACCGAGATCTCGCGAGGGTTGTGCATGAAGTCCATCGCCAGCGCCTTGATCGCCGGCGCGAAGGTGGCGGAGAACAACAGGGTCTGGCGCTTCTTCGGCAGCGCAGCGAGGATGCGCTTCAGTGCCGGCAGGAAGCCCATGTCGAGCATGCGGTCGGCTTCGTCCAGCACCAGCGTTTCCACCGCGGACAGGTCCAGCGTGCGCTGCTGCATGTGGTCCATCAACCGGCCGGGGGTGGCGATGACGACGTCCACGCCGCGGCGCAGCGCGTTGATCTGCGGGCCCATGCTGACGCCGCCGAAGATGGTGGTGGCGCTAACATTGACGTGCTTGCCGTAGTCGCGCAGGTTTTCATGCACCTGGGCAGCCAGCTCGCGAGTCGGGGTCAGCACCAGTGCGCGCGGGCGGCGGGTCATGGTCTGCCCGCTGGTCGACAGCTTCTGCAGCAACGGCAGCGCGAACGCGGCGGTCTTGCCGGTGCCGGTCTGGGCGGCGGCGAGCAGGTCGTGACCTTCCAGTGCGGGCGGAATGGCGGCGGACTGGATCGGGGTGGGCTGCGTGTAGCCGTAATCGGCAAGCGCGCGCAGCAACGCGGGCGCAAGGCCCAGCGAATCAAAAGACATGTAACACTCCTGAGCAACCCGGAGTGTTCATACCGTGTTGCAGACTAAGGGGAAGGGGCGACGGTGTGTCGCAGCACTCGTGGGGACGAATGCGTGGCCGAGTATAGCCGATCCGTCATCGCCGCGTGCGTTTGCTGCGGGATCAAGCTGAACGGCGTGCCGCGATCGTCTCAACGACGCGGCCGCGCCACGATCAGGTAACTGTTGAACGGCGTGCGTCCGCGCAGCGGTTCGATGTGCACGTGGAGCCCGGCATCCTGCAGCGGCGCGCGCAGTTCGCCGGCGCTCGGATAGTGTTGCGCGCCGCCGGGAATCCAGCCGGAGGTGCGCAGGAAAAACTCCTCGACACGCGTGGCGTGGAAGCGCCAGTTCGGCTCGCGCAGCACGTTGCGGATGATCAGGCAGCCATCGGGCGCCAGGTGCCGGGCAGCTTCCTGCAGCAGGGTGGGTTGGCGTTCGGCGGGCAGGTAGTGCAGTACGTCGAGCAGCGCGACATGGCCATGCATCGGTGGCAGTTCGGCCACGTCGGCATGCCGCAGGCTCATCAGCGCACCGAGTCCGGCGCGCTGCACGGCCTGTTGCCCGGCGGCGATCTTGCGCGCGTCGTGATCCACGCCGAGGTAGGGCCGGGCATGGCCTAGCGCGTGCAAGTACAGCCCGAGCAGGCCGATGCCGCAGCCGATGTCGAGCAGGGGTAGCGCCGTGCCGGCGACCAGCGTGGCAGTGGCCGCATAGACCGGGTCGCCGGCCAGCTTGCCCCGGACGTAGCCGCGTTGCAGGTGGTTGTCGTACAGGTGGGCGATGCGCTGGCGGCTGCGGCGGTCCATCCGGATCCCGGTTTTCGTCGATGGCGGCAGCCTAGGCCATCGGGTGCGCGAGTACCATCGTCGCCGGCGCGCCTTGTGCGTGTGGTCCCGTTCGAGGAGAGACCGATGTCGCTGCTTGCACCCTTGCGTGAACTCGATACTGTCCAGCGGCACACGGTGCTGGCCAGTTTCCTGGGCTGGACACTGGATGCGTTCGACTATTTCCTGCTGACCTTCGTCATCGTCACGGTGGCGAAGGAGTTCGACGTGGGTACGGCGCAGATCACCTACGCGCTGTTCCTGACCCTGGCGGCGCGGCCCTTGGGTGCGCTGCTGTTCGGGCGGCTGGCCGATCGCTTCGGGCGGCGGCCGATCCTGATGCTCGACGTGATCCTGTTCTCGTTGTTCGAATTCGCCACGGCATTTGCCTCGTCGCTGACCGCATTGCTGGTGCTGCGTTTTTTGTTCGGCGTCGCGATGGGCGGCGAATGGGGTATCGGCGCGTCGCTGGCGATGGAGTCGATACCGGCGAAAGCCCGCGGCGCGGTGTCGGGCCTGCTGCAAAGCGGCTACCCGTGCGGCTTCTTCCTCGCCGCGCTGGCGAACTGGCTGCTGGTCGACCACATCGGCTGGCGTGGCCTGTTCGTGGTCGGCGCGATCCCGGCCTTGCTGGTGCTGTACATCCGCCGCAAGGTGCCGGAGTCGGCGGTCTGGAAGGAAGGTGCGCAGGCGGCGAAGCGGCCCGGTCTGTTCGAGGCCATGCGCGGGCACTGGAAGCTGGCGATCTACCTGATGCTGCTGATGATGGCGTTCAACATGTTCAGCCACGGCTCGCAGGACATGTACCACACCTTCGAGGAGGTGAACCTGCACCTGCCCACCGGCTCTGCCATGGCCTTCGTGCTGGTGGCATTGCTGAATCTCGGTGCGCTGGTGGGCGGCCTGTATTTCGGTGCGTTGTCCGAGCGCATCGGCCGGCGCAAGGCGATGATGATCGCCGCGCTGCTGGCGATACCGGTGATTCCGCTGTGGATGTACGGCGGCTCGCTGATCCTGCTGGGGTTGGGCGCGTTCCTGATCCAGGTGATGGTGCAGGGCGCCTGGGGCGTGGTGCCGACGCATCTGAACGAGTTGTCGCCGGCAGCGGTGCGCGGCACCTTGCCGGGGTTTGCCTACCAGATGGGCAACCTGCTGGCGGCGGTCACCGCCACCGCGCAAACCTGGCTGGCGCAGCGGCACGGCGGCGATTTCGCGTTCGCGATGGCGCTGTGGATGGTGCTGGTGGCGCTGCTGCTGGCGTTGCTGCTGTGGCTGGGGCCGGAGGCGCGTGGCGTGGGCTTCGGCCATCGCGAGTCCTAGCCTGTCGGGCTACTGCTAGAATCCGCCGTTTGATCCCACCGACGAGACAGGCAATGAAGGCTGGCAAGGACAAGGTCATCGCAATCCACTACACGCTGACGGTGGATGGCGAAAAGGTTGAGAGCTCGCACGATCGCGACGAGCAGCTGTGGATCCTGCTTGGCCACGGCCAGCTGATCCCGGGTCTGGAAGCGGCGCTGGAAAGCCACGAAGCCGGCGATACGCTGAGCGTGGACGTGGCGCCGGCCGATGGCTACGGCGAGCGCGAGGAAGGCCAGATCCAGCGCATGTCGAAGAAGTACTTCCCGCAAGCCAACCGGCTCAAGCCGGGCATGACCGCCGTGCTGCAACTGAAGCAGGGCGGCCAGCGCGCGGTGACCGTGCACAAGGTCGGCATGAGCGCGATCGACGTGGACCTGAACCACCCGATGGCCGGCAAGACCCTGCACTTCGACGTGGT
>Ga0207690_10002068_pt1 | contig 12298 bp, 9 predicted proteins | sample KBSC23metaG_FD_184315 | JGI IMG/M metagenome (GOLD analysis project Ga0207690, IMG submission 184315) | Corn rhizosphere microbial communities from Kellogg Biological Station, Michigan, USA - KBS C2-3 metaG (SPAdes) (version 2) | ecosystem: Host-associated > Plants > Roots > Rhizosphere > Soil ...
TGGGCGTCGAGCGTGAAGCGCGCGACGATCTCCGCCACCCGTTCGGCGCCTTTGGCCACCACGATGAATTGCACGGCGGTGATGATGAGAAACACCACCAGCCCCACCACCAGGTTGTCGCCGGCACCGAGCTTGCCGAAGGCATCGATGATGTGCCCCGCGTGTCCGTGCAACAGGATCTGCCGGGTGGTGGCGATCGACAGCGACAACCGGAACAAGGTGCTGACGAGCAGCATGTTGGGAAACGCCGAAAATTCGAATCCGGTCTGGATGTACAGCGACATCAGGAGCAGCACGATGCCGCACGCGATGTTCGCTGCCACCAGGCAGTCAATGAACCAGGGAGGCAGGGGCAGCATGAGCATGGCGAGGATGAGCAAGATGCTCACGGCCACCGGCATGTCGCCGAGGTAGATGCCGCCGCGACGTCGATTCGTCGAGGCGCCGGTCGTCAAGGTTTGATTCATGGCTGCGTGTCTCTTCTGGAAATGACGTGCGTCTGATCAGCGAAGCGCGGTGGCCGTGGCAACCCGGTTCGCGGCGGCCTTCAGCGCGTCGTACTGGGCAAGCACATCTCGAACGTAGTTGCGGGTTTCCGTGATGGCCGGAATGCAGCGCCCGCAGCGCTCCACCCGGCCTTCTCCCGCGTTGTAGGCGGCGATCACGAGCGGCAAGTCGTTGCCGAAGCGCTTTTGCAATGTCTTCAGGTACATCGCGCTGACGTTCACATTCGTTCGGGCGTCGTGCAGGTCGGCTGCACGCTCCACGCCGAAACGTCTCGCCGTGGCCGGCATGACCTGCATGATTCCCATCGCCCCGGCTGGCGACACGGCCTTCGGGTTGTGTCGCGACTCGACATGGGCGATGGCATGCAGCAGCAGCGGATCGATGTCGTAGCTGGATGCGGCGGCATCGAACTCCGCAGCGAACCGCATCGCATTCGGTGTGGCGACCTGCATCCGCGCGGGCGAACGACTGGGCTGCCATGCAGGAGGCGGCATCGCGATGGATGCAAAACTTGGGCCGCTCGGGCGCTGTACCGGTTGCCGGTCCTGACGATCCGCGAGTACATCGTCGCGCGCGATCACGGAGCCGCCGAGGCATGCCTCTTGTGCGAGGCTGAACTTGGCACGCTGCGCTTCGGTCAGTCCGGCCAGCAAGCCTTCACAACCCGATGCATGCGCAGCCGCCTGCCCCGCCAGGCACAGGCCAACCGCCGATGCGAGCCAGCGACCTTGGTGCCGGCGCAAGCCGTTGTCTCTTCCCACGCGATCTGCCTCCTTGGATAACCCGATGCTTCCTCCCTTGTGCGGGCTTGAAGCTCGAATGTGAAAAAAATCGGAGAGCAGAGGGCTCAGCCCCATCGTGCTGGCCGCTGGGAGCCTTCCCAGCCTGGGATTCGTGACAGCTTTTCAGATCGTCCGGCGCACCATCCAATGCGTTCCGTCGGCGGATAACGCTGTGTCGAGGTGCACGACATGTCGCCGACATTCATCAACTTTTCAGGAGAGCGGCATGAGTGAAGGTGTGGGCGGTGTGGGTGGCGGCAGCACGATGTCGATGATCGGTGGCTTGGTGGGCAGCTACTTTGGCGGCCCGGTGGGCGGCATGATGGGTTCCGCATGCGGCGAACTCCTGCAGGAGTCCGTGGGCGGTGCGGCCACGGATGCAGGAAGCCAGCTGCAGCGGGAAGACGGCATGCCGTCGTTCATCGCGGATCAGCTCAAGAAGGTCGTCGAGGACGCACTGAAGCAATTGATGCCCGAGGGCGTGAACGCCTCCGACCGGCAGGACGCGTTCAATCAGTACGGCAGCTCGCTGCAGAACTTCGCCCGCGAACTGACGCAACAGATCGTGGACGCCGTGCGCAAGGAACTGCAAGGCCAGGCCGGCACCTCGGGCGCGCCGGACGCCGCAAGCGCTCCGAGCGCCACGGACACCGCACCTGCCGGGAGCACGCCAAGTACCCCGAGCACCACGGAGACTGCTGGCACGCCAAGCACCACAAACACTGCGTCCACGGAAAGCGCAGCAAATGTCGGTGCAGCCAAGCAGGGCGGCGAGGTCACCGGTGAGAGCTGGCTGATGGCGATTGCCAAAGCCATGGGCTCGATGATGGGCGACAAGGCCGCCGACCTCGTCAAGCTGAGCAAGGAAATGCAAAACCATTCGACCGCAGGGCAGGGCGGAGCCACGGCGGCAAGCACCTCGGGCGGAAAGGGTGCCGAGTCGAACCAGGCACTTTCGTCGCAAGAACAGGGTGCGAAAGACTCCTCGGAGATGAACTCGCAATTCCAGACCGCGAGCCAGGAGTTCAAGATGCTGCAGGAAGCCTTCAACACCGTGGTCAAGACCCTCGGTGAAGCGGTGGCAGCCATGGCCAAGCAGCACTGAGTCGTTTGACATCGGCCGCCATGGACTGCGCCGAGGCGCAGTCCTCCTCCCGGACTCGCGCTGCCTGAAGACGTGCTTCTTCACATCCTGCGCGAACCCCTTGCTTCATTCACGTGATTGCCCCATGAACAACGCGTCGAGCCGCCGGTTTGCCAGCACCTGCCCGGTGCTGGCATTGACAGCAACAGCCTTGATGATCCTGTCCGCCTGCGGCGAGTCCTGGGGGGCTCGTTGCGATGCAGACGCCAGTCCGGCATGCCCGGCCGTCGTCATGGAGGCCCGCACATTGCGTGTAGTATTCGCGCCCGCGGCGACCGAAAGCCAGCTGAGGACCGCGCTCACCAGCGTTGGTGCGCGCATCGTGGGGGGACCCACGCAGCTGGGCGAGTATTGGCTTGCGTCATCCTCTGCGTCGATCGATGAAGTCAAGACATCGTTGATCCGATCGGGCCTCACGACCTCCATTGAGGTCGATGTTGTCGGCCCGCATGGTCGGTGAAGCGCCTTACACAATCACACTGCGACACGCAGGCAGGGAGGTCACATCGTGCTCGAGCCCGAGTTGCGATTTTGTCGCCGGCGACGCCATTGGCTGATTTCAAGTTTGGGGGCCGTGCTGGCGAGTGCGGGCTGGACCGGACGAGCGGGGGCACAGTCCGGCGCACGCATGGCCCTGGTCATCGGCAATGCCCGCTATGCGGGCGCTCCGCTGCACAGCCCGATCAACGATGCCCGGTTGATGGACGACACGCTGCGGAAGATCGGCTTCCAAGTGGATCTGCGCACCAACCTCGGCTTGGCCGAGATGACCCAGGGCGTCCAGGCGTCGCTGCGAAAGGCCGCCCCGGCCAGCGTGCGCCTGGTGTTTTTCTCGGGCCATGGCGCTCAGTACCGGGGCAGCAACTACCTGCTGCCCGCAGATGTGAAGCTGCAGTCTGAGGACGACCTGCCGGGCGCGGCCTTTCACGTGGACGAGTTGATCGACCTGGTGGCGCGCTTCGACACCGGCGTGAACCTCCTGGTGTTCGATGCCTGCCGAAGCGTGCCCGCGGTCCTGCCCTCGTTCGGATCGCGCAAGGGCGACAGGCCGCCCAGTTGGACGCCGGGTTTCGCGCCCGTGGCCGTTCCCCAGGGCACGCTGGTCGCATGGGCGACCTCCCGCGGCTCGGTGGCGTTGGACAACGCGCGCGGAGGGAACAGCTTGTTCACTCGTCACTTCGCAAGCCACTTGGGAACCCCGGGCCTCGTGGTGGAAGAGATTCTCAAGCGCACACGGGAATCCGTGAAGCGCGAATCCTCGGGCACGCAGGTGCCCGAAGACACCAGCACGCTGTCGGGCGATTTCTGCCTGGTGGCCTCTTCAACCGGTGCCTGCGGCATTCGGCCGGCGCTGCCGCGTTGATGCCTCCGTTCATGCGCTGAAACTCAAATTGACGACCTTATTCGGAAATAAAAATGAACTGCATGCAACAACCAAATTCATCGGCGCGGGCGTTGTTTCTCAGTATCTTGACCTTTGTGGCTGCTGTCGGCATGGCGGGCTGCCAGTCAGGCGGTGGATCGGACGCCGATGCCTGCCAGCCGGTGGTGGCCACCGGTGATCAGTCGGGCGGGTATACCGACGGCACAGGGGACGGAAGCGATGGAGAAGGCTCGGGTGATGCCGGCCCGGGATTGGGCAAATTCCAGAATGCCATCGTGGTGGTCCAATTGGCCGACGGTACTGAGCGGTCCGCGGAGATCGATCCGACTCGCGGCGTGGTCAAGATGTCCCTGTGCGGGTACGACAAACCGGTTCACCTCAAAGTGGTCGGCAAGCCGGATGGGTCGAGCACCTATTACGACGAGTCCTTGAGGAAATACGCGCCATTTCCTGCCGGGCAGGAAGTGCATGCGGTGGTTTCCAAATTCACCAAGAACATCGGCATCACGGTGCTGACCGATGCCGCGTGGTATTACATCCTCGCAACGCACGGTCCTGAGGGATGGAAAACGGCGGCGAACGTCGATGAGGCCAATGCCCGGATCAGGGACTTCTTCAATTCCTATCTGCCCAAGGACCTTCAAATCGCTGACATCACCCGCCTTCCTGAGTTGCTCAGCGAAAAAACGGGTACGGTGGAAAACAATGCGACCGGCAATGGGAAGTACGGCATCGTCACTTCGGGTCTTGCACGGGCTGCCGGCCTGCTGCTCCAGCCGGGCGAAGACCAGAATTTCGATGCAGGCAAGGTCATCGCAAGACAACTGGGCCGCGACCTTTGCGACGGCAAGCTGGACTTCACCGCCTGCGATGGAAAACCGTTCTTCGCCGAATCGGAGCGGCCTGCGTATCTGCCCGCGCAGTTCGGAGAATTCCTGAACGCAGGCATCGGCGACATTGCCGCCAAATGCGGCTCCGAAAGCATGGAGGCGTCTTCACTGCGCATCGTCGGGGCCAAGATTGAAACGAGCTTCCCCTATGCGCGGGTTGAATCCGCGCTCGAATATGCGCGGCCGCTGTATTCCAAGAGGTCGCCGATGTGGCTGCTCCGCAACGACGGCAAAGTGTTTTTCTGGGCGAACCAGGGCGCAACTCCGGAGCTGTATGAGGGCCTGAAATTGGAGTCATTCCGCCAGCTCTTCGCACAAGGGCCGCTCCTTGGCGCCACGACTGGCGGCAAGGTGTTCAGCAGAGAGACCATCGTTCCCACGGATGCGGCCTTGCCCCGCAAGGAATGGTTGGCAAAAACGCCAAATGTCACGGAGCAACCAAATTACTTCGGAGTGTCCACGGTCGCCACCATGGAAACGATCATGAGCGATCCGCTGCCGCAATACCACTGGTGGTCCACCTTTCAGCTCATTGCCAGAAAAGGAAACGGAGACGCCTACGTCGATCCGAGGGACAACTGGAATTTCTCGGCCAGGCTCGAACCGCTGCCGATGTCAAAGGTCTCCAGCGTTGCCGTCACGAATGGCTGGGGGATGGATCACGACGGCTATTTCGCCGTCACGGTCGACGGCAAGGTGTTTGCCAAAGGCTTCAATTTCGCCGGTCAACTCGGACTTCCGGAGGGCGCTCCCCAAAGGGTCACGGTGCCCACCCAGCTCACCTTTTCCGAAGCCGGCAAGGACGTTTTCATTGTGTCCGTCACAGGTCGTCAACTTGGCGCCTATGCACTCGATCGCGACGGCAGGGTCTGGAGCTGGGGTGACTATGCGTCGTACGCCCCGTCCACAGGGTCGATGACGCCGGTCAGGAAACCTCAATTCGACCCGCATGCCCCTGTCCGTCAAATCGAATGCGCTCACATGCGGCAATGCGCCGCCATCTCGAAAAGCGGGGAGATGCTGGTGTGGGGCACCTTCTATAAAAAGTCGGTCGATGACGTTCCCGAGAACACCTCGATGGACCCTGAAAAGAAAATCTACAAAGACATTGTCACTGTCGATCTTGAAGGGCATCGCGTCATCTACATCGGCTCCAGCGGATGGAATGTCTACGGGGTCCGGGACGACGGAAAAATCATCGTCTTTCCCACGACGCCCGAGGAGCGCGTATTTCTCACGCCCAACGTGGCGGCCAATCGCAGTGGCACCTGCATGAACTGATTGGACAAGGCGAGCCTTCATCATGCGTATTCTTTGTTCGTCCTGGCGAGCCTTGGCGCCCGCTCTGCTGCTGGTTTCCATGGCTGCCGCGCAGCCAACGCCGCAAAGCCGCGTTCCAGGCTCGGCGGACCCCGCGGCGCCCCAGGCGCCCCAGGCGCCCATGCTGCAAGTCGAACTCGGCGACCATGTGGGGGCAGTTCGCCGCATCGCAGTCGATGCCAAACGCAACCTGGTGGTCACCGGTTCGGATGACAAGACAGCGCGCAGTTGGTCGCTCGATGAGCGGCTCCTCCTGCGGACCTTCCGCCCGCCGGCGGGGGCCGGCGTCCGGGGACGGGTATACGGTGTCGCGCTGCATCCGAAGCAGCCTTGGGTGGCGATCGGGGGGAGTTCGGAGGGCTCTGATGAGCATGGCATCTACGTCTATGCCAGCCATGGAGGCCAGCTGATTCGCCGCATCGATGCCCTCCAGGGTGACATCAAGCGGCTGCAGTGGTCCGAGGATGGCCAGTTCCTCGTTGCTGCCTATGCGGGCACCCATGGCGTACGAGTGTTCGATGCGCAAGGAGCACTCGTATTTGCGGATGCTTTTCCCAGTGAGGTGTACGCATTGGCCGTCAGCGCTCGGCGCCTGGCTGCGGCTGGATTGGATGGTACGTTGCGTGTCTACGATTTCACGGATGCTGGTGCGGCCGGTCCGTCCCTGCGTCTCAACGCGAGCCGGAAGATCGCGGCAAAACCAGTGTCGCTGGCCTTCTCGCCCGATGGTCAATCGCTGGCGGTCGGGTACTTCTCGCCCGGCCGCGCGCCCGACATCCTGGAATGGGCAAGCGGCGCCATCCGAACCCTGCCGGCTCCATCGCGCATGGCATCGGACGACCTGAGGGCCGTGGCCTGGTCAGCCCATGATGGACGCATCGTCGCAGGGGGTTCTTACGGATTCGCACAGCGTGACGTCCGCCTCGTGACCTACGACGCGGCGAAAGGGCAATTGCTGGCTGAGCGAAGTGCGGCCAGGTCGTCCATCACCGACATCGCGATGTTGCCCGACAGCCGCCTGGCCTATGCCGTGGCGGATGGCACTTGGGGTGCTGCCGACACGGACGCAAAGCACAGCCCCGTTGCCAGGAAGTCGCCCCTTGCCGAAATCGTCGGCGCGGGCCATCTGCGGGTCAGCGAAGACGGCAAGCGCATCAGTTGGAACACGGCCGGCGAGGCCGGTCGCGTGATGTTCGATCTCGATCGGCATGCCGTCTTCCCGGACAAGGGGGCCGAGCTGCGTGCGCCGATCGTTCGGCGGGGACTCTTCAACGCGCCGAGGCAGTGGATGGATCTGCCCAATCCGGTCGTCAATGGCGCGGCCATCGTGTTGCGCGATGGCGAAGTGTCGCGCGCGGTATCGCTGTTCCCGCAGGGCGCCGATGCGGTGCTGGGAACCAGTGGCGCCCTCTACAGGATCGGTGGCGACGGGCGCGTCGTCTGGCGTGTCGCCACGCATACTGAAGTGCGTGCGGTCAACACCGCTCGCCAGGGCCAGGTCATCGTCACGGCCATGCTCGATGGCACCGTGCGCCTGTGGAACAGCCAGACTGGCGAGGAACTCCTGGCCCTGCTCGTGCTGCCCGATGCGCGCTGGATCGCCTGGACACCATCGGGGTACTACGATGCAGCGTTCGGTGCGGAAGACCTGATCGGCTGGCGGGTGAGCCAGGGCCCGCACGTCGCCGCGGACTTCTTTGGCGCCTCGCGGTTCAGAGACAAGTTCAACCGCCCCGACATCGTCGATCGGGTCGTCGAAACCATGAGCGAACGCGATGGCATCGAACAGGCGAATGCCGAAGCGCACCGCTCGACCTGGGCCACGCCGGTCGACAAGATGCTCCCTCCGGTGGTGGACCTGCTGACATCCCCCCAGGTCAGCACCAGCGCCAGGCAACTGGCCGTGCGTGTGCGGGTTCGCAGTTTCAACAACGAGCCGGTGACCGACGTGTGGGTGCGGGTCAACGGCCAGATGGGCGAGATCGCCAAGATGCGAGCGCCGTCGGGGCAGGGCGACGAGCGTGAGCTGGTCTTCCCCTTGCCTGCGGCCGATGCCCAGGTGCAGGTGTTTGCCAGAAACAAGCATGGTGTGTCGGAGCCGGCCAAAGTGCTTGTGAAGTGGACGGGGGCTGCCGTCGATGTGCCGCCGAGAAGCCCGGAGCATGGCCCGAACCTCTATGTGCTCGCCATTGGCGTGGCGGATTACAGAAGCGTCGAGAAGCTGAGGTATGCCGCCAAGGATGCGGTCGACTTCGCCGACACGATGAAGCGGCAGCAGGGGCTGATGTACAGCAAGGTGGAGGTCAAACTCCTGACGAACGACCAAGCCACGCGTGACGAAGTCATGAACGGGCTGGATTGGCTGCAGAGGCAGGTGACGCAGCACGACGTCGGGATGATCTTCATCTCCGGCCATGGGGTGAACGACGCGACCATGGGCTACACCTTCTTGCCGGTGAACGCCGATCCCGCCAAACTGCGCAGCACCGGCGTGCCGACGGCGGAACTCCGGCGCACCATCGAAAGCCTGGTCGGCAAGTCGATCCTCTTCATCGACACCTGCCATGCCGGCGACATCCTCGGCGGCGGGCGGCGCAAGGCCATGAACGACATGACCGGCGTGATCAATGAGCTGAACAGCGCGGAAAGCGGTACCGTGGTGTTCAGTGCTTCCACGGGCCGTCAGTTTTCCATCGAAGACGACGAGTGGAAAAACGGTGCGTTCACCAAGGCGGTGATCGAAGGGCTGGCAGGTGAAGCCGACGCCAGGCGGAGCGGACGTGTCACCCACGCATCATTGGCCTATTTCATCAGCGAACGCGTCAAGAAATTGACCCGTGGAGAGCAATCGCCCGTCACCTCGTCGGAAGGCGTGCCGGACTTCCCGTTGACGGTCGTCCGGCCCCCGCTCGCCGTCGGATGCACGCCAGAGGGGTGCCAGACTTCACGCTGACGGTTGTCGGGCCCCGGTCCAAGCCTCAGGCCTTGAACCGGTGACCGGTCTTCGCCGCAAGGCAGGGGCCGTTGGGCGCAACAAGCCGGCCGTGGCGTCAAGCCCGAGCCGGTTTCACTTCTGTTCCAGCACCCAGTGCACCAGCTGCTTGGCCTCGGCCTCGCTGACGGGCGGGTTGGCATCCTTCATGGCGGGCATGAACACCGCGCCCCAATTGCCGGAGCCGCCCTTGAGTACCTTCTGGGTGAGCTTGTCGGCCGCGTCCTTCTGGCCGGCGTACTTGGCGGCCACGTCCTTGAACGCGGGGCCGACCACTTTCCTTTGCACCGTGTGACAGCTCAGGCAGTTCTTCTTTTGCGCCAGATCGGCATTGGCCCATGCTGGAGCGCCGAGAGACATGCCCGCCATGGCCGAGGCGGCGATCGCCAGCGAAACAACGGATGACTTCATGATTTCCTTCCGCGCCGGGTGTATCCAAGTGATTTACATTCCCAACACTTCCTGACTCAACGCATTTTATGCGGGGGGGTTGACGTTCCCGGCAGCAGTTGAGGCGGTGTTCGTGCTTATTTCCGGAGACCATCCATGTATTTCGTCGTGATCGGCGTGGTGCTGCTTGTGATGAAGGTGGCTGAGTTTGGCATGGTGGCCACCTGGCCGTGGTGGGGCATCTTGTCACCGTTCGGTCTGGCGGTGGTGTGGTGGGCCTTCGCCGACAAGACGGGCTACACCAAGCGCAGGGCGATGGACAAGATGGATGCGCGCGTGAAGAAGCGGCGGGAGGAAAACCTCGCCAAGCTTGGCATGGACGCACGCGGCCGGCACGGCAAGCGCCGCTGAGCAAAAAAAGGCGGCCCGTGGGCCGCCTTTTCCTCTGGAGCACAACCGGTTCAGAACCGGTCGAGCACTGCCCCGGTGCTGGCGCCCGATGCGTTCTTGGCAAACTTGGCCAGCACACCGCGGGTGTAGCGCGGCGGCGGGGCCTTCCACAGCGCCCGGCGGCGTGCGAGTTCCTCGTCGGACACGTGCAACTGCAGCGTGAGCGTATGCGCGTCGATCGTGATCGAGTCGCCTTCCTCCACCAGTGCGATGTTGCCGCCGGCATAGGCCTCGGGCGTGACGTGGCCCACGACCATGCCCCAGGTGCCGCCGGAGAAGCGCCCGTCGGTGATCAGGCCCACCGATTCACCGAGCCCCTGGCCGATGAGCGCACCGGTGGGGGCGAGCATCTCGGGCATGCCCGGGCCGCCTTGCGGTCCGAGGTAACGAAGCACCATGACATCGCCGGCCTTGATCTTCTGGGACATGATGGCGGCCAGTGCGGATTGTTCATCGTCGAACACGCGGGCCGGGCCGGTGATCACCGGGTTCTTCAGGCCGGTGATCTTGGCCACGCAGCCTTCGGGCGAGAGGTTGCCCTTGAGGATGGCGAGGTGGCCCTGGGCATAGATCGGCTTGTCGATGGGCAGGATGACGTTCTGGTCGGCACGCGGCGCATCGGGCACATCCGCGAGGTTCTCGGCCATCGTCTTGCCGGTGATGGTCATGCAGTCGCCATGCAGCAGGCCGGCCTTGAGCAGCATCTTCATCACCTGCGGGATGCCGCCCGCCTTGTGCAGGTCGACCGCGAGGAATTCGCCGGAGGGCTTGAGGTTGCACAGCACGGGCACCTTGCGGCGCACGCGTTCGAAATCATCGATGGTCCATTCCACCTCGGCGGCGTGAGCGATGGCGAGGAAGTGCAGCACCGCATTGGTGGAGCCGCCCGTGGCCATGATGACCGCCACGGCGTTCTCGATCGATTTGCGGGTGACGATGTCGCGCGGCTTGAGGTCGCGGCGCACGGCTTCCACCAGCACGCGCGCGGCCTCTTTCGCGTTGTCGAGGATTTCATCGTGCGGGTTGGCCATGGTGCTGGAATAGGGCAGCGACATGCCCAGCGCCTCGAAGGACGAGCTCATGGTGTTGGCCGTGTACATGCCGCCACACGATCCGGTGCCCGGGATGGCCTTGCGCTCGATGGCGCAGAAGTCTTCCTCGCTCATGTTGCCGGCGCTGAACTGGCCCACCGCCTCGAACACGCTGACGATGTTGAGGTCCTTGCCCTTGTGGTGGCCCGGCAGGATGGTGCCGCCGTAGACGTAGATGGCCGGCACGTTGGCGCGCAGCATGCCCATCATGCCGCCCGGCATGTTCTTGTCGCAGCCGCCGACGACGACCACGCCGTCCATCCACTGGCCGCCCACGCAGGTCTCGATGCAGTCGGAGATGACTTCGCGCGACACCAGGCTGTACTTCATGCCTTCGGTGCCCATGGCCATGCCGTCACTGATGGTGGGCGTGCCGAAGATCTGGGCATTGCCACCGGCTTCCCGGATGCCCGCCACGGCGGCGTCGGCGAGGCGCTGCAGGCCGGCGTTGCAGGGGGTGATCGTGGAGTGCCCGTTGGCCACGCCGATCATCGGCTTCTTGAAATCGCCTTCCTGGTAGCCGAGGGCGTAGTACATCGAGCGGTTGGGCGCGCGCGCCACTCCTTCGGTGATGTTCTTGGACCGGCGGTTGATGTCGCTCATCGGAATCTCCTGGCAGCCGAGGCTGGGCAATGCAAAAACGACAGTATCGGAGCATCCGGGGCGCTTCGTCCAATATATCTAATGGCTTTCATTGATATGCTTGCTGAATGAGTGAACCGACCCCGGCCATCGACCTGCGGGCGTGGCGCCAATTCCTGGTGCTCGCCGAGACGCTGCATTTCGGGCAGGCGGCGCAACGCCTGCACATGACCCAGCCCCCGCTGACGCTGGCGATCCAGCAACTCGAGCGCCGGTTGGGCGTGCCGCTCTTCGAACGCACACGGCGCAGCGTGGTGCTCACGCCGGCCGGCCAGGCACTCGTGGAGCCGGTGCGGCAACTGCTGCAACAGGCGGCCGCGCTGCCGGGCGTGGCCCGGGCAGCAGGCCGCAAGGCGGTGGGCACGCTCAGGCTAGGGTTCGTGTCCACCGTGGGTTTCGGTCCGCTGCCGGCATGGCTGCGGGGCTTTCGAGATGCTGAGCCCGGCATCGACGTGGTGCTGCGCGAGGCCACGAGCGATGTGCAGATGCTCGCCTTCGAGCAGGGCGAAGCCGATGCCGGCTTCGTGCTGCACGCCCCTGGCATGGCGCCCCGGCTGCCGCTGGTGTCGGTGGGCATCGAGCCGATGGTGCTGGCGCTGCCCGAGGCCTTGCCCGAAGCCGCCGCCAAGCCGCTGCCCCTGGCGCGTGTGCTGGCCCGGCCGCTGATCATCTTCCCGCGTGTCATCGCGCCATCGCTGTCCGACGC
>Ga0207690_10002069_pt1 | contig 12297 bp, 7 predicted proteins | sample KBSC23metaG_FD_184315 | JGI IMG/M metagenome (GOLD analysis project Ga0207690, IMG submission 184315) | Corn rhizosphere microbial communities from Kellogg Biological Station, Michigan, USA - KBS C2-3 metaG (SPAdes) (version 2) | ecosystem: Host-associated > Plants > Roots > Rhizosphere > Soil ...
AGCACCGGTTGTGGCTTCGGCAGCGTGAGGGTGCCCGCCGGAACTACCTTCGCCGACTCAATCGTCGCCTCCGCCAAACTCAGCCGCGTCAGCCCGGCACAGGCCGCCGCGCCGCCGCTCTCCGCCAACGCAGCCGAAGCCGTCAGCAACACAACCACAACCATCGGCACGACTGCGCTCATCACCCGCCAAATCCTGGCCCTCATCCCGTCGCACGCCTCCATCAGCAAATCCTACCCATTGTCATTCGGCGGCGGCATCTTGTCATTCCAGACCAATCGGAAAATCAGCATCTTCCGCACAGACGTTAAAGACCCGACACCGATTGCCACCGATGAACACCGATTTAAGAACGACCACGGATGAACACGGATTCGCACGGATCACCCTCCCTGTTTCGTCGTCATTCCGCAACACTTTTGACATTTCCATTCCGACCCTGAGCGAAGGCGAAGGGGGAGGAATCTGCTTTTTTTACCGCCACCAACGCCCGGGTGCCCCATCCATGCGCGGTTTCATCGCGTATGGGTGGGAATGCACAAACTCCACCAGCCAGTCTTTACAGTTGTAAATCCGCAGCGAAGCGAAGGAATCCGCTCTTCATCCGCGTAAATCCGCAGTCGCTTTTAGAGCAAATTGCGTATCGCTGTGCAGTAGCCTTCCAAGGGCCAAAGGCCCGACACCATACCAGCCTGGGCCGGAGGCCCAGGTTCATGATGGCAGAACATGAAAGGGCTGAAAGCCCGACACATAATTCTCGCTGCATACCATCGAGAAATCTGCTTTGAAATCGGTGTAATCGGTGCCAATCGGCGTTAAGCCTCTATTGCGTCGTCCCCGAAGTAAAAATCTGCTGCGACCGCCCCGCAATCACCCGATACAGCGCAAACTGCCGCGTGCTCTGTTCGCGCAGTTCAAACAACAGACTCGCCCGGTTGCTCGCATCAGCGTCCACCACGTCCACGAACTTCATCTCGGGCGTGCGGTTCAGATGCGCCGCGTCCGTCGCGCTGGCCAGCACCTGGTTCACCTGACCGATCTCATCAGTCTGGGCCACCACCGTCACGTAGTGCAGTGCCGCTCCCACACCTGCCGTGTGCGCCATGTACACATACGTCGGATCGCCGCCGTAGCTCAGCGTATAGCCCTTCAGTACTTCATCCATCAGCGCCGGGGGCGCAGGAGCCGCCTTGTGCCGCGACCTCCGCGAAACCGCCGTCTTCTTTGCAGCCGCAGGCGCGGCGACAGACGCATTTTCTGCCGCATACGCCGTCAGCTTCGCCTCGGCCATCGCTTCCATCTTCTTCAGAATCGCCGCCCGTTCGGCCGCGTCCTCCCACGGCCGCGTGAAATCGTGCGGTTCGCGGTCCACCGCATCCGACACCGCCACCATCTGGTGCAGGTTCGCAGGCAGCCCCACCAGCTTCGGCACATTGGCTCCCGTCGTCTCTCCCGCGGGCCTGCCCAGGTGCAGCTTCGGACGGTTCGGGTCCTCATTCAACGAGGCATCCATTCCCACCGTATCCGACCGCGCCTCCACCTGAGCCTGCCGCTTCTCCTCCGGCGTCCGCCGCTTCAGCACCGGACGGTCCGGGTCATCCGCCGGCGTAGACGCCGTGCCATCGGACGCCGAAGCCCCGCCCGCGCTCCCCGCCGAAGCCGTCTGCGTCGAACCATCCTGCTGCTGGGCCGTCGTCGTTTGCGAAGCGCCCGCCTTGCCGGTCGCGTCCGGCGCTCCAGCCGTGCGCTCCCCGTCCGGTTGCCGCGCAAACGTCGGACGCTCCGCCTCCGCCGTGTCCTTCACGCTCGACGTAATGCCCGAGGTCCGCGCCGGTGGCAGCTTCTTCGCCACCAGCGGCTTGGGCGGAGCCAGCGGCTTGTACGTCCCATAGCCGAACCATCCGTCGTCGTAGTCGCCGGTGGCCGTCTTCAGGTGCCGCGCGTACTCCAGCTCGACCGTCCCCTTGTCCGCGCCCGCGTCCTTCAGCTCATAGACGTTGCCCGTCTCCAGAGCAAAGGGCACCGGCTGCGGCATATACACGCCCGCGTCCTGAAAATCTCCCTCGATAAACAGCGACACCGGGACCAGCCTGCTGGCCGTCGGCTTGGCCATGTCGCCGGTCCACTCGTACACGCCCACCGCGCGCACCACCTGCTGGGGCTTGGCGACCTTGTGCATCTGCGCCCACACCGACCCACCAGCCAAAGCCACGCCAATCATCGCTCCAAAAATCCGCGCTCTCATATCCGTCCCCAGATTAGACGATACCTCCACGCCAAAGTCCCACCCTCCGCCGCATGGTCATTCGCTCCCTACGGAAGGAACGTGCAAAAATCTGCGCCTGCAACCTCAGCCGGAGCAGGCCCCTTTGGAGTACCATCTGGCCCGCGAAAAAGTTAATGCGCGAGGCTGCCGATAGAGGAAGTGCGAAGCATCATACCGTGAAGCATTCTCTGCTGGAGGTTCCGATGAAGAGGAACGTAGTGAGGAAGTCCGTTGCGCTTGCGCTCGCCGCCACACTCCTGCCCCTGCTCGCCGGATGCACGCGGCATAGCAAGAAAGAGCGATACTACCTGATTGCCACCAACACCACTGTGCCTTACTGGAAGGCGGCGGCGGCTGGATTCGCCGCGGCCGGTGCCAAATACGGCGTCACCGTCGATACACGCGGGCCTGCCGGGCTCGATCCCCAGGCCGAGGTGAACGAGTTCAAGTCCGTGGTGGCGCTCAAACCGGCCGGCATCCTCGTCTCGGTGGCCAACGCCGACATCATGCAGCCCCAGATCGACGCCGCCATTAACGCCGGCATCCCGGTCATCACCATCGACTCGGACGCGCCAACCAGCGAGCGGCTCTATTTCATCGGCACCAACAATCTGGAGGCAGGCCGGTTGGGCGGGAACCGCATGGCCGCCAGGCTCAACGGCAAAGGCAACGTCGTCGTCTTCACCAACCCCGGCCAGCCCAATCTGGACGAGCGCCTCAAGGGATACAAGGACGTCTTCGCCAGCTATCCGGACATCCACATCGTGGACATCTTCAACATCAAGTCGGACCCCGGCACGGCGCTCGACCAATCCATGGCGTACTTGGCCCGCAAGGGCAAGGACAAGGTGGACGGCTTCGTCTGCCTCGACTCGCGCTCCGGCGCCGAAGTGGCCGAAGGCTTCAAGCGCATGAACGCCACCGACCGCACCCTGATTGCGATGGACGTGGACGCCGACACCCTGCAACTCGTCAAAGATGGCGTCATCGACTCGACCATCTCGCAGAAGCCCTACACGATGGCGTTTCTGGGCCTCAAGGCGCTCGACGACGTGTACCACTACCCGGTCAAGCCGCTGGCGCAAAGCTACGCGCTCAACCCCTACTCGCCGTTCCCCACCTTCATCGACACAGGCGTCGCGCTGGTGGACAAATCCGACGTAGACGCCATCCTCAGCCACCAGCACTAGACCCCAGTCACCGGCAACCCGTAGAGAGGCTTCTTGTGCGGAGCCGAGCATAACAAAACCGCACAGCGTGTTTGATCAGTGAGACACGGTTAGGGCCACCGTTGTGGTCTTGGTAACACCTCCGCTGATCGCGCTGAGCGTGACCGTGTAGCTCCCAACAGGGGTGCCAGACCCGGAACCGCCGGAGCCGCCCCCCGCACCGCCTGCCGAGCAGGCATTGAGGCCGATCAGCAGCGTTGTCGAGATAAACGCAAGCAGGATTGCGCGCATGAGTCGCCGCCTGCGGAAGCCGCACAGGCAAAAGACGAGGGTCGCGGCAAAGGTCTCCATTCCGCGATGCGCAAGCAGAGGAACCACGGACGCGCTGCCGCCGGAGGTTGCAATGGTGAGATTGGCAGTGCCCGAACCGGCAAGCGGCAAAACGTTTGGATTGAAGGAGCATGTCGCGCCTGAAGGCACTCCGCCGGAGCAGGCGAACTGGATTGTACCGGGAGGGTCCGTTCCATAGACATTGAACACGACCGGGATGGTTGTACTGTGGCCCGCAACAACAGTAGCGGAGAGAGGAGCGGGAGACAAGCGCAGATCTCCGGTCGCTGCGTTGAGATGGACTGGAGTCATCGCGGTGGCGGCATTGGAGACCAGTGAGAGAGTAACCCCAGGCAAGGGACCGAGGGAGGCAGCCGGTGTGGGTTTGAATGTCACTTGAATCGTGCAGGACTGGCCTGCGGGAATTGGCGCTGCGGTGCAGTTGCTCGTCTGCGAAAAGTCCGTTGTATCGGAGAGCGTAACGCCGGTAATGGTAAGGGGCAACTGGCCAGATGAATTAATGATCAGGCTGGAGGTAATGCTGTCGCCAAGCAGGATCGGAGCGAAGTTAAGGAACGAAGTGCCGGCCGTCGCCGCAGCGATGCTGGGAGTGATTGTGAACGTCTGCGTGTTGGAGCTGACGGGGGTTGCCTGAGGGGTATAGACCGTGATGGCCGCCGTCCCAACGGCGGCGACGTCGGAAGCCGGGACCTTTGCGATGAGAGTCGTTCTGCTGACGAAGGTGGTGGGCAGTGCCACGCCATTCCACATGGCGATGGACGTCGGCGCGATCGACGAGCCGACGAGGGTCATGGCAAAGTCGCCGCTGCCGGCCGGAACGCTTGACGGGCTGGGGGTAAAGATATAGGCGCCATCGAGGTAGGTAGTGATGTAAACGATGTTGGAAGGCGTCGGGTTGGGCTGGTTGGTGACGGTGATGGCGGTATTTCCCGGGCCGCCCAGAGTATAGATATTTGCCATCAGCCTGTTGCTGTTGATGTACGTGGTGTCCACAGGAAGTCCATTGACGGACACCACAGCGGAGGGAGTGAAGCCGCTTCCATTGATCGTTTCTCCGAGCGGTGAAGAGTAGGCATTGATATACGACGGGCTCAACGATGTGAGTGTTGGAGGGCCTGGAACAATGACGGGCGAGGCGTCAAATGCGGCGTCGAGCGAGTAGACCGTTCCATCTGGATTCTTCACGGCGACAATATCTTTTGCCGGAGTAACGGCAGGAGTCGTCAGGATGAGTCTGGTCGAGTCGATGAATTGGACGGTGGCCGGTTTGCCGTCGATGGCGACCGTAGTCCCCGAGACAAATCCGCTGCCGCGCAGGACGACACTGGTTCCCCCCGCGGCGTCTCCCTGCGCGGGGGTAAGACTGCCAATGGAGAGCGGCGCGCCGGGGAGGTCGATGACGGCGACGCCGTTTTGCTGAGCGAGATAGAGGCGGTCGCCCGCGTGGTTGATGGCGAGGTTATCGTAGGTGTTCAGAGAACCGGCAGGGCTGCCGATGGAGAGCAGTGTCGCCCCGGTATGCACGTCGTAGATTTCGACTCCCTTGCTCGTAGGCATATAGACCAGGCTTCCGCTGGAGTGCAGCTTTTCGCCGAGCACGAGGTATCGCCCGGAAATGAGAGCGGAGACCGGAGCAGGCGTGGTGAGCTGGCGAAGCAAGGTGTCGTAGGTGTAGGAATCGCTGAGCAGACGGTCGCCGGTATCTGTTGTGGCTAACTGGAAGACCCGACCGGTAAATCCGATTTCTTTCACCGAGCTGTCATTTGCAGCTTGCCAGAGATCGAGAGCGCCGCCGTAGGATAGGAGTCCCCCATCCGTCGCGAGATAAACGCGATTGCCGTCGGCAGAGGCCGCCAGCAGTGTTGAACTCGGAGTGCCAATCGCGAGTCCATTGCCAAGTTTCACGGGATAGGTAGCGCCAGTGGTGAGATCGACTTCGTTGATTGCACCTTGCAGATATTTCGAGGTGTCTTCGAGGCTCAGGATGGCCGTGCCGCGAGAGGTGGCCACAACATTGTTGGGGGCCATCGAGCCAGGGATATTTGCTGGCGTTGGAATAATGGTTTTCAGGTGGTTTCCGGTGGTGAGGTCGATGACATCGAGCGTGCAGCCGCTGTAACTGGATACCAGCAGCTTGGAGCCATCCGGTGTAATGGCAAGCCCGGTCGCAGGATTGGTGGAGGAAAACAGGGTCCTGACCGCAAGCGTCGCCGCGTCTACATCGAGCACGCTGCCGGTTGCGCCGTCGGCGACGTAGAGCTGGTTCCTCGCATTATCAACCACCATCTGGATGGGCAGGATGGAGCCGAGGAGCTGCTCCTTGAGGTACAGGAAGCCGTTCTTGATGGTCGCGGTGCCGTATTCCGATGTCAGTGCAATGTCAGCGGAACCAATCGCTCCTGAGGGAACGGTGAAGGTTACGCTTTGTGGACCCAGGGTATTCCCGAACGCCGTAACCGTTGCGCTGCGCCCACCGACGGTGATCTGAGGATATCCCGAGGAAACATCGAAGCCGTATCCGGTCAGCGTGACGATGGCGCCTCCGTTGACGTCGCCCGCGGTGACATCCTGTGTGGTGATGACGGGGCCGTAGCTGTAGGCGTTGGGCGCGAGGATGGCCCAACCGTCAGGAAAACCGACCGTGACGGAGGCCAGTCCGGGAGCTGCCGAAGGCGGCTGCACGTTGATGACCTGGGGTGAAGCCAGGGTCGCGTTTGCCTGTTGCGAACCGAAGAACACGGTAGCGCCCGCCCGGAAGCCCCCGCCATTGACTGTCGTTGCGGCTGGAGACGCAGGCGTGCCTGCTCCGGGGACAGTTGTATTCGGAGTGCGCAGCGATTGGGACACCGCAGCAGGAAGGTTGAGCTGAGGGCTCGAAGCGTTGAGTTCAAGAAAGCCGGCCGAGGAGGTAAGCAGGGCTTTGCCGGAGTTGCCAACCGCGATGGACTGGACGGTGTTGGCGCCGATATTGGCGGGGAGCGGAACGTATCCGAGCAATTGATGCGACGATGCGTTGTAGACGCTGATGACAGGATTGGAGTAGGAGGCCGAGCCGCCCCCCGAGTTCGTCACCGTCGCAGTGAGCGTCGAGACAACGTAGATGCGAGAGCCATCGTTGCTGAACGTAGAACCGCCTGACGACCAGGCGAAGGAGGAAGTCGCCTGCGAGGTGCTCAGGTCGGCGATCTGGCTGAGGTGGCGGTCGAGCAGAAGATGCCCGCCCGCCAGCACCTCACTCCCATCCGGACTCATGATGACGTCGCTATTGTTGGTCGAGGATAGATATTGGGTGGCAATATAGCTGTCCGATGCGGTATCGAAGACGGCGATGGCCTCTCCAGCCGTGTCGGCCGAAACCGCGACAAAGCCCGAGCCATCAAGACTCTTCGAGATTGCGCCGCTGTAGAAGCCGGCATACCAGAGATTGGTCGCGAGGTTCGTGGCAGGGTCGTTCTCAAAAATTGCGGCCCCGGTCACGCCGGTATGGTCTGCCACGTAAGCGATCTTCCCGTTGGAGAGGGCAGCGATAAATCGTGGCATGATTTCATCTGCGTCGGAGGGGATGTAAGAGAGGCTGGGAAGATCGATAGTGGGTTGTACGAAATCAACGACATGCAGCGTCGCAGTATCGACGACGAAATAACCTTGAGCGGCGCCGTGTCCAAGGATAGTGACGCTGCTGGTGACGTACAGGCGCGTGCCGTCCACGGACAGGTCAAGTGCGAATGCAGACGGGATCGTAATCTTTTGCGCTACGGAGCCGTCGGCTTCGCTGACGACATAGACCGCATTTTCCCCGGGAACCGTAACGTAGAAACGTTGATGAAACCCGTCGTAAAGAACATTGAGAGCAGCTTCGCGGGTCGAGACAAACCGGTAGCCGTAGGGCACTTGAGATACCGCAACTGTCGAAGCAAAAAGGGAGAAGACCAGAGCCGGCAGCAGAGAGTTCAACCGTGACAATCGCATAAGTAGCTCACAGACTGAAGGTTAGCGAAGACTAACAGCGGCATCTTCGAGGGTCAATCCAAATCTTTACGCGGGTCATCGCCACACAATGCTGACCTCTCCCAGTCTGATCCGACTGACTCGATCGACTGACTCGATCAATGGGCCGCATTCGTTCACCCATCTCTAATCGGTCCCATTAGAGCAAATTGCGTATCGCTGTGCAGTAGCCTTCCAAGGGCCCAAGGCCCGACAACATACCAGCCTGGGCCGGAGGCCCAGGTTCATGATGGCAGAACATGAAAGGGCTGAAAGCCCGACACATCATTCTCGCTGCATACCATCGAGAAATCTGCTTTAGTGTAAATCGTTGCCAAGTCTATTATTTGCCTATACTTGCATTGTTTCCAAAAATTACTCGACACCACACACTGTATGTTATACAGTGTGTTAAGTACAGTATGAGCCCAACCGCCCAAACCCAACTCTTCGACTCCCTCCGCCTCGAACTCCGCCGGGGATGCCTGGTCGTCGCTGTGCTGGCGCAGTTGCGCCAGGAGCACTACGGCTACACGCTGCGCAAGTCGCTGGTCGTAGCCGGCCTCGAGATCGAGGAGAGCACGCTCTATCCGCTGCTGCGCCGGTTGGAGACGCAGGGCCTGCTCACCAGCCAGTGGCGCGAAGAGGACAAGCGCAACAAGCGGTTCTACCGGCTAAGCCCCGTGGGCGAGGTGGTGCTGGGGCAACTGCTGGACGAATGGAGAGGCATCAACCGCGCCGTCGAGCGGATTTTGGGTGCCGAGACCTCGCACGAGAGAACGACCGACGGAGAGGAGAGTTAGCCATGGAGCTTCTGGAGCGTTATCTACAGGCTGTCGGCGAGCATCTTCCGGCAAGCAGCAGGCAGGACACCATCGCCGAGCTGCGCGCCAACCTGCTGGCCCAGATCGAGGGCCGCGAAGAGGAGCTGGGCAGGCCACTGACCGAAGACGAGGCGGCGAAGATCCTCGAAGCCCACGGAATGCCGATCCTGGTCGCGGCGCGCTATCGGCCGCAGCACTCGCTCATCAGCCCGGCGATGTTTCCGGTGTACTGGTACACGCTGAAGAAGAGCTTTCCGCTGGTGCTGCTGGCCTATGCCGCCGTTGTGGGAGCGCAGATCGTTCTTCAGCACGAACCGCTGTCGGAGATCCCCGGGGCGGTCGGGCATTTCTGGACCGTGGCGATCATCTACTGGGCAGTCGTCACGCTGGGCTTTGCGGTCTTCGAGTATCTGCAGCAGACGCAGGGCACAAAGTTCGCCCTGCCGCACTGGAGCGTCCGCGACCTGCCGAAGCTGGAGCGCACGCAGAAAGCGCCGTCGCTGGGCCACGACATCGCCGACTTCATTGTGAGCATCGGGGGCGTCCTGTGGCTGCTGGCCGTACCGAACCATCCGTACCTGATCCTCGGGCCGGGCGCGAAGTTCACTCACCAGATGCCGTTTAGCCTCGCGCCGGAGTGGCACGTTCTCTACTGGCAGATCATGGCGCTGTTCGTCGCCATGACCGCGCTGAAGGGGCTGATGCTCTCGCCGGGGCTGCGTCCACACAGAGACTGGCTGCAACTCTGCGTGCAGGCTCTCGGCATCGGCATCCCCGTCATCGCGCTTCAGATGAAGCCGTTCTTCGTTCCCACTGCCAACTCGACCGAAACCGTGCAGTCTCTGGTAGCCATCAACACGGGCATCGCGCTCGGCTTAAAGATCGCGGTCGCCGTCGCCCTGGTAAAACTCGTCTGGGACCTGTGGCAGCTCGTCCGCTCGCGCGCGGGCAAACAACCCGGTTTCGCGGCGCTCTGGTAGAGGAACATCTCGCTGCACTTCATCACGAGCCAGCCTAGCTCGCCTCGTGATGAAGTGCTCCCGCCAAAATCGCTACAATAAAGACATGATCCGGAAAACTCGTCTCTTTACCCCTGGCCCGACGCCACTGCTCCCTGCCGCCCAGTTCGCCATGGCTGCCGCCGACATTCATCACCGCACGCCCGAGTTCCGTGCGCTGTTCACCCGCGTGCTCTCCCAGCTCAAGGACTTCGTCGGCACGAAGAACGATGTCATCATCCTCTCGAGCTCCGGCACCGGAGCTATGGAGGCCGCCGTCTCGAACCTCACCTCGCCCGGCGACCGCGTCCTCGTGCTCACCGCCGGCAAGTTCGGCGAGCGGTGGAGCGCCCTCACCAAGGCCTTCGGCTGCCACGTCGATGTCATCGAGAAGCCCTACGGCCAGACCTTCGACCTCGCCGAAGTCAAAACCGCGCTCAAACTCGAAACCCGTGCCGTCTTCGTGCAGGCCACCGAGTCCTCCACCGCCGTGCGCCACGACGTCGAGGGCATCGCCAAACTGCTCAAGGCGGAAAAGTCCGAGGCGCTACTCGTCGTCGATGCCATCACCGGCCTCGGCACCACACACCTCGACATGGACGCCTGGGGCATCGATGTGCTCATCGGTGGCTCGCAGAAGGCCGTGATGATGCCTCCCGGCCTCAGCTACCTCGCCATCTCGCAGCGCGCCTGGGACCGCATGGAGTCCACCTACAACCCGCGCTACTACTTCGACCTCCGCAAGGAGCGCAAGAACGCCGCCAAGGGCGAGTCCGCCTACACGCCGCCGGTCTCGCTGATTGCCGCGCTCGGCGCATCGCTCGACTACATCGCCGGGCAAGCAGAGGGCAACCTTAGCGATGGCCGCAAAAAACTCGTCGATAACGCCGAGACCTGCGCCGCCATGACCCGCGCCGCCGTCCAGGCGATGGGCCTGAAGCTCTTCGCGCCGAAGGGCCACGAGGCCGCCGCAGCCACGGCGATCCTGCCGCCCGAGGGCACCGACTCCGGCATCATCGTCAAGGGCCTCAAGTCGCGCTTCGCCGCCATCGTCACCGACGGCCAGGGCGAGATGAAGGGCCACCTCTTCCGCATCGCCCACATCGGCTTCTTCGACTACATGGACACGATCGCCATCATCGGAGCCTTCGAGCAGGTCGTCGCCGCAGCCAAACTCCCACTCCCAGGCTTCGAGTTCGGCAAAGGCCTCATCGCCGCCCAGAAGGTGTACGCCGAGCGGGTAAAGTAGGACAAAGCCTAAGCGGGTCTTTCAAACAACGAAGGCGCGGGCGAGTAACTGCTGAGATCGGCAGTCTCGCCCGCGGCTATGCTTTCATAAACCTGGGATTTGGCATCGAGTGGCAAATCGCTTGGTGCAAATCTCAGCGAGGATGTGGCCACATAGGTCCGATCCAATTCAAAGGCGAGCCATCGCCTTCTCGCGGCCTCAGCAGCCTGCCCAGTCGTGTTGGACCCAGCAAAGATGTCGATCACCAGGTCGTTCGGATCGGTCAACATGTCGATGAAGAACGCCGGAAGCTGTGCGGGAAACCGTGCCGGGTGGGCCGACAAACCCAATGCCTTGCACGACTCCATATAAGTTCCATTGGACTCAGAGTTCGGAATATTCAGCAGATTCGAAGGCAAAGAGCCTCCATTATCCGTGCTGAAGGACGAGCCGATGTCGTGGCCGCTCGGCCTCTTCTTCGGAGTGTAGAAACGCGCCGGGTCTGCCAGCAGCTTCTTCATGCGGTCGCTATACGGAGCCAGGACCCGCGTGATATCAGCTTTCGGCCAGGGAGTCTTCGAAAACCACCAGATGGTATTTACCGCATCTTTCGCGCGTAATTTTCTCTTATTTACCCATTCGATAGGACTGGGAAGTTTCGACGGGTTGAACCAGTAGAAATCTTCGGCAAGGTGATAGCCAAGTTCGTCCACAAAACGAAGAAGCAAGCGAAAGTTATATAAGCTGCGGCTTGGCAGCCCCTTCTGGTATGCGCCGCCAAGATCGATGACAAAGCTTCCATCGTCGCAGAGTTTGTCCTTCACCAGCCTCCCAAATTCGACCATCCAGTCTAAGTACGCATCATGATCGAGGTTTCCGTATTCTTTCGGCCTCTGCAAAACGAATGGAGGGCTCGTTATGACTAAATTGACGCTGGCGTCCGCTACCTGCGGGAGCAATTCAAGAGAATCGCCGCAAAATGACAGGCCGTAAACCGTTTTGTATGCAGGGGATGTTCTCATAAACGCTACTTTAAAGCTGTAGACCTAAAGACATCATAGTCGTGATCGTAAGCATGTGCCAAAGAAAATCTCATCGAGAGAAATTGTCGCTCAAAACATCCGGCTCCTGCGCCGGGCCAAATCACTTTCTCAGGAAAAGCTTGCAGAGCTTGCCAGGCTGCATCGGACCTATGTTGGCTCGGTCGAAAGAGGTGAACGGAACGTGTCGCTTGAGAATGTTGATCGCCTCGCAGAGGCGCTTCAAGTCGATCCCGTCGATCTGCTCACCGACGGCACTATCGGAAAAGGCTCTGATGACCGTTCGATCTTTGAACACTGTATTCCCGCCTTGAGACGCTATCAGCAGCTCGCAACCAAACATGGCATCGGCGACATCTTCCAGGACAATGGCGGCAAACTCCTCCAGATTATTTTGATTACGGGCCTGAAAGTCTTACCTGGACGTGAGGGGA
>Ga0207690_10002073_pt1 | contig 12290 bp, 14 predicted proteins | sample KBSC23metaG_FD_184315 | JGI IMG/M metagenome (GOLD analysis project Ga0207690, IMG submission 184315) | Corn rhizosphere microbial communities from Kellogg Biological Station, Michigan, USA - KBS C2-3 metaG (SPAdes) (version 2) | ecosystem: Host-associated > Plants > Roots > Rhizosphere > Soil ...
CTGAACGACGAAGCCGAGGAAGAAGAAGTTCAAAAAAGCAAACGCCGTCAGGCGGATCGCGGTGAACAGCAACGGCCATCGATGGCGTGAGGAAACTACGCTGTGTTCAACGGCCGCCAGCTTCAAATTAATCAACTGAAGACAGCCTTCGACGCTAAGATGCCTTCAGTGCCGCTCTCGCGTCCTTCGCCATCATCAGATGGTGTTCGAGCGTAGGCACTTTATCCGAAGCCCATGTTTTGAGCGCTTCGTCGTTGCCTTTGCGTGCTTCCTTACGGAATTTTTTGATGTCTTTCTTGTGGTCTTTGATCATAAACTTCGTGTAGGCTTTGTCGAAGTCTTCTCCTTTGAGCATCGCCAGCTTGTCGTAGGCCTTTTGCTCTTTCGGTTCGAGGTTGGTCGGCAACGCTATGTTCTTTTGCGCAGCGATAGTTTGCAACTCGCCGTTGGCTTTGCTGTGGTCCGTGATCATGGCCTGACCGAATTGTTTCACGGCAGACGAAGCGGCGTTGGTCTGCGCTAATTCCCCGAGCTTCACTTCCATCACGCTTCCGCCGGCAGCTTCGGTGGCGAACGCCGCGTCGACGGTGGTGGGTTTAGCCGCCTGCGCTTCCATTTGCGATTGGGCCTGCATGGTATGCGGAACGAAAACGGCGAGAGAGGCGACAAGAGTTGCAAGAACCTTTTTCATACGGATGTTTTTTTGACAGACGCGTCGCTTAAATAAATTGTGCCAACTCCCGACGTTTCGGTAAGGGAACCGGACCTGTAGCATCGTACGGATCGGGCTTATTGCCGTGTTCCGCTCGACGATTGCCGTTCGGGTAATGATAAAACAAAACCCGCCTAAGCGCGACCTGTATGGCCTTGCTCGCGGGTTTTGTGCGTCGATTGCGACGTTAACGTTAGCGGCTGCCGGAAGAACCGCCCGAAGACGAACCTCCTTGGTTGCCACCGCCGCGGCTCGCTTCGCCGCCTTTGCGACCGGCTTCGCGCGCTTCTTCGGAATCCCACTCGTGAGCCGAACCTTGTTCGTGCGCCGCACGACCGCCTTCAGAGGCTATCTCGCGTTGCTTTTCCGGATCCATTCCAGCGAAACCGCGATTGGATGAACCGCCGCCTTGATTTCCGCCTTGGCTACCGCCCTGGTTGCCGCCGCTTTTTTGATTCTCTGCCATGACTTTTGTTTTTTAGTGTTTAACAATGGATAAGCCGATTGTAAATGCTGCACCAAAGCACAAGCGCCGTATCGCCTTGATATAAAAGTTGAGCTCCACACCGTGCGTGTAACGCCGACCGCAGACTGTACAAATAAGTCATTGTCGGGCTGCGAGCGCAACGCGCAAAAAATAAATGCCAATACAGAATTTCAAACAATTGCCGTCGCTAAAGACATTGCGGCATGTTGTTGCTCAAACGCGTTGGTGGAAGTTGCGAACGACGGTGATAAAGCCAACGCAAATGTTACGACGTAATAAGATTGAAGCGGCGATACGTCAGAACCGCGTCGTCAGAATATCCTGCAGTTTAGTCTTGAGCATCGCGACGTCCGGCGTTTTGTTGATGAACGTTTTGGCTCCCAGCTCCCGCGTGCGCTTTTGATCCAACGGACTGTTAGACGTGGTGAAGATGATAACCGGAATTTCTTTGAGTTGGTGGTTCTTCTTGATGCGTTCCAAACACTCAAAACCGTTCATCAGCGGCATGTTCAAATCCAGAAAAATAATCGACGGCGCCGCGTCGTTTGTGCTCAGGTATTCCAACGCTTCGACGCCGTTGCTCGCGGTCACGCATTCCACGTCGGACTTTATTTCCTGCAGCGTATCGATGAAAATCAATTGATCGTCCGGATCGTCGTCTACCAACAGAATTTTCTTGTGCATCGCTTAGCCTTTGGTGACGGGAAGGTACAGGTGAAACGTTGCGCCGACGTCCGGCACGCCGGTCGCTTTGATGAAGCCGCGGTGGTTCTGCATGATCTTTTTGCAAATCGCCAGACCGATGCCGGTGCCTTGGTATTCCGCTTTCGAATGCAGCCGTTGGAACAACTCGAAGATGCGGTGTTCGTATTGCGGCTCGAAGCCGATGCCGTTGTCGGCGATGGAAATTTTCCAGTACGAATCGTGCGCGTACGCGTCTTCCAGTTGCATTTCGTCTACCGGCACCACTTCCGCTGTGATTTTGATGACGGGTTTTGTGTTCGGCTTGCTGTATTTGATGGCGTTGGAAACGAGGTTGGTGAACAGTTGGTTGAATTGGTGCGGCACCACTTTCAAAGTCGGCAGGTTCGCGTATTCGATAACGGCGCTTTTCTCTTCGATGACGTCGCGGAGGTTTTGTTTGACGTCATCCACCAAGGCGTTCAAATCGGTTTGTTTGAACACCACGTCCGCCGTGTCCGTGCGGGAATAATTGAGGAGCGCTTCGATGAGGGTTTGCATGCGAAGCGCGGCGGCGGTGATGCGTTGAAAATAGTCGAGCGTTTTTTCGGAGAACTTTTCTTTTTCTTTTTCGAGGATGCGATTGGAGAACGTCTGAATCTTGCGCAACGGCTCTTGCAAGTCATGCGACGCCACGTAGGAGAACGACGCCAGCTCGGTGTTGCTTTGTTCGAGCTCGTGGTTCTTCGATTCCAACTGTTGGTTCGCGCGTTTCAAATTCAACGCAGCGCTTTCGATATACCGGTCGGATTGTTTTTTGTCGGTCAGGTCCGTCACGATCATGCCGACCGTTGCCAGCCGCGGTTGCAATGATGTGAGCGACACGTAAGCCGGAATGATTTTGTTGCCGACCTTCAAATTGATTTCACCTTTCGCGCTGCCGTTCAACGAACGTTGAAGCAACGCGTCGAACGTTTCCAGCGACTCGCGATGAACGAAATCTTTGAACGACGTGCCGACAACTTTTTCGTAAGGCAAGCGCAGCAGCTCGTAGAAGTACGTGTTGGTGTAAACGATCAAACCGTCTTCCGTGAGGTTCACCGCGCCTTCGCCGAACTTTTCAATCAGGACGCGGTACGCGTAGTCGCCGCTTTGCAGCGTGTAGATTTCCGACGCGTCGTTCGTGTTCACCGCGAACGCGTCCACTTCGCCGGCTTTGATGGCTTCGATCAGTTGCTCGGATTCCGCAAGCCGGTTTTCCAGCTCCTCGATGCGTTGCAAGAGTTGTTCGGTCGATTGCCTCGTCGCCATTTCATTTGAAGGTGATACCGAGCCCACGGATTACTTTTTCGGTATCGGAAAAATTACCAATCAGAATCCGCTTCGGCAACGGCAGTTTTTTTATCAGCGACGGCGAGAAAATGATTTGTTGTTGCGACGCTTGCTCCGGATGCTTGTAGATGTCAATGATTTCGAGTTCGAACATGTCGGCGAGGTGTTCCTCGCACAAACGCTTTATGTTCTCGATGGCTTCCATGGACTTCGGCGACATGCCCGACACGTAAAGCTGCAGGATTAACTTTTCCTGCACCGTCGCTTTGGGTTTCGCTTTCTTCGCCATCGCCGTTTAGGTTTTTGCCAACGGTCGAACGTTCAAGCCCACGAGCACTTTTTCTTCGTTGGACAAATCGCCGATGATCTTGCGCAACGGTTCCGGAAATCTTCTGACCAACGTGGGGATTGCAAATATTTGATCGCCTTCGGCGAGTTGCGGATTTTTCAACAAGTCGACAATCTCAATCGAGTACCGACCTTCCAGATGTTCCTTGCAGTACTTGGTGATGTTTTGCAGCGCCAGCACGGACTTCGGCGTTTGTCCGGCTACGTACAACCGCAGTTCCCAGCGTTCCTCTTTTTCTTTCTTAGACATATTCCGTGGTTGACGCGACGCGCGGTGATTTAAGGTGAATGAAAGAGTTATGCCGTCGACTTCGACGTGGACTTTGATGCGTTTTTAGACGACGCCTTGGTGGTTCCGTTGTTCGACGCGTTGTACGTTTTGTCTTTGCGCGCCGGTCGGTCTTCCGGTCGTTCGCAGGGCAACGCGCGGTCCGTGATGCGAATGCCTTTGTTCGTGATGTCGAAATGCCAGACTTCGTTCGAATGCCCCATGCCGCGGGACTTCACGATGATGAAACTGCGTTCGCGTTCCCCTTCGCATTCTTCGTTGCGCACTTTGATCCACGTGTCCGCCAGCGACGAGACCATGTCTTCGGTGTTGTCGGTTTCGGTCTGGGGACGTTGGTGGGTGAGCGAGGTGAACAGCGACGTGATGCCTTCTATCTTGAGCATGTCCATCAAGCGCACCAACATCGCGCGCACTTCGTTGCCGCTGCCGACCGTGACGAGCGACGAAATCGGATCCACCACGACCGCTTTCGGTTTGAACTGCGCGATCAATTTATTCAACGTGAGCAAGTGCATCTCCAAACCTTGCAACGACGGACGCGAGGCGTGGATGTGCAACAAGCCCGACTTAACAAACGGTTTGAGGTGGATGCTAATGGACGCCATGTTGCGCATCAACTGTTCCGGCGATTCCTCGAACGAGAAATACAACACGCGCTCGCCGCGCTTGCATGACGCTTGCGCGAAGTAAGACGCCAGAATCGTTTTGGACGTTCCCGCGGTGCCGGTGATGAGCGTCGCATTGCCGCGGTACACGCCGCCGCCTTTGAACAAATTATCCAACGCCGGAAGTCCGGTAGACACGACCTCGGACGAGGTGTGGTGTTCGAGTTTGAGGGACGTGATCGGCAACACGGACACGCCGGTCTCGTCGATGAGGAACGGATATTCGTTGGTGCCGTGCGTGGAGCCGCGGTATTTGACGATGCGCAAGCGCCGCGTGGCGATTTGCTCGGTGACGCGGAAGTCCAGCAAAATCACGCAGTCCGACACGTATTCTTCCAAGCCTTGGCGCGTGAGCGAGCTTTCGCCGCGCTCGCCGGTGATGATGGCGGTGACGCCTTTTTCTTTCAGCCAAGCGAACAGACGTCGGATCTCGGAACGCAGCAACGCTTGGTTGTCCATGCCGGAAAACAACGACTCGATGGTGTCCAGCACCACGCGCTTCGCGCCGACGGAATCGATGGCATAATTCAAACGGATGAACAGCGCTTCCAAATCGTACTCGCCGGTCTCGTCGATCTCGGAACGTTCCACTTTTACGTGGTCGATCTTCAGCTTTTTCTGCGCCTGTAGTTTTTCCAAATCGAAGCCAAGCGACGCGACGTTTTGCGCGAGGTCTTTCGGCGATTCTTCAAAACTCATGAACACGCCGTTCTCGCCGTATTCGAGAATGCCTTGAATCAGAAACTGCATCGCGAAGAGCGTCTTGCCGCAACCGGCGCTTCCGCAAATGAGCGTGGGACGACCTTTGGGAAAGCCGCCTTCGGTGATTTCGTCGAGACCGTCGATGCCGGTCGGGGTTTTGGGGAATAAAGTTTTTTTTGGGGATGTTTCGTTCTTCTTCATCGCGTGTTCGGTTATCGATAGGACAGCAAGAATAATCAGCAGGAACGCTTTCAGTCAAAGGTAACGTATTCGGCTTTTCGGTTCGATTGCAAAAGACGGTTGCCACCAAGGCGTTTGCGGAGACGCGTCGCATGTCTTAAATGGCGTTGTTGAAGCGACGTTGGTTGTTGCAAAACGCTTACGTCGGACGCGTAAGCAAGCGCAAGGGATAGAAGCGGAAAGCCCGCAGCGCAGCGAGGACTTGCAGCGGATAGCCCGACCACGCAGTGGATGCGCCACAACATTCGTGCGCCAAACCGTTCACCGCGTTGTGCCTATTTTAGCCGCTTCCTTTTACAACAACGCATGCTCGCTGAACGCATAAACCGACTGACGGAATCCGAAACGCTGCAGATGGCTAAGTTGAGCCGCGAACTCAAAGCCCAAGGCAAAGACATCGTGGACCTAAGCCTCGGCGAGCCCGATTTCGACACGCCGCAATTCATCAAAGACGCCGCCAAGAAAGCCATCGACGAAGGTTACACGAAGTACACGCCGGTGTCGGGCTTTTTGGATTTGCGTCAGGCGATTTCGCGCAAGTTCAAACGCGACAACAACCTCGATTACTTGCCCGAACAAATCGTGGTGAGCACCGGCGCGAAGCAATCGATCATCAACGTGATGCTGGTGTTGCTGGATGCGGGTGACGAAGTGATTTTGCCGAGCCCGTATTGGGTGAGCTACCGCGAGATGGTGAAAATCGCGGAAGGAAAATTCAACATCATCCACACGAAACTCGAAAACGAATTCAAGGTAACGCCGGAAGAACTCGCCGCTGCAATCACGCCGCGTACGAAGCTGTTCGTGTTCTCGAGTCCTTGCAACCCGACCGGCGCCGTTTACAGCGAAGCCGAACTAGCCGCCTTGGTGGCGTTGCTCGAAAGGCACCCGAACATCCACATCATCTCGGACGAGATCTACGAGTACATCAACTTTGTCGGCAACCATCGCAGCATCGCGCAATTCGACAGCGTGCGTCACCGCGTGATCGTGGTGAACGGCGTGTCTAAAGGCTACGCGATGACGGGCTGGCGGATCGGGTACATCGCGGCGTCGCCCGAGATCGCGAAGGCTTGCGACAAGATGCAGGGACAATTCACGTCGGGCACGTCGAGCGTTTCGCAACGCGCGGCGTTGGCGGCGATCGAAGGTTCGCAGGACGACACGAAGAAAATGGTGGCTGAATACAAGAAACGTCGCGACTTGGTGATGCAGTTGTTAAGCGAGATTCCAAACATCAAACCCAATCATCCCGAAGGTGCATTCTATGTGTTTCCGGATGTGAGCGCTTATTTCGGCAAGTCGTACAATGGGAAAGTGATCAAGAACGCGGATGATTTGTGCATGTATTGGCTGAACGAGTTTCACGTTGCGATTGTGACCGGCTCTGCGTTTGGCGATTCGAATTGCGTTCGTATTTCTTACGCGACGTCGGTTGAGAAATTGAAGGAAGCGATGCGCCGCGTGAAAGAAGCGTTGTCGAAACTGCAATAGCACCGCAACGCGCAGCGTGTTGAGCTGACGACAAATTGCCACCAAGCCGTTTTATACCTTCGGCGTTGATGGCAACGACTACAATCCCTGCAACGCTCAAACTCACCGCCAACGAATTCGTTAAGCGGTTAAAATCTTACCAAACGGACGCCGACAAAGAGAAGGTCCAACGCTATTTCAAATCCAACGGCAAAGCCGGTTCCGGCGATACGTTCATGGGTGTTCGGATGGGACAAGTGTTTTTAGTTGGTAAAGAGTTCATCGAGATGCCGTTGCAGGAAATTGAAAAGTTGTTGGTCAACCCGATTCACGAAGTCAGAGCCGGCGCCGTGAGCATCATGGATTGGCAAGCGCGTCGCAAGAAAACGCCGGACGAACGTCGTAAGGAATTGTACGATTTGTATTTAATGCAACACGCCGGCATCAACAACTGGGACTTGGTGGATCGCGGCGCGATGTACGTTATCGGCGGTTATTTGTTCGACAAGAAACGCGACGCTTTGTACAAGTTGGCAAAGTCTAAAAACATTTGGGAGCGCCGCACCGCGATTGTCAGCACCGGTTACTTCATCCGTCAATGCGATTTGGACGACACGTTTAAGATTGCCGAAGCTCTTTTGAAAGACAGCGAAGACTTGATTCACAAAGCGACGGGTTGGATGTTGCGCTTCGCCGGCGACAAGGACAAGAAACGGTTGGTGCTGTTTCTCGAACAACACGGCGCGACGATGCCGCGAACGATGTTGCGGTACGCGATCGAAAAATTCGACAAGAAAGAACGCGAGCGTTTCTTGGGTTTGAAGAAAGCAGGGTAGTGTCGCAATCGCACCGTAACAACGCCGCTTTTACACGCGGCTTGGTGGGTGTTTCCGCTCTATGTTTGCGTTGTAACAAAACAACGATGCTATGAAAGATCAAAAAATTGTCCCGTTCCTCTGGTACGATAACAACGCCGCGGAAGCAGCAAAACTTTACACGTCCATCTTTAAAAATTCGAAAGTCCTCAGCAACATGGACGCGCCGGAGAACAACAACGGCGTGACGTTCGAGCTGGAAGGGGTCACGTACACGGCGTTCAACGGCGGACCGCATTTCAAATTCAACGAAAGCGTTTCGCTGATGGTCCATTGCGACACGCAGGAAGAAGTCGATTACTATTGGAACGCGTTGACGGCGAACGGTGGACAAGAATCGCAATGCGGTTGGCTGAAAGACAAGTTCGGCATGTCGTGGCAAATCACGCCGAACATGTTGATGAAAGGCATCAGCGATCCGAACCGCGCGAAAGCCAATGCTGTTTTTCAGGCGATGATGAAAATGAAGAAGCTGAACATCGCGGAACTGCAAGCAGCGTACGACAACGCATAACAAAACTCTGTGTCGCTCCGTGATAAAATACCATAACCACGGAGTTGCACGGAGTTGAATGCGACACGGAGTAACACAGAGTTTTATTTCAAAAGTTAAAGTCATGGAAGCAACTTCTAAAAAGTTCAAGTCGGTTGACGAATACATTTCGTCGTTTCCGAAAGACGTTAGAACGCTGTTGGAAGAGATGAGAACGACCGTGACTCAAGCAGCGCCGAAAGCCCAAGAAGTCATAAGCTACAACATGCCGGCGATCAATCAACACGGCGTATTGGTGTACTACGCCGCCGGCAAAAGTCACATCGGGTTTTATCCGACCGCGTCGCCGATGCAGGAGTTCAAAGACCAAATGACGAAATACAAAACCTCGAAAGGAGCCATACAATTTCCGATGGACCAACCGATTCCAATTGCGTTAGTGAAGAAGATCGTGAGGTTTCGAATGAAGGAAAACGCGGAACGCGCGTTGGCAAAAGCGGCGTTGACAAAGTCGAAAACGGGTTCGCTCAAGACGAAATAACTTTAGGCACCGCCCGAATGAACCTCGTTTCCTCTTTCCTCGACAAAGCCCGCAAGCTCAAAGTCCTCGTCGTCGGCGACGTGATGCTGGACAAATACATTTGGGGCAACGTCGATCGCATTTCTCCCGAAGCGCCGGTGCCGGTACTCGCGTTGAGCAAACGCGAGGAACGCCTTGGTGGCGCGGCGAACGTCGCGATGAACCTGTCGAGCCTCGGTGTTAAAACGTCGATTGCTTCTGTCATTGGCAACGACGTCGAAGGCAAAGCGCTGATCAAACTGCTGAAGAAAGAAAAGATCAACACCGACGCCTTGGTGGCGGACAACGCGAGAGTTACGACAACAAAAACGCGTGTCATCGCACGTCACCAACACGTCTTGAGAATCGACGACGAAAGCGAATCCGAGTTGAACGAAACGTTGGAACACATTTTCATCGCGACGCTGGAAAATCACATCGAAACGTTCAAGCCCGATGCGATTATTTTCGAAGACTACGACAAAGGTTGCTTGACCAAGAATGTGATCGAAGCCGCAACGACGTTAGCCAACAAACAAAACATCGTCACCACCGTCGACCCGAAACGTAAGAATTTTTTCAACTACAATTTCGTCACGTTGTTCAAGCCGAATCTTCGCGAAATCAGAGAAGCGTTGAACGTAAACGTCGAACCGAATCAAGACGCGTTGGACAAAGCAGTGAAGCAACTGCACAAGAAACTTCACAACACCTACACCTTGGTGACGCTCGCCGAGCATGGCATTTACTTTTCGAACCAAAAACAATCCGGCTGCGCCGAAGCCCATCCTCGCGACATCGCCGACGTTTCCGGTGCCGGCGACACGGTGATTGCCGTTGCCACAGCGGCGTTGGCTGCTGGCTTTTCGCTCGCAGATTCCGCCGAGCTGTCGAACCTTGCCGGCGGATTGGTGTGCGAGCACACCGGCGTCGTGCCGATTACGCCGGAAATGTTGCTCGGCGCCGCTTCGTAAACTTGTTGCGTGAAACGCATCGGTTTGCTTTCCGACACCCACGGTTTTTACGACACGCGTCTTGACGAGCATTTCAAAGACTGCGACGAAGTGTGGCATGGCGGTGATTGGGGTGACGGCGTGGCGGAACAAATCGAGTCGAATTACAAAATTGTGCGCGGCGTTTACGGCAACATCGACGGTCGTTTCATCCGTTCGAAGTATCCCGAAGATTTGTTTTTTGAAGTCGAAGGGTTGAAAGTTTACATACGTCACATCGGCGGTTATCCCGGTAGGTACGCGCCGGGCGTCGCGCAAAAGATCGACGCGTTCAAAGCCGGGTTGTTCATCACGGGACATTCGCACATTTTGAAAGTGATGCCGGACAAGACTCGACCGGGCCTGCTGCACATAAACCCAGGCGCAGCGGGGATTTCGGGCTTTCACATTTTCAGAACCGCGGTACGATTCGGTGTGGAGAAGGGAATCGTAAAAAATCCGGAAGTGATACAGCTCGGTAAGCGAAGCGCGTTGTAACTTTCGACAACTTTTACGTTCCGTATCGGGTTAACTCTGATGGAACGTTTGTTTTAACAACCCGATGAATCCCAACGCTCCCACCGTAAAACCCGACAGCCGCCATGAGCGAACAAACACGCCGTTCAACATCACCCGACCCGTTGGACCAACTCCTCAGTAGAATCTACCGCGAGGCGGACCTCGAAGCACGCGGCGCGTACGCGAACGTCTGGTTACGCACGGCGGCACGCGCCGTGGACACGGCGTTGATGGTTGGTTTGGCGTACGGCATCTACTACGCGTTCGAAGGATTCATTCTCCGCAACAACCCCGACAACGGTCGTTACATCGTCGATAATCTGAAGGACGCAGTGCCGGCGCTGGCGCTGATGATTTGGGTGCTCGTGTATTCGCCGCTGATGGAAGCAACCGGTGGAACTCTTGGCAAGCGGCTGGTGGGAATTAAGCTGGTGGATGAGAAAACGTTGGCGACGCCGGACTTTCGTTATTGCATGGCGCGCACGTGGGTTTACCTCGTGTTGTTTTGTCTGGCCATCGTTCCGTCGGTGGTTGCGTGTTTGGCCGTGTTGGTAACGCCGAAGCGACAAGCGTGGCACGACAAGCTCACCGGCATGGTGGCGATCAAGCGCAAGTAATTTTTTGCAACGGTTTGGCGGCAACGGTTTACGCCGTTCGTTAACTTTAGTACGCATATCGTTTACTAAAACACCGTCGTATGAAACACTGTCTACTCGTCGCAACCTTTTCTTTCCTTTCCGCGCAATTGTTCGCGCAAAGTGCAGGCTCCTTGGATCCCACGTTCAACCAAACCGGCGCGCTTTACGACACATGCTGCATTTCGTCAAGCGGCCATATGGACGTGCTCGTTCAGGCCGATAACAAAATCGTCGTCGCCACGGAAAACAACACCAACGGCCTTACTTACAATGCCGACGTGGTGCGTTACAACTGGGACGGTTCGCGCGACGCGGCGTTTGGGGACAACGGTGTCGTTTCGCTGGACAGCATTCACATCGTTTCAAAAGTGCTGGAGCAACCCGACGCGAAGCTCTTAATTGGCGGCAACCTCAACGTTCAATTTCCCACGTCGTCGCTTTTTGACATCGCTCGCCGCAAAGCCGACGGCAGCCCCGACTCGTCGTTCAACGGCGATGGTTTTGTAAAAATAAATTTTTGGGGTTCGTCGGAATCGCTGCGCGGCATGGCGTTGCAGCCGGACGGCAAAATCGTTTTCACCGGTCAGGTTTACAAACCGTTTCCCGGTCAGCTTAACCTGGTCGCCGTTGGTCGCGTGACAGCCGACGGTTATCTCGATACAACGTTTGCAGACAACAACACCGGCTGGGACACGATTCGTTGGTCGGGCTGGAACTCAAGCGGAATCGACGTTGACGTGTTGAGCAACGGTAAAATCATGCTGATGGGAATCAGCCAGTCGGGCGTTACCGGTGTACCGGACACGATGGTGTTGATGCGTTTAACCGCGAACGGGTTGGTGGACAATACTTTTGGTGTAAACGGAATTGTGCGTCACGTTCCGAACGGTGGATTGGCCGGCGGTTACAAGATGGCGGTGCAGCCCGACGGAAAAATTCTGGTGTCGGGATGGGGCTGGAACGGCGTGAGCACGACGCGCGACATGCTGGTGGTTCGGTTCAATGCCGACGGTACGTTGGACGCGAATTTTGGAACAAACGGCGAAGGCTACGCGGACTTCGGCTTGAACGAAGAAGCATACGACCTGGCGATTCAGAGCGACGGGAAAATTGTTCTGGTGGGAGAGGCCGTTGACAATTCCTTAACATACACGTATCAACTTACGCGTCTCAATGCCGATGGCAGCGTCGACGCGACGTTCGGCGTGAACGGTTCGGTGGTGCCGATCCAGAATTCACAGCAGACCGTTTTCACAGCCGTTGCGTTGCACCCGGACAACCGGAT
>Ga0207690_10002079_pt1 | contig 12268 bp, 13 predicted proteins | sample KBSC23metaG_FD_184315 | JGI IMG/M metagenome (GOLD analysis project Ga0207690, IMG submission 184315) | Corn rhizosphere microbial communities from Kellogg Biological Station, Michigan, USA - KBS C2-3 metaG (SPAdes) (version 2) | ecosystem: Host-associated > Plants > Roots > Rhizosphere > Soil ...
AAGAACTCGCCCAGGTGCAGGAACCAGTAGCGGAAGTGGCCGATGATCGGGAAGTTGCGCAGCACCGCATTGCCGGTCTGGTTGCGGTCGACCACCCAGGTCACCAGCAGCACCACCACCACCAGTGCCAGCAGTAGCAGGGCAAAGGCCGCAACCAGTTCGACCAGCACGACCAGCCAGTGTGCAAATCCTGTCGATTCCATTTCATCACCCTCGATCAATCAGCGGCCATGACAGACCGCCCGTCGTACTTGCAGGAGCCTCGTCACGCAAGCCTATCGCATTGAGCTGGACTGACGCCCGCGCTCACAACTCGATGCGCAAATGCCCAGCCGCACGCACCGCCTTGCCCACCGCCGCCTCCAGCGACCCGGCGCGCGCCAGCGTCACCGCCATGCGCCGGCGGCCCTTCACCGCGGGCTTGCCGAAGATGCGCAGCTGCGTGTCCGGCTCGGCCAGTGCCGCGGCGACGCCGTGGTAGCGCGGCCCCGTGCCGTCGCCCTCGACCAGCACCGCGCACGAGGCCGACGGCCCGTACTGGTGGATCACCGGAATCGGCAAGCCGAGGATTGCGCGTGCATGCAAGGCGAACTCGGAGAATTCCTGCGAGATCAGGGTGACCAGGCCGGTATCGTGCGGCCGCGGGCTGACCTCGGAGAAAATCACCGCATCGCCCTTCACGAAGAACTCCACGCCGAACACGCCCCAGCCGCCCAGCGCGCCGGTGACCGCCGCCGCCTGCCGCTGCGCCTCGGCCAGCGCGGCATCGCTCATCGGCTGCGGCTGCCACGATTCGCGGTAGTCGCCCTCCTCCTGGCGATGGCCGATCGGCGCGCAGAAGCTCACGCCATCGACATGCCGCACGGTGAGCATGGTGATCTCGTAGTCGAAGTCGACAAAGCCCTCGACGATCACCCGGCCCTTGCCGGCGCGCCCGCCGGATTGCGCGTAATCCCACGCATGCTGCAGCTCGTCGGCGCCGCGCACCACGCTCTGGCCCTTGCCGGACGAACTCATCACCGGCTTGATCACGAACGGGTAGCCGATCGCGGCCGCCGCCTTGCGGTACTGTGATTCGTCGTCGCAGAAGCGGTACGGCGAGGTCGGCAATTTCAGTTCCTCGGCGGCCAGCTTGCGGATGCCTTCGCGGTCCATCGTCAGCCATGCCGCGCGGGCCGTCGGGATCACCCGCTGCCCCTCCTTCTCCAGCTCGATCAGGGTCGGCGTGTGGATCGCCTCGATCTCCGGCACCACCAGGTCGGGCTTTTCCAGCTCGATCACCGCGCGCAACGCCTTGCCGTCGAGCATGTCGACGACATGGCTGCGATGGGCAATCTGCATGGCCGGCGCATTCGCATAGCGATCCACCGCGATCACTTCCACCGCGTAGCGCTGCAGTTCGATCGCCACCTCCTTGCCCAGCTCGCCGGCGCCGAGCAGCAGGACGCGCAGCGCGTGGTCGGAATGGGGCGTGCCGAATGGCTTCATCGGGTTCTCCGCGACGGGATAAAGCGCCATTGTACGGCCCTGCCACCGGGCACATTGACGACAATGACGCCACGCGCTTCACTGTACCCGCCATCCCTTCCCCAGGATGCATCCATGCGACGCCTGAGCGCCATTCTTTTGCTGCCGTTGCTGTGCCTTGGCTGCTCGCTTGGCCATGCCAGCGAAACGGCCATGCAGACCACGCAAGCCCAACACACACAAACCCGTTGGATGACCGTATTGCTGGGCGGACGCAAGATTGGCCATGTCGAGATCGTGCGCGAACACGACGGCGACAAAGTCACCACGACGCAAACCCTCTCGCTGGAGTTCAGCCGGGCCGGAAGCCCATTGCGATTGGCCAGCATGAGCCGCAGCATCGAACGCCTTGATGGCCCTCCGCTTGGCTTCTCGGCCATGACGCGGATGTCGGCACAGGACAGCACGGTCGACGGTCGGCGTGACCAGGATGGCCGCTACCGGGTTCTCACCACCGTTGGCGGCTTGGCCCGGCAAAGCATGATGGTGTGGCCACAGGATGCCCTGCTTGCCGAAGGCCAGCGCCGCGCCATGCTGGCCGCCGGCCGCCAAGCCGGCACCATCTACGAGTTGCGGGCCTTCGACCCCGCCAGCCAGCAGGTACTGACGATCCACATGCAGGTGGCGGGTGACGAATTGGTGACCCTGCCCGAGAGTACCGAACTGCTCAGCCATCAACATCAGATATTCGGACTATCGCATGGCAACCAGAGCTATGACCTGTGGCTTGATGAACAGGGTTTCGCCCGCAAGGGTTCGATGAACCTGGTAGGACAGCGGCTTGAGATGCTGGCTTGCAGCCAGGCGTGCGCGCTGGCTCCCAACCAGGACGTCGACATGTTCCGCTCGGCGATGATCGAGGCGCCGCGGCCGCTCACCTCCAATCTGCGCAAGGCACCGCTGCACTACCGCGTATACCTCAGTGACAACCGCGATGACTCACCGTTCATCAACACCGACGAGCAACACGTCACACCACTGAGCAAAGGTCACTGGCAGATCGATGTCGCGTGGGCGAGCCCCGGCGGGCAGCCCCCACCGCAACCGAAAGACAGCGCGCCCAACGCCTGGCTGCAATCCGACGCGCCGGAAATCCGCAGGCTCGCGGCGAAAGTCGTCGGCTCGACGCGCGACAACCGCAACAAGATGCGGCGTCTGCGCAGTTTCGTCAGCGACTACATCACCGAACACGGCCTCGACGTGGGTTACGCCTCTGCCCTCGAGGTACTGCATTACCGCCAGGGTGACTGCACCGAGTACGCCGTCCTGCTGGCCGCACTCGCCCGCGCGGAGGGCATCCCGACCCGGGTGGTAAGCGGCATGGTCTACGCCGACCGTTACGCGGGCGCCTCGCATGTATTTCTGCCGCACCAATGGGTGCAAGCCTGGATCGAGGGTCGCTGGGAAAGCTACGACGCCGCGTTGCGCCGCTTCGACGCGACTCACATCGCGTTGGCCAGCGGTGACGGCGACCCCTGGAACTTCTACGAGGCGAACCGGCTGTTCGGCAGCATCCACATCACCGAGGCCATGCCTGGCACGGAGCTGTTCCGCGTTTCGGCCCCGGAAGCAGCCCCGGCGGTGGCCCCAGCCAAAGCCGGCCAATGAAACAACTTGCAAAATGATATGTTTTTGATATCTACTATCTCCACTTCAGGGAGGTAGCATCATGAACGAACGCAAGGGTTTCTCCGTGGCCGGCATCCCGTTTGTCGGCGTATGTATCCTGCTATTTGCGGCCGGCGCCGCCTTGTTGGCCAACGCCGTCCCCAACCAAGCGTTGCCAGGCACGATCGCCGGAGCCATCGTGATCGCCGTCACCGTTTTCCTGCTGAAAGGCTTTTTCCAGGTCGCCCCGAACGAGGGCCAGGTGCTGCAGCTGTTCGGCAAGTACGCCGGCACGGTGCGCCACGAAGGCCTGCGCTGGACCAACCCGTTCTACAGCCGCCAGCGCATCTCGCTGCGGGTGCGCAATTTCGAGAGCGGCAAGCTGAAGGTCAACGACAACGACGGCAACCCGATCGAGATCGGCGCCGTGGTGGTATGGCAGGTGCTGGATACGGCCGAAGCGGTGTTCTGCGTGGACGACTACGAGAACTACGTGCACATCCAGAGCGAATCGGCGCTGCGGCAGATGGCGCAGAGCTACCCGTACGACGCCCATGACGACGGCAAGCCGTCGCTGCGCAGCCATGGCGACGTGATCAACTCGCACCTGCGCGACGAAATCCAGACCCGCCTGGGTAAGGCCGGCGTGCAGGTGGTCGAGGCACGCATCAGCCACCTCGCCTACGCCCAGGAAATCGCCCAGGCGATGCTGCAGCGGCAGCAGGCCGGCGCGATCATCGCGGCCCGCACGAAAATCGTCGAGGGCGCGGTGAGCATGGTCGAGATGGCGCTGGACCAGCTCAGCCAGCGCGGCGTGGTGAACCTCGACGAGGAGCGCAAGGCGGCGATGGTCAGCAACCTGCTGGTGGTGCTGTGCGGCGAGCGCGGCACCCAGCCGGTGCTGAATACCGGCACGCTGTACTGACGCTGAGAGCCTGGTCATGGTCTTCAAGTACCCCGCGTTGTCATCGAGTGGTCGTCAGGTGGTAGTGCGCGGCGCCGGCCTGCCCGGCTGGCAGGCCAAGCCACGCGCTGCCGCATGGCGGCCACTCGATGGCAACCCGAAGGGCCGGGTCTGTTTGCCCGCATCCCGGCGTCATCACTCGGTCGTGGACGAACGTCCACTCCTTCGTTCTTCCTTGGCCTGCGCGCAAACAGCTCCCGGCGCGGGGTACTTGAAGACCATGACCAGGCTCTAAGCATGGCCGTCGAGAAAAAAGCCTACCCGCTGCGCATCAGCGCCACCGTGCTGGACGCGATGCAGCGCTGGTCGGACGACGAGTTGCGCAGCGTCAACGCACAGATCGAATACGTGCTGCGCGACGCGCTGCGCAAGGCCGGCCGGCTGAAGACCGGCCCGGCCAGGCCGGCAGCCGACGACAACGACGCGGATTGAACCGCTCACAGGGAATACGCACGCATGTCCGCCAACCCGTCCACCCTGCCGGTCAGCGGCCCGCACCTGAAACTCGCCGCGCTGTTCGGCGTCGCCGGTGCGCTGGCCACGCTGGCGCTGATGCCGTATGCGATGGCGCTGACGCCGCAGAAATTCGCCGCGCTACCATTGCCCTTGCCGGTCATCGTGCTGAAGGCGGCGGTGGAGACCGGCATGCTGTGCTGGCTGCTGGGCTGGCTTGGCCTGTACCTGGGCGCGCCGTACGGTCTCGATGCGCCATGGTTGCGCGCCTGGGTATACCAGCGGCCGCGCGATCCGGCACGGCGCCCGCACTGGTGGCGGGCTGTCATGCTCGGCGTGCTGGCCGCGTTGCTGGTGGTCGGGTTGTCGGCGCTCGGCCCGAAGCATGCGGAGGACACCGTGCAGGCGTGGCGCGGTGCGCTGGCTTCGTTCTACGGCGGCATCGTGGAGGAAGTGCTGTGCCGGCTGCTGCTGGTCAGCGCGCTGGTGTGGCTGCTGGCGCGCTGCAACCGGCGCGTGGCGCGGCCGTGGATGTTCGCGCTGGCGATCGTGTTGGCCGCGCTGTTGTTCGGCGCCGGCCACCTGCCCGCCGCGCATGCCGCCGGCCTGCTCGGCACCCCGCTGCTCGTCGCGCGCATCGTGTTGTTGAACGCCGTCGTCGCCGTCGTGTTCGGCGGCCTGTTCTGGAAGTACGGGCTGGAACACGCGATGCTGGCGCACTTCTGCGCAGACCTGATGCTGCACGTGGCCCTGCCGCTGGCCGGCGGCTTCTAGCGGCCGCTTGCGGCAACCGCCTGCAGCTCCGGCAACTTCAGCAGGCGCAGCTTCGGGTGCTGCCGGCCCGTCACGAACAACCACGGCCCCTGCTGCGCGATCGACTGCACGTCCGGCAAGCCGTCGTCCGCACCGAGCCGCTCCAGCGGACGGCCGTCGGTAGCGTCGTAGACCACCAGTTCGCGGGTTGCCGGGTCGACCACCAGCAGCCAGTCATGGTCCGCATCCTGCCAATGCACGAGTTGCTGGACCGAAGGCTGTTCCGCCGCACGATCGGCTGCCGCCCAGCACCACCACAGCAGGCATGCCGAGAACAGCGCAAGCAGCACGATGACGGGCAGGCTGCGGGGAATGCGGCCGGGTGACCACGCCGCAAGGGATCGATGGCGGAGGGCGATCTGCGTGTTCATGCCGGCACCATCGCAACCGGCCATGACCATGGGATGACATCCGCAAGAACTATTCGTTACGCGTGCGCAACGCCCACCCGAGGGCGAGCCAGCCGGCAACGAAGGCGAGCCCGCCGAACGGCGTGATGATCCCGACCCAGCGCGGCGCACCCAGCGCCAATGCGTACAGGCTGCCGCTGAACAGCACGATGCCGACGACGAACGCCGCCATCGCGACGCGTCCGCTGCGGCCGCGCCCGAGCCCTGCCACCACGGCCAGCGCCAGCGCATGCCATGCGTGGTAGTTCACCGCCGTATGCCACAACTCGGCGCCACGGGCGTCGAGCACGCCGCGCAGCGCATGCGCGCCGAAGGCGCCCAGCAGCACCGCGCTGGCGCCGGTGACACCGATCAGCAGGGCGACGCGGGTACTGACAATTTGTCGCATCGTGTTCGTATCCCCTGCCCGGCGGACCCGGCAACGCGGCCGGTGTCGTATGCTTGAACGGATGAAGACCCAGGATTCTCGCATGAAGCCCCGTCACTGGCTGCGCCCCGCCCTGCTGTTCCTGCTGTTCCTGCTGTTCCTGCTGCTTGCCGCCGGCCTGCTGCTGGGCGGCTGCCACCGCGGCGAGCCGCTGCCGTTCCGGCTGACCAACATCAGCGGGCACATGCCCGACCTCGACTTCAAGCTCACCGACGACAGCGGCAAGGCCGTCACCGGCGCCGACTACCGCGGCAAGGTGGTGCTGCTGTACTTCGGCTACACCCACTGCCCCGACGTCTGCCCGCTGACCCTGGCGCAGTTGCACGTGGTGATGCAGCGGCTGGGGCCGCTGGCCGACGGTGCGCGGATCCTGTTCGTCAGCGTCGATCCGGCGCGCGACACGCCGGCGATCATGCACGCCTACGTCAACGCATTCGACAAGCGGGCCGTGGGCCTGGTCGGCGATGCGCGCAGCGTCGAGGCGCTGAGCAAGCGCTATCGCTCCGCCTTCACCCGCGAGCCCAGCTCGGCCGACGGAACCTACGAAGTCAGCCACAGCTCGGCGATCTACGTGTTCGACCGCGACGGCCGCGCCCGCGTGCTGGCCACGCCGTCCGCCTCGCAGGATGACCTGGTGCACGACCTGCACCTGCTGCTCGACACCGGAGCCACCCCATGAAGTCACCCACGCTGTCGTTGCTGCTGTCCGGCCTGCTGCTGGCCGGCGGTGCCCACGCCACCGATGCCGATCACATCCGCGCCAGCCACGCCTGGATCCGCGTGCTGCCCGGCGCGCTGCCGGCCGGTGCCTATGTCACGCTGGAAAACGATGGCGAGCAGCCGGTCGCGCTGCGCGGCGCCGGCAGCACGGTGTACGCCGAGGTGATGCTGCACCAGAGTTCGCGCGCGGGCGGCATGAGCCGCATGAGCATGGTCGACGCGCTGAACGTGCCCGCGCACGGCAAGGCGGAGCTGGCCCCGGCCGGTTATCACCTGATGCTGATGCAGCCGAACGCGCCGGTGAAACCCGGCGACACCGTCACGCTGACGCTGCAGTTCGGCGACGGCAGCACGCTGGCCACCGATTTCATCGCGCGCCCGGCGAATGCGCTGGACGCCGGCGACGGACACACCGACCACGCGATGCCGGCGATGGACCACGGCGCGATGCCGCACGGCCACGATCACTGAGTCCCGCTGCCCACGGAACTCCGGCATATCGTCGTGCATCGTGCGGCATGGCGGGCCGTGCCCGCCCTACTGGCGGCGAAACTCAGTCCGGCACGGCCGTATCGACCGCGGTCGCGCGGCGGGCCGCGGGCCGACGCAGCGGCCTGCGCGGCAACCGGCCGTTGCGCGACAGACGCAGCCACATGCGCAGCGCCATCAGGCCGCCGATCGATTCCACCAGCGCCGAAGGCACCCAGATGATCACGCCGCCGATCAGCTGCCCGGTCAGCACGTTGAAGGTGAACGCGCGGCCGCAGATCTCGAAGATCGGGTACAGGTCGGTCTTGGAGAACGTGACGATCGCGCCGGCCACGATCTGCGGCGTCATGGTGATCGCCGGCGACAGCACACGCAGTCCGGCGGTCATCCGCCCCGGCGGATGCGGCCGATGGTCCAGCACCAGCGACCAGTAGGCGAAGCCGCTGACCAGCATGCTCCAGTTCATGAAGCGGTAGATGCGCCAGTCCAGCATCGCCAGCGTCTGCATGGACGGGATCAGCCAGACCAGGATGAAGGCGATGAACAGCAGCGTCGCCACGGTGGGATTCAGCAATACGCCGCTGACCAGCCGCCACGGCCACGAGCGCTGCAACGGCCGCAGCAGGCGTACCCGCCAGGCCAGCGGCAGGCCGGCGCGCAACACCGTGGCCGGATACGCGGTGACGATCAGCAGCGGCGCGATGTGGTGCAGCAGCAACTGCTGGATGCGATGCATGAAGAACTCATGCTCGGCGTAGTAATCCAGGTACGTGTGCAGCGACAGGTAGATGATCGCCATGCCGCACCAGAACGCCAGCTTGCGGCCGAAACTGACCGGCAGCCGGCGGCTGCCGCGCAGGTACAGCACGCTGGCCGACACGAAGCACGCGAGCAAGACCCACGAGAACTCCCACGGCACGATCCATTTCAGCAAGGTTGCGGTCACTGCACCGGCACTTCTGTCTGCGCCGGCAACGGCCGGCGACCTCCCAGCATAATGCCGCGCGCCGGCAGAGTCAGCCGCAGCGGTGCCGCGGGCTTGCGGCAGATTGCCGCTTTCACCGCCGCTGGCGGCTGTACCGGGTGCGCCGCCAGCCGTACAGCAGGCCGAGCAACACCACCAGCGCCGGCACCAGCACGATGTTGATGAACTTCAGGCGCAGGCCGAGCGCGTCGATCTCGGCGTTGAGCTGGTGCTGCACGTCGCGCAATTCCTTGTTGATCGCCAGCTGACGCTGGCGGAACTGCTCAATCTCGCGGCGCTGCTCGGCGGTGGCCGTGCTGGCGTGACCACCCTTGGTCGGCTGCAGTTCGTCCAGCCGGCGCCGGGTGTCGGCGAGCTCCTGTTCCAGCTCCTGCTCTTTCTGCAGGAATTTCTGGTCGGCCACGTTGCGCAAAGCCTGCACCCGCGTGAACGGCCGCTGCGAGGTGGAGCGGCCGCGGATCGACAGCAGCGCCGAGGAACCGCTGAGGTTGTCCACCAGGTTGGTGACAAAATCCCCGTTGTTGGCGAAGACCCGCATCATGGTCTGGCCGAGGATGTTCTGCGGCTCCACCCACAGCCGGTCGCTGAGCAGGTCGGTGTCGGCGACCAGGATCACCTCGGCATTCGACGCCGACCTGGCCCGGTGGCCCGCCACGCCGGCCCGCTCGGGGAACGCGCTCTCGAAGGTGCCGCGCAGGCGCGCCGCCAGCACGTAGTGCGCGTTGTCCGGCTTGTAATCCTGCAGCAGCGTCGTGGGGTCGCTGTTCGCATCCAGTACTCGCTGGGTCGGCACCACCTCGGCCTCGGCGCTGCTCTGCAGCAGCGGCACGAGCCGCGTGCGCGCGTCCGCGGCCAGGTCGAAATAGCCCGCGGTGGACACGTTGATGCGTTGCAGGCTGGCGGTAACCACGTCGTTGCGGTTCAGTTCCTGCGCGCCGAGGTCGAGCATCGCCGGATGGTTGAGGCTGCTGCCGGCCAGCTCGATCTGCAGCGCGCGCGCGCGGTCCAGCACCACCTTGTGCGGGTCGTAACTCACCCCCCAGGCCTTGAACAGCCGCGGCAGGTCCGAGCCGTGATCGGGGAAGGTGATGCTGTCGGGTCCGTACGGCGAGGTGTCGAGTTCCGCGTCGGGGTCGACGAACACCACCAGGTGACCGCCGCGCAGCACGTACTGGTCGATCGCGTACTGCGCATCGGGTGGCAACCGCTTGGGATGGATCAGCAGCAACACCCTGATGTTGTCGTCGACCTTCCGCAGCGTCGACGAATCCAGCGTCCTCACGTCGAACAGCTGGCCGAGCTGCTGCAGCACCGTCCACGGCTGCTCGCTGAGCATGGGGTTGCCTTCGACCGGCAGCGAACTGATCACCCCGATCGGCGGTTTGCTGGCCTGGTTCAACTCGTACAGCAGCTTGGCGATGTCGTATTCCAGGAAGGCCTCGCGGGCCGGATCGAAGAATGCGATCGCCAGTGTCTTTTCCGGCACGCGGTCGTCCGTGCCCTCGCTCTCGAGGCTGCCGGACATGGCGCTGCCGGCCAGGCCAAAGAACACCCGCTCGCCGTTGCTGCCGCCGTTCGCCGCGGTCAGGCCATTGCCTTCGGCGCTGGCCTCGTCGTCGGAATACGGCACCGGGTCGATGATCTGCAGGCGGATATGGCCGTGCGAACGCGCCACCATCTCCTGCAGCATCTCGCGCACGCGCTGTTCGTAGCTGCGCAGTTGCGGCAGGTCGCGGGTGGCATGCTCGGAGAAATACAGGGTCAGCCGCAGCGGCCGCTTCAACGTATCGACGATGTGCAGCGTGCCCGGCGTCAGCGTGTACAGCTTGTCGGTGGTGAGGTCGACCCGCGCGGCATGCAGCCAGCGGCTGCTGGCCACGATCAGCGGCACGAACAGCAGCACCAGCAGCACCAGCGCGCCATACAGCACGCCGCGCCGGGTCAGTTGCAGCGGTGTGGTGAACAGGCGATGCAGGCGCGAACGGGGCATGGCGTCAACGCGTCCGTTTCAGGTCGAGCAGCAGTACGCCGGCGACGAGCCAGCCGATCGTGCTGAGCAGGAAATACATCAGGTCGCGGATATCCAGCACGCCGCGCGCGATCGCCTCGAAGTGCCGTAGCATGGACAAGTGCGCCACCGCGTTGATCAGTTTGCGCGGCAAGGTGCCCGAGAAGAAATCCAGCACCTGCGGCTGGCCGACCAGGATCAGCAGCACGCACACCAGCGCGGTGAGGATGAACGCCACCACCTGGCTGCGGGTCAGCGCGGACAGGCAGGCACCGATGGCGATGAAGCTCCCCGCCATCAGCCAGCTGCCCAGGTAGCCGGCCAGGATCACGCCGTTGTCCGGCGAACCCAGGTAGTTGACGGTGATCCAGATCGGGAACGTCAGTACCAGCGCCAGCCCGATGAACAGCCACGCCGCGAAGAACTTCCCCAGCATCGCCTGCCACAGCGTCAGCGGCAGGGTCAGCAGCAGCTCCAGCGTGCCGCCCTTGGCTTCCTCCGCCCACATGCGCATGGTGATCGCGGGCACCAGGATCAGGTACAGCCACGGATGCATCATGAAGAACGGTTGCAGGTCGGCCTGGCCGCGCTCGTAGAAATCGCCCGCATAGAACGTGAGGATGCCGGCCAGCACCAGGAAAATCACCAGGAACACGTACGCCACCGGCGTCACGAAATAGCTGCGCAGCTCACGCCGAAGCACGGCGTTGACCGGGCTCATGCGTGGCCTCCGGCGGCATCGCCGTCACAGGTGGTGATATGGCGGAACACCTCGTCCAGCCGGCCGCGCTCGAGCTGGATCTCCGACACCTCCAGCCCCTGTTCGCGCAGCAGCGTCTCGACCGCCTCCAGTATCCGCTCGCCCGGTTTCGGGAACACCGTGATGCGGCCGTCCAGCGGATCGACCTCGATCGCCGCCACCTGCGGCAGGCGGCCCAGCATCTCCTGCGACATGCCGCTGCCCGGTGCGCTGAACGACACCGCGCCGTGATAGCGCGAGCGCGCCTCCAGCTCGGCCGGCGTGGCATCCGCCAGCAGCTTGCCGCGGGCGATGATCACCACCCGGTTGCACAGCGCGTGCACTTCCTCCAGCAGATGGGTGGAGATCAGGATCGTGCGGTCGCGCGCCATCATGTCGATCAGCTGGCGCACCGCATGCTTCTGGTTCGGATCGAGGCCGTCGGTGGGTTCGTCCAGCATCAGCACCGGCGGGTCGTGCAGGATCGCCTGGGCCAGTCCGACGCGCCGGCGCAGGCCCTTCGACAGCGTGTCGATGCACAGCCCCAGCACGTCCTCCAGCTGCAGTTGCTGCACCACCGCGTCGAATTGCCGGTAGCCGGCCTCGGCCTTGAGTCCGCGCATGCGCACGATGAATTGCAGGAACTCGCGCACCGTCATCTCGCCGTAGCTGGGCGCGCCCTCGGGCAGGTAGCCGAGCGCGCGCTTCGCCTTCAGCGGCTCGCGGCCGACGTCATGGCCACATACCCGCGCGGTACCCGAAGTGGGCACCAGGAACCCTGCGATCATGCGCATCGCGGTGGACTTGCCGGCGCCGTTGGGCCCGAGCAGGCCGAGCACCTGGCCGGGCTCCACACGAATGCTCAGCGCGTCCACTGCGGTCAGGTTGCCATAGCATCGGGTGAGCTGGTCGGTCTCGATCATGTCCGGCGGTGGGCTGTGGCGGGGTGTCGCGTCGTGCACGGGCGGCTTGACCGGCCGGCGCCGCGGATCGCCCTACAATGTACCGCAAAGACATCGATCCGCGGCCCTGAAACGAAAAGGCCCTTCCGGATGGAAGGGCCTCTCGATGTGCTGCAGCGGCGCCCGGCTTATTCGCCGGCGCTGGCTGCCTCGGCCGGTGCGG
>Ga0207690_10002084_pt1 | contig 12241 bp, 6 predicted proteins | sample KBSC23metaG_FD_184315 | JGI IMG/M metagenome (GOLD analysis project Ga0207690, IMG submission 184315) | Corn rhizosphere microbial communities from Kellogg Biological Station, Michigan, USA - KBS C2-3 metaG (SPAdes) (version 2) | ecosystem: Host-associated > Plants > Roots > Rhizosphere > Soil ...
GCTCGCCGACGAGGTGATGGCGGCCAAGCTCGAGCACGTCGAGCCGGAGCGCTGGGCCGAGGTCGAGAAACAGATCCTGATCCAGACGCTCGACCATCACTGGAAAGAGCATCTGGCCACGCTCGACGCGCTGCGCCAAGTCATTCACCTGCGCAGCTACGCGCAGAAAAAGCCGATCGACGAATATAAGCAGGAAGCCTTCCTGCTGTTCGAGCGCCTGCTGGTCTCCATCCGCGAGGAAGTGACAAAGGTGCTGATGCGCGCGCAGGTCCAGCTGGAGCCCGCGCCGCCGCCGGAGCTGCCGGACTTCATCACACAGCATCTCGACCCGTTTTCAGCCGACGACGATACTGCGGATATTGACGCCGCGGCGAGCGGGCTGATGCCGGGTGTGACGCCGTTGCTCAACATCCCGCAGCCGCCGTTTCCGCAAAGTGACGCTGGCGGGAATGTCGCCGAGGCGTCGATCAGCCGTAACGCACCTTGCCCGTGCGGATCGGGCAAGAAGTACAAGCATTGCCACGGGCAGCCCGCGTAACGCCGGCCTCGCCGGTGGCGCCAATCGACCGGACAGAGCTGCGCCGCGCCTACCGGCCAGACGAAGAGCAGGTCGCGCTTGAGCGAATTGGCCAGGCACGGCTGAGCGCTTCCGAACTTGGCGAAGCTGCGGCGACGGCGCGGACGCTCGTGAAAGGCGTGCGCGGTCAAAAGCCCACGGGCGTCGACGCGTTCCTCCACGCCTACGATCTTGGCTCGGATGAGGGCATCGCCATGATGTGCCTCGCCGAAGCGCTGCTGCGCATTCCCGATGCCCACACCGCCGACGAGCTGATCGCCGACAAGCTTGCAGGTCCGGACTGGTCGGAGAAGCTCGGCCGTTCGGGCTCGTCATTCGTCAACGCCGCGACCTTCTCATTGCTGTTGACCGGCAAGGTGCTCGAGGGCGCGCAGGACCGGTCGGACAACTGGAAGGCCGCATTGGGCCGCGCCGTTGGCCGCCTCGGCGAGCCGGTCGTCCGAACCGCCGTTCGCGAGGCGATGAAGATCCTCGGCCGCAACTTTGTCTTTGGCCGCACGATCGACGAGGCGCTTCAGCGCGCAAAGCCGGAGCGGGCGAAGGGGCTCAGCCACAGCTTCGATATGCTTGGAGAGGCAGCCAAGACTTTCGAGGATGCCGAACGCTACGCGAAAGCGTATCGTGGTGCGCTCGATCGGATCGCGAAGGAGGCAAAGGGCGGCTTCCGCAAGTCGCCGGGTATTTCCGTCAAGCTGACCGCGCTGCATCCGCGTTTCGAATATGCGCACCGCGACGAGGCGCTATCGGCAGTGATTCCGGTTGTTCGCGAGCTGGCGCTCAAGGCGTCGAAGGCCGACGTCCACTTCACTATCGATGCTGAGGAAGCCGACCGGCTTGAGCTGCAGATGGACGTGTTCGAAGCGCTCCTTGCCGACGAAGCGCTCTTTGCCAACGGCTGGAGCGGATTCGGGATCGCCATCCAGGGTTATCAGAAGCGTGCGGTGCCCCTATGCGACTGGGTAATCGAGGCGGCGCGGGCGCACGGGCGCAAGCTGATGTGCCGCTTGGTCAAAGGCGCCTATTGGGACACGGAGATCAAGCTCGCCCAGGTCGGCGGGCTTCTCGACTATCCGGTGTGGACGCGGAAGGTCGCGACCGACGTTTCCTATCTCGCTTGCGCGAAGAAGCTGCTGGCGGCGAGCGACGTCATCTATCCGGCGTTTGCGACCCACAACGCCAACACGATCGGCCAGGTGAAAGCGCTCGCCGGTACAACTGAGTTTGAGTTCCAGCGCCTCCACGGCATGGGCGAAGAGCTCTACGAAGAACTGGCGCAGCTTGAGCGTGGCATTGGCGAACAGCCGACTCCAGTGCGCATCTACGCACCGGTCGGCAGCCACAAGGAGTTGCTGGCCTATCTGGTGCGGAGGCTCTTGGAGAACGGGGCTAATAGCTCTTTCGTCAACCGCATCGCCGACGAGCAAGTGTCGGTCGACGAGCTGGTCCGCGACCCTGTGGCGGAGCTGGAAGCGCTCAATCCCAAGCGCAATCCGAAGATCATCCTTCCGCGCGACGTGTTTGGGACTGACCGTCGCAACAGCGCTGGACTCGATCTGTCGGATTGGCTCGAGCGAGAGCCGGTGCTCGACCGGCTGAAGTCGCTTGAGAGCCGCAGTTGGACGGCCAAGCCGACGCTCGGCGCAGGGAAGGCGAGGGCGGTCACCTCACCGCAGGACCGCCGTGTCGAAGTCGGCACCGTATTCGAAGCGACGGCTGATGATGTCGACCGCATGGTCCGGGCGGGCCACGCCGTTCAGGTCGACTGGGACGCGCTCGGCGGCGAGCCGCGGGCGCAACTGCTCGACCGCACCGCCGACCTCTACGAGCAGCACCGCGAGGAATTCTATTCGCTCTGCATCCGCGAGGCGGGCAAGACTCTGCCCGACGCGATCCTCGAAGTGCGCGAAGCTGTCGACTTCCTGCGCTTTTACGCTTCCGAAGCGCGGCGGCAGTTCACGAAGCCGCTGCCGCTTCCTGGCCCGACCGGCGAGCAGAACGAGCTCCGGCTTCACGGTCGAGGCGTGTTCGCGTGCATTTCACCGTGGAACTTCCCGCTCGCCATCTTCACCGGCCCCGTCGCGGCCGCGCTCGCCGCCGGCAACACCGCGATCGCCAAGCCCGCAGAGCAGACGCCGCTGATCGGTGCGCTCGCCATCGACCTGTTCCACCAAGCAGGTTTTCCCAAGGATGTCGTCCAGCTCGCGCCGGGAGACGGCCGTGTCGGAGCCGCGCTCACCGCGCATCCACTGCTCGCCGGCGTCGCCTTCACCGGTTCGACCGACACTGCTCGGTTGATCAACCGCACGCTCGCCGAGCGTGACGGGCCGATCATTCCCTTCATCGCCGAGACAGGCGGCCAAAATGCGATGATCGTCGACAGCTCGGCCCTGCCGGAGCAGGTCACGCGCGACGTCATCTCCTCGGCCTTCCAGAGCGCTGGCCAGCGCTGCTCCGCCTGCCGGGTCGTGTTTGTCCAGGACGACGTCGCAGAGGGCATGATCAAGATGATCGCCGGAGCGATGGAAGCGCTGAAGGTTGGCGACCCGGCAGACCTCGCGACCGACGTCGGGCCGGTAATCGACGAGGACGCCAAGGGCTTGCTGGACGAGCATCTCGCCTGGCTCGACAAGAATGCCAAGCGCATCTGCCGCCTGGCGATCCCCAACGAGGCCGCGCACGGCAGTTTCGTCGCTCCCGCGATGTATGAGATCAAGTCGCTAAACCAGTTGAATCGTGAGAATTTCGGCCCGATCCTGCACGTGATCCGCTTCGACGGCGAACGGCTCGACAAGGTCGTCGAGGCAATCAATGCCACCGGCTATGGACTCACGCTTGGCCTCCAGAGCCGCATCGACACCGTCCGCGACTATGTCGAGGAGCATGCCCGAGTCGGCAACTTCTACGTCAACCGCAACCAGATCGGCGCGGTGGTCGAAAGCCAGCCCTTCGGCGGCGAAGGGCTCAGCGGTACCGGTCCCAAGGCCGGCGGCCCTCACTACGTGGCGCGCTTCGCGACCGAACGCGTGACCTGCATCGACACGACGGCTGCGGGCGGCAATGCGTCGCTGATGGCGTCGATCGAAGGCTAACTGTCCCAAGGTGAAACGGCTCGAGATCCCCTCTGGAGCATGGCGCCAGAATTTGAGTTGATAGCTCCGCGGGGTGGTCCTTCTTAGCGGACATGAACACGCCCTGCCGGAGCGGTCGAGTTGCACGCAGCTCGGCCGCTTCGTTCGCATTACTGGGTAGCGACGGTGATGCTAGCGCTAGAAGGGATAGTGCCCAGGTTCGGTTTCGACGGTGAGCCAGCGAAGCTCGGTGAAGCTGTCGATCCCCGCCCTGCCGCCGAAGCGGCCGTAGCCTGAGGCGCCCACTCCGCCGAACGGCATTTGCGGCTCGTCGTGAACCGTCGGACCGGTCTTGGAGCGGTTTTCCCTTAATTGTTGCCTTGAAGCGTCATTCGCACCGATGCATCACGAAAACCAGCAGACAACGGAGCACAAATGGCGCGAGACGGTCCTAAGCGCACTTATGCAGCGCCAGCCATTGAGAAGGCATTCGAAATCATCGAGTTGCTGGCAGCCCACCCCGACGGGTTGCTGGTAAGCGAGATGGCCACCAATTTGGCGCGCTCGGTCGGCGAATTGTTCCGGATCGTCGTCGTCATGGAACAGATGGGCTATCTCCGGAAGTCCGCGAGATCGGATCGTTATACGGTCGCGTACAAGTTGCTGGATACCGCGTATCGCGCCACTCCGGCGCAGGACCTCGTTCGGGCGGCCCTCCCCGAGATGCAGGGGCTCGCTCACGATGCGGGTCAGTCCTGTCACCTGGTCGTGCCTAATGCGGGTTCGGGCCTAGTCGTCGCCTGCGAGCAGCAGCCTGGTCCGCGCAGCTTTTCGCTTCGCGTGGGCGCAAGAATCGACATCATCAAGAGCTGCTCGGGCCAGGTCATTCTCGCCTTTTCCGAGCCGCAACGAGTCGAACAGATCATTGCGGCGGCAGAAGAGGAAGAGGGAGCCGTCATCGACCGCGAATTGCTTGCGCAGCGTTTGGTCATAGTCCGGGCGCACGGCTATGACAGCCGCCCCAGCCCGATAACATATGGCGTTACGGATATCAGCTTTCCCGTGCTCGGTTTCGACGGGCGGATCGCCGGAGCCCTCACTATCCCGTTCCTCGAGCTGATCGACGGGTCGCAAAAGGTCGATTTCAGAGCGGCCCGAGAAATGTTACGCCACTCCGTCGAGCGAATCTCCGACGCGCTTGGCTACCAGAGCGCACAATGGCCGCGCCACACATCTGAATCGCCAGCTTAGAAGCAGGCGATCGCTTTCAACACGTGATCTGCATCCGCGATCAGTTCAGGCAAGCGTTGGGGCATTTCGGCGGCGGGGAAACTGTGCGTTTGCAGCGCCGCTGTCGGAATGATGCCGGCCTTAACCGCCGCGATGACTCGTTCGAAATCCCGGGGCAGCGCGTTCCGGCTCGCCAGGAGAGTTGTTTCGCGCTTGTGGAATTCCGGATCCGAGAAAGAGAGCTCGCCGGGCGCGACGCCAACCAGGACCATTGTGCCGCCAGGCGCCACGTAGGAGAGACTTTGGCTCATTGATTGAATCGAACCGGTGGCCTCGAATACGACATCGAACATCTCGCCGTTAGTCCTGCTCGAGAGCGCGTCGATCAGGTCCGGCCCGGCTAACAGCACATCATCGAAACCCAGGCGGTTTTGCGCATAAGCGAGGCGTGTGGACCTCCGATCAACGAGCGTGACGGCTGCGCCTTCCGACCGCGCAAACAAACCGGTGGCAATCCCGATCGGCCCAGCGCCAACCACCAGCACCCGATCGCCCGCGGCTAATGCCGACCGAGCAACGGCATGCGCGCCCACAGCGAGAAATTCGAGCATCGCCGCCTGGTCCAAGGTCAGCCCGGTGGCGTCCAATACTGCCCGCTCCGGCACCGCCAGTAATTCGCACATGCCGCCGTCCACATGTACGCCGAGCACCTGAACATTCGCGCATGCGTTCGGCTTCCCCTTGCGACAGGCAATGCAAGTGCCGCAGGAAACATACGGGTTAATGGCGACCAATTGACCCTGTTCAAACCGGGAGCCCTTGGGCGCGGTGACTACTTCGCCGGCAAGCTCATGGCCGATCACGCGTGGGTAAGTGAGGAATGGATGACGGCCGGAAAAGATGTGATAATCCGTGCCGCACAGCCCAACTCGATGCACTCGAATGAGGACCTCGCCCGGACCGACCTCCGGGATGGGCCGATCGACGATCCTGAGTTCGAATGGATTTTCGCAAACGATAGCCTTCATCCACGGCCCCTCCGCGGCCAGTAGGTAAGTTCGATAGCTTTCCTATATAAAAACGCAATTGCACTTGCAAAAATACGCTTGACCATCTGGGGTCAGTGACATTATCTCAAATGCGGGGCGTCAAATGCCGCCCTCTTCCCAAACCCCGCTTTCTCCAGCGGGTGAACGGCCCGCTTACCCGGCGGGCCGTTTTTTGTTGTCCAAGGGGCAACACATGCGGTTCCAAGCGCGAAATATTCATGCCCGGGCGTTTTCACGCTTGATCATTGCATTTCATATATGCTTTAGTCCGACAAATCGGCGGTCCACTGAGTCTGCGAGCGCCGAGGGGAGAGCAGAATATGAAGATTTTGAGGGGGAAAAGCCCTTACCGCCGCGCTATGTGGCTCGGCGCGTCGACGGCCGCGATCGCGATGGCGGCGGCCGGACCGGCTTGGGGGCAAAGCACTGAGAGCGCGGGGAGTACCAAGGCGCAGAACGGGGCCGCGGCCGACAAGAACGAGATCGTCGTTACGGGTGTCCGCAAGGCTCTGCAGTCGGCCCGGCAGCGCAAGAAGAATGCCGACACGGTTATCGATTCGATCGACGCCACCGACATCGGCGCCTTCCCGGACAAGTCGGTTGCCGAGGCTCTGCAGCGCGTTCCCGGCATCAGCGTCAACCGGTTCGCCATCAGTTCAGATACGGCGCACTTCACCACCGAGCCGTCAGGGGTCCTCGTCCGCGGCCTTCCGCAGGTGCGCAGCGAGTTCAACGGTCGTGATACCTTCACCGCCAGCGGCGGTCGGTCGATTTCCTGGGGCGACGTTCCGGTCGAGCTGCTGGGCGGCGTCGACGTCTACAAGAACCAGACGGCCGACCTGATCGAGGGCGGCATCGCCGGCACGGTCAACCTCCGCACCCGTGTGCCGTTTGACGCGACCGGGCAGCTGATCCAGGTCGGCGTCAAGGCCAATTACGGCGACATCGGCAAGAAGTGGACGCCTGACGCCAACGTCTTCTACAGCAACCGCTGGCAGACCGGCATTGGCGAATTCGGATTCATGGGCGACGTCGCCTATTCGCGGGTCAAGACGGGATCGCAGGGGCTGCAGTCCTATCGGGGCTCCATCGTCACCGGCGGAATCATCCCCGGCAGCCAGAATGTCGACGGCCCGCTCGGCCCGGGGGTCGTGGTGATCCCGAGCAGTCTCAGCTATCTTGACGACCGATTTGACCGCAAGCGGACCGGTATCGCCGCCGCCGGGCAATGGCGGAGCAATGATCACAAATGGCTGGTGACCGGCCAATACATCCGGTCAGTTTACAAGAACTCGATGAACGAGCACGGCATCGGAGTGGGCTTGGCCGGACCTCCGATCAACTCCCCATCGGATTACATTTTCACGCCGCAGAACGCGTGCAATCCGCTTGTGAGCCTCACCTGTGATCGCGGCATTTCGTTGCCGGCGCCGGGCACGCCCGATTTTACATTCGACGGCAACGGCTTCCTGGACCACGGGACGTTTAATACCACCGGCCTCTGGTGGGGCGGCGACTCTGGGACGGCGCTGAACTCCGATGGCCAGCCGATGCTCCACACCTGCTCCAGTTATAGGTTTAACTGGGGCGGTTTCGACAGCCCCGGGCTTAATTCGGGCGACCCAACCGCCCCGACCGCTTATTGCCCAGGCGGCGCCAACCGTCACGGCGCCGGCTTCGGCACGAACAGCCGGATTCAGCAAAGCCGGAGCATGACCCAGGACTTGGCGCTGAACCTCAAATATGAACCGACGGACAATCTGCATCTGAATTTCGACGGCCAATATGTTGATTCGACCGCGAAATTCTACGACGCTGGTGTGAGCTTCGGCTCCTATGCCAATGCTGAGCTGGACGGCCTCGGCTCGAATCCGCGAATTGTCAGCCTTCAACCTCCGACCAATATTTTCCTGTCGCCCGGCATCAACGGTGGCAGTCCCTACGCCAATCCCAACAATTATACGATCAGCAGCATCGCCGACCAGATACAGGACAACGACGGAAAAGAGCTGGCATTACGCGCGGATGCCCAATGGGATGTGCCGGGCCAAGGCTGGATCGACACGCTCAAGTTCGGCGCCCGCTATTCCGATCGCGACCAGGTGGTCCGAAGCAGCCAATACAATTGGAACAATATCGGCAACAACTGGAGTGGCGGCTGCCAGTATATCTATTATAATTTGGATAGAGGGCCTGGCACGTGCACGAACAGCGGGCAAACCACGACGTTCAATGGTTACCCTGCCGGTTTCTATGACGTCGAAAAGTTCGGTGCACCGTTCTTCGGAGGATCGCTCGGTTCCTTCCCATTCATGCCGTTCGACTTTCTGAATTCGCACGGCCTGGACCAGTTCGCCTCGGAAAAACTCGGTTCTGTGACAGACGCATCGGGGAATGTGGTTGGCCGCATCGGCACCGGATACGAACCGAGCTGCAACCGTCTCGGTCAACCGGCGATGAACCCGGGTACACACGTCGTTCTTCCGGGTAGCTGCTTCGCACCGGACGAAATCGCGGACATCTCGGAGGCGACCAAGGGCATCTACGTGATGGCCAAGTTCGGCGGTAACGAGAATATCCATATCGGTAGCGTCAAGGTCAGCGGGAACCTCGGCCTGCGCTATGTGGAAACGAGGGACAAGAGTAACGGCTACACCGTATATCCTTCGGTTGCAGGCATTAGAGACCCGTCAACGGTCTGCCCGCCAACCCCGCTTGTGCCGGGAGGTCTCACCGGCAATAGGGTTCTGGGGCCAAACGACCCGCCTGCCTTCGATGCGGTCTGCTATCTTTCTCCCGAGGATCAGAAATTTGCCGGCGGCCAAGGCTCAGCCACGCCAGTGTCGTCCAATGTGAAGCATAGCAATTTCTTGCCGAGCTTCAACTTGCGCTTCGACTTCTCGCCGAAGTGGCTGCTTCGCTTGGCAGCCTCAAAGGCAATGTCGAGGCCGGATATCGGACTTCTGAAGAATTATGCGAGTATCACCCAGAATCTACCCAGTAACAACAATCTGGGCGACGACAGATGGGCGAAAGATGCGCAAGGCAATATCATCGGAGTCAAACCGCAATATGTCGCGACGGCGACGAATCCGGCCTTGAAGCCAGCGACAGCCTGGCAATTCGATGCGTCGCTTGAACATTATTTCGGCAATGCCGGCATGTTCAGTGCCGATGTTTTCTACAAGACTTTCAAGGACTACATTCAGTCTGGCATCTTCCTTTCTGACTTCACCAACAATGGCGTGACGAGGACCGTCCAGGTAGGCGGCCCCGCCAATGGGAAGGGGGCGAAGATTTACGGCTTCGAAGTCGCGTACAACCGCTTCTTCGACTTCCTTCCGAAGCCCCTCGACGGCCTCGGTATTCAGTCGAACTTCACCTACTTGAAGAACAAGGGCGTGCCGAACTCGAATTTGACGACCTTCTTCCCGGTTGCTGGCGGCGTGTCGACCCCGGTTCTCGATCCGGGATCGCTCGAGGGCCTGTCCAAATATTCGTTCAACGTGGTCGGTCTTTATGAGAAGCCGAATTTCCCGCTCGCGTTCAGGCTCGCCTATAACTGGCGATCGAAATATCTGATCACGGCCTCGGATTGTTGCGTCGGGCTTCCCGTTTGGCAGACCGCGGCCGGCTACCTCGACGGGTCGATCAGGTACAACATCAACAAGCAATTCGAGCTGAGCCTGGAGGGCAGCAACCTGCTCAATACGCAGACCAAGACGCTGCAGCAGCTGACGGATAAGGACAGCGCCATCGGGGGGGGCAAGAGCATCCTGCTGCCTAACTCCTGGTTCAGACAGGACCGCCGATTCACCGTCGGCCTCCGCTGGAAGCTGGGAGGCTAAGAGGCACACTGCGAGGAGGGAGGGCGCCGCTTTTGCCCAGCGGCGCCCTTCTTTTAGGAGTATGGCCTTGCCACGCGCGGATCGGCCAGCCGGCCGTATAGACGGAGCTTGAGGCGTGAGCGAACCGCTCGACATCGTGATCTTGGGCGGCGGCACCGCCGGATGGATGACGGCGGCGGCGCTCGTATCGCTCATTCCACCAACCCGCTGCCGGGTGCGGCTCGTCGAATCCGAGGAGATCGGGATCGTCGGTGTCGGCGAGGCCACGTTTCCGGAAATCAAGAACTTCAACGACGCGATTGGCGTCGACGAAGCCGAGATGATGCGTGCCACCAAGGGCGCATTCAAGCTCGGCATCGAGTTCGTGGATTGGGGTTTCAAGGGCTCTCGTTACATCCATCCGTTCGGAGTCCATGGCCCGGCCAACATGGAGCACATCTTCCACCATCGATGGTTGCGTGCCCTTCACTTAGGCTTGAAGTCGGACATCGACGAATATTCATTCGCCGCCCAGGCCGCGCGGAATTGCCGCTTCGAATTCCCGGAGACGGGCCGGCGGACGATCAATTCGGCTTACACTTACGCCTACCATTTCGACGCCAATCTCTATTGCCTCTATCTGCGCCGTCTCGCCGAGCAGCGCGGAGCAGTGAGAACGGAAGGCAAGGTACAAGAGGTTATCCAGGATGCGGAAACGGGCGACATTCGCTCTCTCCTGCTCGAGTCCGGCGAAACGATATCCGGCGACCTGTTCATCGACTGCTCGGGCTTCCGTTCGCTCCTGCTTAGTAAGGCGCTTGGCGTCGGTTGGGAGGATTGGTCGAAGTGGCTCCCTTGCGACCGTGCCTTCGCAGTCCCGAGCGAACGCGAGGAGCTTTCCCCCTATACGCGTTCGACGGCGATGGAGGCAGGCTGGCGCTGGCGAATCCCACTGCAGCATCGCACCGGGAACGGGTACGTTTTTTCAAGCAGCTTCATCGACGAGGACAAAGCCGCCGCTTCGCTGATGCGGAGCCTCGAGACCAAAGCGCTTGCCGAACCGCGCATGCTGAAGTTTCAGACAGGTCGCCGCACCGTCGGCTGGGAGAAAAACTGCGTCGCGGTCGGACTCGCCAGCGGATTTTTTGAGCCGCTCGAGTCGACGAGCATTTACCTCATTCAGGTCGCAATCATGCAGCTCGTGCCGCTGCTGCCCGGAAAGAGCATCGATCCGCTTCTGCGCGACGAGTTCAACCTGCTGATGGACCTGCAATATGAGCGGATCCGCGATTTCCTGATCCTCCATTACAAGCTCAACACCCGCGATGATGCGGAGATCTGGCGCTACTGTGCAGCCATGGACGTGCCGGAGAGTCTGGCCCGGAAGATCGAGCTATTTCGGCATTGTGCCATCATCGAGCGGTACAAGGATGGGCTTTTCACACCAACGAGCTGGCTCAGTGTGTTCGTCGGGCAGGGATTGATACCGGAGAGCTACAGTCCGCTTGCCGACACAATCCCGGACGACGCGCTGATCTTCCATCTCGAAGAGTTTCGTACCGAGGTCCGGGACAGGGTCGACGAAATGCGACGGCATGATCGCTTCATCGATCGTTATTGCGCGGCGATCCCGCCAGCTGTGCCGATTGCAGCGGAAGCGCCGCTGTGAACCGTCGCATCGAGCAAGTCGTGGTTGTAGGCGCCGACGCGCCGGCGTGGATGGCCGCTGCAGCGCTCCACCGCTCGCTCGGCGGCGCAGGAATCCGCGTCCGCGTGATCGAGCTCCCGACCCTGCTGCAGCCGATCGACGTCTATTCGGCCGTCCCCGAATTGGCGGGACTGCATTATCGCCTGGAACTCGAAGAACACCTGCTCTTCAGCGCATGCAAGGCCGTGCCGATTGCCGGCCAACGCTTCTCCAACTGGTCGAGCGCGGCTCCGCCATTCATCCACGGATATGATCGCCCTTCGCCGCCGTCCGGCGCAAGCGTCAGCTTCACCCAATATTGGATCAAGGGGCGACAGAAAGGACTGCGCACCGCGTTTGAAAATTTCTCGCTCGGCGCAATGGCGGCGAGAGCCGGTCGCGTTCCAGTGCCGACAGAAGGCGCCGAGCTGCGTTCCAGCTTCGGCTACCACATCGATGCGGGCGCCTATTCGGCGTTGCTCAGACACTTTGTGACGCGCGGCGGCATAGAGTCGAAGACAGCGGCGATCTCCGACGTTGAGATTAGAGGGGACCGGATTGCCGCAATCATGCTTGCCGACGGCGAGCGGGTCGAGGCAGATCTATTCGTTGATGCTTCAGGGCCGCGCGCCGCTCTGATCGGCCGGCTCCGTGGCGCTGAATTTGAATCCTGGCGTGAATGGCTGCCGTGTGACCGGATGCTGGTCGCATCGGCAAAGGAGCTTCGGCCGTATCCGGGGTTCAGCCAGATTTCGGCTTTCCAGCAAGGCTGGACCGGACTCTTTCCGCTCCAGGATCGAACG
>Ga0207690_10002086_pt1 | contig 12239 bp, 6 predicted proteins | sample KBSC23metaG_FD_184315 | JGI IMG/M metagenome (GOLD analysis project Ga0207690, IMG submission 184315) | Corn rhizosphere microbial communities from Kellogg Biological Station, Michigan, USA - KBS C2-3 metaG (SPAdes) (version 2) | ecosystem: Host-associated > Plants > Roots > Rhizosphere > Soil ...
CCTATAGTTTCGGCGGAGGCTTCAACCACTGCGGCTTTTACTTCATGCCGGATGTCATTTCGTTTTTTAAAAACGCGCTTTACGGGTTCCGTAAGAAGGGAATGAAGATATTTAAGAACCAATGACTTCTGCCTTGTTTCACGATACTTGTCCAGCACTCTCCATCCTATAGTATTCTTAATTATTTCGAGCTCTTGCTCGTGTGCCCGCATTGAGGACTGGAGACGGTCCATTAAGCGCTCTCGTTCTGCTGCGAGTTGGACTAGCTCACGCCCTTTTGCATCTAACGCGTGCTGTTGACGTTTTACCGTTACCTGAAATTGTTTGATCTCCTGGTTCAACCGATCCAGCTCCGCCGCAAGTTGACCTTGCTCCGCCTTAACTGTGAGCCGCGATCCGAGTTGAAAGAAGAAATTTCTGATTGCTAAGACCTCTTGCCGGGAAGTCTGCAAGAGTGCTTGAAAAGCTTCCGGCTGTTTTCGACCCACTGCAAGCACACCCAGACCGTGGCCATGAGTAAACTCAAAGTAAGAGTATCGCTCTTTCACTTCCTCCCATAGTCTCCGAACACCAAAATCTGCCTCATTGACATTATGAAAGAGAATGACACCTCGGGAGCTAGTTTTGGGAAGCCACGATTCAAAATCGTGTCTGACGACTTCATATGCGTGATAGCCGTCGATAAATAAGAGATCGATCGAACCGTCGGACAGTTGTTTCAAACTATCATCGAAAGTGCTCTTGACTAGACTGGAGAAGTGTCCGTAAAGAGGGTCGTGATGTGCACGAAGATCAGCCAAGACTTCGGGACTGTAAAAACCAGCAGGAGAATCTCCATCCGAGTTATCAATCGCACAGCAGCGTGTGCTTAGATCGAGCTCCTGAATAGCTTGACAAAAAGCACAATATAAGTCTCCATAATGCGTCCCCAATTCTACAAATAGATTTGGCCTTAACAGATCTACCAACAACATGGCAACGGGGATATGCTCCTGGCAGGCGGAGAAAGGCGTGAGGCGTCTTGGACTTGAAAAAACAATAGGATGGTCTAGTGGATTGAAAGAAGCGGGCACGGGCCTATTTTTCTCCCTACGCTAGTATTAGAGTTGAGACTTGAGACAACGGAAAATCTTACTTTTCCTTGCGGCTAGACCTCTCTTCCACGGAGCGTCCAACTTGGTGGTTGTTTGATTTTCGCTTTGTAAAATACTCACTGGCGCTATTATTTCGTCATCGCCATTACATCTGATTGGACAATGACCTCAATTTGATCTTTACTTGGACATTAACATTGAAAGTACGTATGCTCAAGCAATCCCACCTTCTGGATTAGTTGACATAATCGTTTGCTATGGATATTTGGAGGTGAAATAGGTGTAACCCTGGTATGATTCCGCTGGGCCATTCGTGATGTGAAGTCCGGTTCCGTTCGGCGGATCTATTTTCTCGTCTATTACCACAACTGGGATTACTTAACGAAGCGTTTGAGCGCGTTCACGGGCCGCCCGTAACTTGAGCGATCGAAATTGAGCAGCGATCGACACCGTCATGAATGGTTAGTTCGATTATTCTAGCGCAATCTTCGGTGTCCGAATCTCATCTCTGATTATGGTACACACATCGCGAATCAACGCTCTTCGGACTCGTTATGGCGAGCCTTTCTTCATCCTGTGCGTGTGCGTCGTCTTCACCACGGCGTATGCTCTGTGGGTAGGCCAAGACGCGAGTTGGGACCAGAAAAACTATTACTTCTACTCTGTTTACGCTTGGCTCAGGGGACGAACGTTCCGCGATGTGGCACCTGGCCAGATAACGACTTGGCTGAATCCGCTGCCATATCTTTTACAGTATCTCCTGATACAAAGTGCACCTCCTGTTGTAGCGGGACTTCTCATGGGCGCACTTGCTGGGCTAAACGGGCTCATGCTCTGGCTTCTGGCACGGCGGCTCCAGCGCGGTGATCCAACCTGGCAAGGCCGGGTATGCGCTTGCGTTATCATCTTGGTCGGTTTGACCGGTTCGATCTTCTTGTCGGAGGTTGGTACTACGTTCGCGGACTATCTCAGCAGCGTGTTGGTGCTGGGAGGCCTCATTTCCATCACGCCACCCTCGTCGGAGATGGCCGGCAAGCCCAACGCACGGGACTTCCTTTTGGCTGGGCTTTGGATGGGCACCGCATGTGGTCTCAAATTGACGAACTTTATATACGCGATCGGACTTGGCGTATCTTTACTTGCACTATGGCCGGGGCTCCTGCTGCGCGGCCGTATGTTCTTGTCGTATACGATAGGAGCGGTCTGCGGCTTTCTCGTAACAGGCGGGTATTGGGCCGTGCATCTTTGGCTGGCCTTTGGCAATCCTATGGCTCCGTACTTTAACGATGTTTTCGCGTCCCCCATGTTCGTGCTCGACAGCTACGCCGATAGAAGATACATACCGGGATCGTTACTTACCTCGGCAATCACCTATCCGTTCAGGTGGCTTCTCGGCATGCATCCAACCAGCGAAGTACCGTTTCGCGATGCCAGGTTCGCCCTAGTGGCCGTATTCCTACCAGTGGCCTTGGTCGTCAGTGTGCTACGACCCGGTCGTGGTCCGTCGGGCGCGGCAAAGACCGGTAGCTTTGTTGAATTACGACAGTTCTGGCTCCACGGCCTGTTCTTCATAGCGTCATACGCAATCTGGCTCAAACAGATGGCATACCAGCGATACGCTCTTCCGCTTGAATTATTGACCGGTCTGATGTTGTTCCTGAGTCTGGATTGGCTGCTTCGAAATCGGAACGAGGTCACCTGCGTGTTCAGCGTGCTCGCCGTGTTTATCGTGATCTGGACTCGGCCCGCCAACTGGGGGCGAATCCCGTACGGCAACGACTGGTTCGGCATCGAGATACCACGAGACCAGGAACCCCAAACGCTATACGTGATGATGGGCCATGATGAGCCGTTCGCTTACGTGATTCCTTTTATGCCAGACACATCCCAATTCATACGCCTCACCGGTAATATGCCTCTCGACCCTAACATGCCGCTCGGACGCAAAGCTCTGTCGATGATACGCGCACACACAGGGACCATTCGAAGCCTCGCTGTCGTGGAACTCGATGAAGAAAACCGCGCAAGATTGGCGCGCTTCGGTCTAGCCCTCACCCCAGGGAGTCAATGCGAACGGTTCCGGTCACGGCTCGATACATTTACCACGTGTGCTCTGACAAAGAATCACCAGGAGGGACATCTCGAACGATGAATTTACTGCGCCATGGCGACTCACCGACGTTTCAATGTGAGCCGGCATTTCCTCACGACCTGACTCTGCATTATTTCGACGCACAGCGCCAAGTTAGCCTGAGCGTCATAACACTCTAGAGACCTTCATCCATTCAGCACAGCGCGTAGCAAAATTCGCTAACAGTTCCTCTCTTTCCACCGCCGGCACCCGAAGCTCCTTGGCCAAGTAGTTTATGATTTGGCTGCCCTCATCCAATTCAAGAACACCGGGAAGATGAGTGCGCGCATTCGATGAGCGCTGCCTCCAGTAATTCAGCTTATCAGCCACATAGCCGACATTTGATCGAAGAAGTATCTTAATCCAGAGAAGCCAGTCACCGCATAGCGTGTAGCCCGCGTCCAGTCCATCGATTGATCTTAGGACGCTCGCTCGAAGGAGAACCGCACTGGCATTTGGAATGGTGTTCTTTTTGGATAAGTAACGCTTGATCTCCACCCGCCCATTATTGATAAAGTTCTTTTTCCAACGCGAAGGATCTAAATCATCCGTCCACTGAATGGCGTCTCCGACGACTCTGCTGCTCGGATCAATTAGATAAGATTGACAATAAACGAGACCGAGAGACTTATCGCTTTCAAGAATCGGCAACAATTTGCTCAAGAAATGGGGAGAAGCGCAATCATCTGATTCCGCAAACCATACGTATTCTCCTCGAGCGCTTTCTAAGCCTTTCTGCCATTGTTTGAAGGCAGATCCATTGCGGGTTTCATTAAACAACAACCGAAACATGGGATAGTCCGCATATGTTTGGATGATTTCTCTACTGTTGTCGGTCGAAGCGTCATCCAATACGACCACCTCAAGATCCCGAAACGTCTGGTTTATGATTGAATCCAGTCGCTGCCGAAGATACGGCGCATGATTATAGTTAGGAACTATAACTGAAACCTTTGGCGTGGACGGACCGTCGTCCAATGATATCGTGCGGCCAGGGCTTGATATTTGCTCGCTTCGGCGCCGCGCAAACTGATCGATGACACGAAAGATCTCCTCTCCGGCGATCGCTACGTCATGATCGGCTCGGACTCTCTGCTGTGCCCTTGCCCCTCGTTGTATTAGTTCCTCCTGATGAGCGCACAAGAAAGCAACTTTTTCCGCCATCCCTCTAGTGTCGTCGAACCGAACAACATAGCCCGCATCGTTCTGAACAAAGTCCGGCATCCCGCCAACCTTATCAAAACAGACAATCGGCAAACCGCAGTCGGCCGCTTCCAGGCAAACCAGCGGAAAAGGATCTTCTCGCGAGGTCAAAAGGAATACATCGCCGGCGGCAAAATAGCTCCGCACATCTTGAACTTCTCCGAGAAAAAACACCCGAGCTTCAAGACCGAGTTTTCGGACTTTTGTTTCGAGTTGTTCAAGTTCCCCCGTGTCGCTTCCGATCCAAAAGAAATAAGCGTCTTTCAGACCTAAGGTGTTTGCCTGATCTGCCACCTCAATAAAGAGATCAGGTCCTTTGCGCCAATCGGTGGTGCCACATCCAAAGATGATGAATCCCTCTTCGGGCAATCGTTTATCTCTCCTGATAGGGATGCGACTGAGAGGATCAGTATTTGTTTTCTGGCACTCTATAAACGCATACACAGTTGTTATTTTTTCCGGAGGAACCCGATGAGCGCTTTCTAGATTTCTCGCCACAGGCGGGGAAGCCGCAATAAAATGATCCGTTAGCCTGATCAGCTGCTCAAGCTCTGCTTGCACACACCACCGTTTTATTGCATTTTCTAATTCGTGCACGTGGGTGATGACCGGGATTTCCAACTTGGTAAGCTGCTCGCCGACATCACCAGGCACAAGAGTATTGATGTAGATTAGAGAGTTTGAGTTACCGCAAAAGCGCAGGAGCTTTTCCCTGTTTCGTTCTGCGTTGAACGAAAACAACGAATCTAACTCCAAGACGGGCCCGAGTTGATAAAACTTCGGTAGCAAAGGTCCGCCATGCCTCAAGATGATCTTGGGTCGAATCCCCTTTGTGTCACGAAGCCATGCAATCAGAGTAACCAAGAGGCGCTGGGCTCCTGCGTTGGCGGCATCATGAGACACAAAGACGATTTCCAGCCCCGGGTCTGCAGACTTTGCGAATCCTTTTAAAGCATTTGCCGTCGCTTGGAGATACGCGTATCCGTATCTCCTGTCCGGCTCCAAGTAAGCTCCTTCACTCCATTCATTCCACGCATTAATAAACACCAGCCGCTTATCCGGATCGGACTCCTTAGCGGCAAACCTGCAGGCTTCAGCCAGCCATCCCTGGTACAGTGCGGGGGCTGAATTCTGGTAGGTCATACCCCTTCCAGGCTTCCTGGCTTCGTTGTCCCACGAAGGGCAAACGCCTCTGAACAAAGTAAAATCCGCGCGCGAGAATTTCTTTGCGGACTCAACCAAATAGGAGTAGTCACAGATGATTCCTTGATAATTAGGATTGACGATCTCCACTTGGCTATTCACGACGGGCGCGCCCGCCCCTAACTTATGCGGAGGAAATTCGACAGCGGCATCGAATCCGAGAGGTCTTGGGTCTTCGGTTTCAAAGGCTTGTACGGCAACCAGATATAAACCGTCCAAGTGGCTCTTCGTACAATAGTCGCGCCACCTCTGAGCGGTCGCCTTCGGGTCAGGAAGCAACCCAGGTCGATAGACGATCAGCAAGGGTCGACCATTTACTCTGATATAGCGTTGATCGCGCAACGCCGTGTCGATGTCCTTGATGAACGCAAGATCGTCATCCGGTGAATGGGCTTGAGCGATCAAGACTTCGTGGTCCAACCCGTCCCACCGCCTTGTCCAGTTCTCATTGGCCCAACAGAGACAAAACCGAAAATCCAATTGAGGATTGTTGAGGAACTGCTTTAAAGGCAGGTCAAGCAGGCGCTTGCCACCGAACCAGTAATAATGGAAGCAAAATCCAAAAAGGCCGTATTTCCGGGCAAGTCTTATCTGGCGCTCTTGAATCTCGGGAACACGAAGGTCATAGAAGCCAAGCTCGCCCGGCAAACGAGGTTGATAATGTCCGAGGAACTGCGGAGTAGCCCTAGAGACATGCGTCCATTCGGTGAAACCCTTTCCCCACCATTCGTCATTCTCGGGAGTGGGATGAAATTGGGGTAGATAAAATACAATCAACTTGATGTCCGACTCGTCAATCTCGCAGTCCTCGCTGCATATGGAGACGTACTCTGGGTTTGACCCGTCAGATCGCGCAAAGACTTCCGAAAGATACTGATCTACAACTGTCGTCTGAACACCAGCATGCGGAGAAACTGGCTCCGATTGAAACTGTCGAGCTGGGACGGAAAGTTTCTTCGTTGTCGGTTGGCCACGATCTACCGGAAATGTCCTAGAAGCAATTTTCTTCACCATTCCTAGGACTCCATGGACCCTAAGGGCTTTCTTCCCGCGAGTGGTAAGATTGGCCAAGGACATGCGAAATGAAACCGTCGGATCTCCCCAGAGTGCGGGAGCAGGTTCAAGACCCGTCCCACCGGGAACATACGTAGAAAGAACGATGTGTGCCTGCCGGTTCGAGAGGCGACCTAGCCCCAGACGGAATTTGATCCACTTTGGATCCCGATTGAAGCGACTCGGATCGATGAACTTTTGCCGCGTGATCTTGAGGCCACCCTGTTCCTCAAGCACCTCAACTTGGAACGCGACGGGTTGATTATGTTTTCCTTGCGTATCAGGCATGAGCGCGATGTAGCTAAAAAACTCTGCCCTGGCTGGGATATAAAGACGATACGAAGCCGAAGTAGCTCGGCTCATACAGAGAGCGTTTCTACCCCTTCCCCCGACTCGAACATCGGATATCCAACGGGCTCTTTGCTCAGGCCCAAGTTGCGCCTGAGAGAGAGCGCTTAAACCACTAAGAGGAATTGAATGATATGCCTTCTGACGCCATGTTTCCCCAATATTGGAAAGAAAAAAGATTTTCCGTCGGTTGACTTTCTTCCTGGCCCGCATAGATCTAAAAAATCTTTAAAAAGCCTTCACAGGACCACAACGCCTGCGTCTATTAGTGAAGGAGTTTGTGGTACTCGTCGAGAGCGACGACGGGTTTGCCGACAAACTTCTGCTTTCCATGATCCAGGACGCAGACGCGGTCACATAACTTAGCGACTTGGCCTGCATCATGAGATACAAAGACGATTGTTTTGCCTTGTGCCTTGAAGCGGTTCATTGTGTCCTGGCATTTTCTCTGAAATTCTTCGTCTCCAACTGCTAATACTTCGTCCACGATGAGGATACTAGGATTCAGGTTAATGGCGAGTGCAAAGCCCAGACGAGCATGCATGCCGGAAGAGTAATTCTTCATGGTGGTATCCATGAAATCATTCAATTCCGAAAACTCGACGATGGCAGGGTACAGGGCCTCGATTTCCTTACGGCAAAGACCATGGATCGAAGCGCCTAAAAAGATGTTTTCTCTTCCTGTTAACTCTGGATGAAAGCCCACTCCAAGCTCGATCATGGCGCCAACGCGACTATTTTTCGGCATGCGAATTTGGCCCGACGAGGGCGGATAAATACCCGCGATTATTCTTAGCAGGGTACTCTTGCCGGAGCCATTCCTGCCGATGACGCCAAAGGACTCGCCGGCCTGAATAGCTAAGGTAATGTCCCGCAATGCCCAGAACTTTTCGACGTCCTCCCGGTAGCGTTTGTGAAATAATCCGATGAATTTCGACTTCAATGAATTGGATCGGTTATGGCGAATGGTGAACGCCTTGGACAGATTGACGATATCGATGCTGTCCGACATTCGCCTAAACCTCCTCGGCAAATCTAGCCTTATAGGAGCGGTGCACTTTGTAACCGATCAGCAACGAGGATGCAGTGAGCAACATCAGGATCGTGAATCGGGAAACGTCAGGTACAGCTTGACGATAGAGAATATCTTGGTAACTGAGAGTAAAAAAAGACTGAGGGTTTAAGTAAATAGCCGATTGTAATGACTCCGGAATGTCTTTGACATCGTAGATGATCGGAGTGAGCCAAAAGAGCAACAATAGCGCGATCTCAATAAAATGACGCACGTCCCGATAAAAGACGGTTGCCGTCGAAATTACAAAGCTCAAACCAAGTGTAAAGAGCATGTGCAAAATAAGCAGTGGAAAAAACCACAGAGTTACCAAAGACATTGGCACCTGGAAAAAGAGTACAGTCATCGGCACGAATACGATTAATGCAAGGCCGAACTGGGCCAGGTTAAAAAGGACCGTCGCAACTGGAAAAACCTCCATGGGTATGGCGACCTTTCTAATCAGGCCGCCATTTTCGAGGATCGATCCTGTGGACATCATGATCGACTGGGCAAAAAAATTCCAAGGCAAAATGCCGATCAGCAAAAAATAAGAAAAATTTACCATAGTCGTCTTGAGAATATGGCTAAAAACAAAGCTATAGACCAGAATCAGCAGCAAGGGATTCGCGAGAGACCACAGAAACCCCAGTACAGAATCTCGGTATTTAAGCTTTAAGTCTTTTATAACAAGATTCCTGATCAGTTCTCGATATGCAAGGAGAGCACGCATAGAGGAAATGTTTACCAGACAGTTTTGTAAAAGTCACAACGGCAATCAAAGCTGAGATCGCCAACATCTTAACTATAGGTTTACGAAACTATTATCACCAATACGGGACGACAGGCTGGCTGTGTTAATCGCACATGGCTGGCTCTATTTCCGTGAGCGAAAATGCCTTGTAAGGGTCGCGACGTTCAGGCAGAACCCAACGAACATTTTGTTGCATTCCGATAAAAGGACGAATCCTGGCCTTAATTTATTTTGAATACTTCGACTAACCCGATTCCGATTCCGCCAACCCCGCTGAGAATTGCGGTGTAAGCTCCAGGCGGGAGATTGATGAGGATCGCCGATTCCTGAGCGCAGCCTGGAGGAGGGCTCGATTGCCCCGGATTTGGTACGCAAGGATCTAAACCCGTGGCCGAGATCTCGGTCGCTCCGCCGCAGGTAAAACCCATACTCCCGCAGAGAGGATCACCTGTTTGCCAATCATCGTTCTGAGCGATTGCCGTTTGGCCTGAAAATAACTTAATAAAAGGATTCGCTAATGTCTCTGGCACCAAGAACGGTGCACCAGAGATTGATGGTCCGCGGGCCCTTAACAGAACCGTTTTGGGGCTGCTTCCCTCGATGACAAACCCTCCAATCATTACATTGTCACCGGTTTCTACGCGACCTCGCGTTGATATGTTGACCAGCTTAGATGGGCTCGCACCGCCATCGACTTCAAACACTTCGACTAAACCTATTCCCGTCCCGCCTCCAACTCCCCTTTCGATAGCTGTATATCCCCCGGGCGGCAATGTAATTAAAATTGCGGACTCCTGAGCACACCCGGGTGGAGATGTAGATTGCCCCGGATTAGCCCGGCACGGATCTAAGCCTGCCGCTGAAATCTCGGTAGGTGCGCCGCATGTAAAACCCATAGCTGGGCATAGCGGATCACTAGTTTGCCAATCGTTATTCTGAGCAATCATTGTTGACCCGGAAAATATTTGCACAACAGGATCTGCTAAAGTGCCTGGAACGAAAAACGGTGCGCCATTCATCGATGGCCCACGGGCCCGGATCAAAACCGTCTTCGGCAGCGTCCCTTCGATAACGAATCCACCGATCATTACGTTATCGCCCGTAAGCACAAGTCCTCGGGAGGAAATGTTCGTCAATCCGCTTGGAACGACAGCGAGGGCCGCACTCGCCTGGACGAGACCAAAGCCGCTGTCGAAGTCGAAGCCTGAAGTACCCATATCGATCGCGGTATTTTCCAAGGCGGCATAAATTTGGATTGGCGTACTGCCTGGCCTTGCCTGCAGAAGCAAAGCCGCCACACCCGCCGCATGAGGCGCCGCTGCCGACGTGCCGAAAAAATTGGGAAAGCCGTTTCCATCCGTGTCGGTACCGAAAAAAGTTGTGTCGCCGCCGTCCGGCGCCACAATCTCCGGCTTGGATCCGATTTCGGCACTCGCCAGCCGGTTACCTGCCGAGTCAAAAAGAATCGGCGTTCCCCCCGCGGAGGAAAAAGAATCTAATACCGGTGGAGAAACCCCAAATGCCGGAGTATTGAAATATGCGGCTGCTCCCACAGCCTCCGCTGCCGCAGCGTTTGTATGGCCAAAGATTGTGCTGCTGTTGGTTGCGAATTCCTGGATCGTGCCGTTGAAGTCGAACAAGACATACTTCATCAACCCAGGATTTGGTCCCTCGAAGTTGGTAATCAAAATATTAAAATCAGCCGTTGCGCCGGTGGTATTGACGAAGGAAAACACCTCGATGGGATCCCCGTTTCCGCCCGATGCGATGACGTTTGGAATCACGCTGCCGGCTAACACCTGCGTTGCGCCCGCGTTAAGCACGTAAATATCGAGATCATTTGGCGAGCCCGCACCGCCACTCACCGAGAACATCGGAGAATCCCACTGAAACGATAGGAGGAAACCACCCCCGTTGGGCAAGGTAATGCGTTGGAAAACGTCGATGCCGCCGCCAGCATCGAAATTGTGCGCCGTACCTCCGAAGAAAAACGGCGCCCCGGGTGCTGAGGCAATCGCGCCTTGACCGAACATAGTACCTGGTCTAAACGAGCTCTGATAGCTTAACCGGCCCTGATTACCCGCCGCGGAGAAAAACGCCACACCTCCTCCGACAACCTGATTCGCTGCTTGTGCGACGATCCCATCCTGAAACATCGGCTCGGCAAGGTAGAGCACGTCATCGGCGATGACCTTCGCTCCGGCCGCTGCAACTGATTGAATATTGCTGGCAAAAGAAGCTATGCCATTTAGTGCCGACGCAAAAACTAGATTAGCTCCCGGAGCCACATCATGAACGATTTGCAGCATCGCCCTGCCTTCGTCGGTGCCTGCCGATGGCCCGCTGCAGCTCGAGATCTCTTGAATCACGGTAACCGGCGACAAATCGCCGTTGGTGACATCGCTCGGCGCGCCCCCTAAACAATTGAAACTGTCCGACAGCACACCAACCGTGATGCCGGCACCGTTTACGCCAAGGTTCGCTCGAGCTATATCGGAACGCATGGCTACATCGCCTTGAGTCGTAACCGCTCCCGCGCTGGTGACCGCCAGGGCAGATCGCGCGAATCGCAGGCTCGTCAAACGAGCCACGGCGGGAATCGCGGATACCGGCAGTTGACCCGAGACGATCCGGCCAAAGGCAACCGCATGTTGCATTCCCAACGACTCCAAATCCGCTTTGAGCGCGTTTACATCTTGAGACGCGACCGCATCAACGATGACGCGATTATCAGCCAGCCTAACCAATGGGTCATCCGAGCTAAATGGCACCGCACTTCGTTGTGAGAGATAGGCAGTGTACTGCTCATGAAGGTTGACCAGGCTATGCGCCAGTTTCGCCATCGGCTCTTTCTTAACATTCTGGGCTGACGCGGATCCGCCCGACCAAATTAGAAAGAATGTGAAACCGAGAGTAGCCATTCGTTGTTTCATGCTGCGATCCTGGTTCCTATTACCATGGTTATGGGTTTAGGGACGCGGGGCTCCTTGTAAAACCGCAGTAGCTGCCCTAGCGAAATTTAGGCTCGATAATTCTGCCATCGAGGGAATCGCGCGAATCGGCAATTGACCGGACACCACGCGACCGAATGACACCGCCTGTTGCATTCCTAAACCCTCCAAATTTGATCTGAGAACGTTGACATCATCGGACGCGACCGCGTCCACGATAACGCGATCATCGACTACGCGGACCAATGGATTGCTGGATTTAAAAACGCCACGCTTGCCGGAAGCAAGATAGATCGAGTATTCGTCGTAGAGCGCGATTAGCTCCGACCCGACCTTTGTCATGCGCTCTGTGTTAGGCTTACCGGATTGAGCATCCGACGACGCGCAACCTCCGACGCAAAAAAGAAACGTCACTAGCAGTGCCCAACTCCAGCGTCGCGCGTTGGCATCT
>Ga0207690_10002088_pt1 | contig 12234 bp, 9 predicted proteins | sample KBSC23metaG_FD_184315 | JGI IMG/M metagenome (GOLD analysis project Ga0207690, IMG submission 184315) | Corn rhizosphere microbial communities from Kellogg Biological Station, Michigan, USA - KBS C2-3 metaG (SPAdes) (version 2) | ecosystem: Host-associated > Plants > Roots > Rhizosphere > Soil ...
CCAAAGGCTGGGAACAGCATCCAGTCGCTCAATTCCGAGGTGCCCCTCAGAAACTACTGCAGTGAAACCGATGGCTGCACACCGCACCATCGAATTCACTGAAAACATAATACAAGGCTGGGACGCAGTCCCAGCAACACTTCCTCATTCACCCACCGCAAAATCCGGCACACCCGGTGACGCAGCCCAATTACCTTGCATGATTGCTATCCATGCGCTATTGAACAAGGCAGAAAAGTTTAGTCCTTTATACAACAGTCGGTAATCTGGTTAAATTGACAGTGCCCACGACATACTTGAAGATAGGCTACGACATCGAGTAACTGCGGTTTTTAAGTTTAAACAAGTTCCCGGTACGGCGCTGGTCTATAGAGAACCTTCATTTCAAAGGTATCACCGAAACACAAAGGAGAAAGGTATGTCATGGAGCACAATGAAACTTAGTGCCAAACTGCCATTGACAATCGCGTCGTTGCTATTGCTATTGACAGTAGCAGCAATTATCGGCTTTCTGCAACTCAGTCACGCCCTAGATACATTCAAGACGCAAGTCGCTACAGCCGTTCAGCAAGAACGTGAAGTCAATATGATGAATCTGGCGTTCAGGGGACAAATTCAGGAGTGGAAAGACACGCTGCTGCGCGGTAAAGATCCAGAAAAACTGAAAAAACACTGGTCTGCCTTTGAGAAAAGGGAGCGGGAAGTCGATGACGATGCCAAACACCTTTATGATTCCTTGTCGGATCCGCAGGCCCGTGAGCGCATCCACAAATTCGCCGTAGCGCATACACTCATGGGCCAGAAATACCGGGAAGGTTTTGAAGCGTTCAAGGCAGCAGACTTCGCCCCCGACAAGGGCGATGCCAGCGTCGTGGGCCTGGATCGCGAACCGGTTAAGCTGCTGGCGGAAGCCTCCGATGAACTTGCAAAGAAAGTTGTCACCATCAGAGCAGCGACGATAGCGGCCGCTAATCAAGCTCAAATGTTCAGTTTTATCGCAATCATTGTGGTGTCGATTTTTGGTCTCTTTCTCGGTGTCTTTATGAGCCGCTCGATCATTAGGCTATTAGGTGGAGAACCAGCGGATGCCGCGGCGACAGCACGTGCAATTGCACAAGGCGATTTATCGATCACATTCACGGTTCGGGCCGGCGACACAACGAGTCTGATGGCCGACCTTAAACAAATGCAAGTTGGCCTGATCAATATCGTTAGTCAAGTACGAGCCAGTACTGAGACGATCGCCACCGCATCAAAGCAGATTGCAGCCGGTAACCTTGATCTGTCTTCCCGCACCGAAGAACAGGCAAGTGCGTTGGAGGAAACAGCTTCGTCCATGGAGGAAGTGACCGGTACTGTCAAACAAACCACCGATAATGCTCACCAAGCAAATCAGCTTGCGCAATCCGCATCAGAAGTTGCCCTCAAAGGAGGAACGGTCGTGGCACAAGTCGTGGACACGATGGGGGAAATCAATGCATCGTCGAGAAAAATAGCCGATATCATAGGCGTCATTGACGGCATTGCCTTCCAGACCAATATTCTGGCCTTGAATGCGGCGGTGGAAGCGGCACGCGCAGGGGAGCAAGGGCGAGGTTTTGCTGTAGTGGCGGCAGAAGTGCGCAATCTGGCGCAGCGCTCTGCGGCAGCAGCCAAGGAAATAAAGACGCTGATTGGCGAGTCAGTCGAAAAAGTTGATGCTGGCGCTAAATTGGTCGATCAAGCCGGCGCCACCATGAATGAAGTGGTGGCAAGTGTAAAGCGTGTTACCAATATCATCAGCGAAATCACGACTGCCTGCAGCGAACAGATGTCCGGCATTGAACAGATCAATCAAGCGATTATGCAAATGGATGCTGCAAGTCAGCAGAATGCAACCTTGGTGGAAGAATCTGCTGTGGCATCGCAAAGCATGCAACAACAGTCTGAAAATTTATTGGAGGTAGTGCGTGTATTTAAGTTGGCGGATGAAGCAACGCTGACAGTGCCTGTCACTTAATCATTGCGGGGTTCCTTCCCCCTTGCAGGGGGAAGGAATCCCGCATACGTTTTTGACGCAGTAGTACTAAACCTCGTGGAAAAGGACCTCTTCCACTTCAGTCACCCGATCTTCACGATAACGGCGTCTAGCCCGCACGCCTTCCATGGTGCGCATGCGCTCGAAGACATCAAGCCAGCGCAGGTTGAAGCGCGTGAAGAAAAAGGCGGCAGTGCCTGCAAGCAGCCAGGAGAACAGCAGAATCACATTGCCGTGCACAAGAAGCATCGTGCAGGCAAGCACAAGGCAAAGTGCAAAAGCGAGCATGCCGGTGAGGCCTGCCCAGAAAACAAGCGCATCGCGGTCGAGAAGACAATTCTGTTTTTGCATCGGGAGAAGGGCATCGCTGAGGTGGTTCGGAGGCGATGATTATGCCAGTTCCCATGCGCAATGTTGCAGGGTGGATGCGACAAATTTCTCCCGGTTGTCATTGTGATTTTTCTTTCCGATATGACCGATGGCCTTTTGTCATCGATCCCATTTCTGAATTCATCACAGCGCTTGGTTCGCAGGATGTGTACTGCTCTCGCGATAATGTTTTGCCATGCCAAGCAGCCACTCCTCGAATATCTTCAGCAAGGGCGAGCTTTGCTTCGATTCCGGATACACCAGGTAATAGCCGCTTTCGCTTTGCAACGAAATCTCGCAGGGAATCACGAGTTCTCCATTGCGTAATTCATTGAGTACAAAAAAACGCGGCACCAACGCTATGCCTAAACCGGCACGCGCGGCTTCGACCAGCATGGAAAAGAGTTCATATCGTTGCCCGCCCATGCAGTCCGCATCGTGAATGCCTGCCTGAGCAAACCAGTGACGCCATGCTTCGGCGCGTGCCGATTGATGCAGCAGGTTGAAGCCGGTCAGCTCCTCTGGCGCTAACGCGGATCGGCCATTCAGTAAACGCGGACTGCATACGGGCGTCATTTCCTCACCGAAGAGATGACGCGCAATCGCGCCGGGCCATACCGGGTTGCCGAAATGGATGGCGGCATCGAAGAGCGTGTCGGCAAACAGGAAAGGCTCGGCACGGGTAGTGAGGTTGAGCGTGATGTCGTTATGACTGGCATAAAACTGTGGCAGTCGCGGGATGAGCCAGCGTGTGGCAAAGGTCGGTATGACGGCCAGTTCCAGTATTCCTCCGGCTCCACGGCGCGCCATTGTTGCCAGCGTGTCTCTTTCGATCTTCTCCAGATGTTCGCGTATCTGCTTGGCATATACACGCCCGACATCGGACAGACTCAGCCGCTTCTTGACGCGGTTGAACAAAGGCACTCCCAAAAAATCCTCCAGACAGGCGATCTGCCTTCCTACCGCGCTTTGCGTCAAGGCGAGTTCGTCGGCACTGCGGGTAAAGCTTTCATGACGCGCTGCGGCTTCGAAAGCAATCAGCGCTTCCATGCTTGGAATTTTTCTTCTCACGGGTCATTCCTCAAACGCACAAGGTTGCGAATTTTTATCGGTTGTGAAGCTGGTTGAATAACGCAAAACTGTGCAGGCGGAGTTCACAACAAAAGCGGCTCCAAAAAGAAGGAAGAAATATAGCGTTCGCGTCGCCGTGAGAAAAAGCAATTGCAGGCCGAATTGCGATGGATCAAAAGAGCGGACCCTAAATGCCGAAGCAGCGTAAATAACAAGTTCATATGAAAGGAAGCATGATGCAGGTTGAGAGCAAGGAAATTTTGCCGGTCAAGTTCAAGCCCTATACCCGTCAGACAATTGAGCAGGCGCCGCATTGGCAACGTCTTCCTCAAGAATTGCAGGAGGCGGTGCAGGTGATTTCTCATGTGCTGCCTTTTCGCACCAACGAGTATGTGATGAATGAATTGATCGACTGGGACAATGTGCCTGACGATCCGATTTATCGGCTTGTCTTTCCGCATCCCGATATGCTGGCGGAGGAAGACTATGTGCGTTTGCGCGATCTTGTTCTGTCCGGCAATGACGAGAAGGCTCTTGAAAAGGAAGTGTGGCGTTTGCGCATGCAGATGAATCCGCATCCGGCGGGGCAGATGACACACAATGTTCCCATGCTCAATGGGGTGCCGGTGCAAGGGCTGCAGCACAAGTACAAGCAGACCGTGCTGTTCTTCCCGAGCGCAGGGCAGACTTGCCACGCTTATTGCACCTTCTGTTTCCGCTGGCCTCAATTCGTCGGCATGGACGACTTGAAATTCGATGCGAAGGAATCGGCCGGGCTGGTGAACTATCTGAAGCAGCATCCCGAGGTGACCGATGTGCTCATTACCGGTGGTGACCCGCTAATCATGAGCACGCGCAGTCTGGCCGGATATATCGAACCCTTGCTGGTTCCGGAGCTGTCGCATATCCAGAATATCCGTATCGGCACCAAGTCGGTATCGTATTGGCCGCAGCGCTATGTGACCGACAAGGATGCGGACGATCTGATGCGGTTGTTCGAAAAGGTCGTTCAGTCGGGTAAGAACCTGGCGATCATGGGGCATTACAACCATCCCGTCGAGCTGCGTCAGCCGATCGCGCAGCGCGCAGTCAAGCGTATCGTATCGACTGGCGCGACGCTGCGCATGCAAGCGCCGCTCATTAAGCACATCAATGAAGATCCGAAGGGATGGGCTGAATTGTGGACCACCGGCGTTCGTCTTGGCGCTATTCCGTACTACATGTTCGTTGAGCGCGATACCGGGCCCAAGCATTATTTCCAACTGCCGCTGGCAAAGGCTTATGAAGTTTTCCAGGCGGCTTACCAGATGGTGTCCGGCCTTTCACGCACAGTGCGCGGTCCGTCCATGAGCGCCTTTCCGGGCAAGGTGGCCATCGATGGCATCGTTACCATTGGCGGCGAAAAAGTATTTGCATTGCAGTTCCTGCAGGGACGTAATCCCGATTGGGCGCGCAGACCTTTCTATGCGAAATTCGATCCAAACGCGACTTGGCTCGATGATCTGGTCCCCGCGTTCGGAGAGAAGAAATTCTTCTTCGAGACCGATCAGGAAGAAGTACATCAAGAGGAAGAGCACAAGGTGATCCAGGTGATACCACGGCACGACGAGAACGTGGTGCGGGTGGCTGTTCCTGAAAAAGGAGTGATGGCTAAATGACACGTCTATTACATCGGCAAATTCATCATGTCTTTCCGGTGGCGGCAGGAGGCGAGCGTGAACATCTGTTAGGTGCTGATGGCAAACGCTATATCGATGCCAGCGGGGGCGCTGCAGTGTCCTGCCTCGGGCACCAGCATCCGGAAGTGATTGCGGCCATGCATGAGCAATTGGACCGTCTGGCCTATGCGCATACTGGGTTTTTCACGTCAGACGTTGCCGAGGAATTGGGAGAAGAGCTGATTGCGCATGCGCCGCAGGGTTTGTCGCATGTCTATCTGGTATCGGGCGGTTCGGAAGCCATGGAGGCGGCGCTGAAGCTGGCGCGGCAGTACTTCGTCGAACGCGGCGAGCTGCAACGCAGGTATTTCATCGCGCGCCGCCAGAGTTACCACGGCAACACGCTGGGCGCGCTTGCGGTCGGCGGGAACGCGTGGCGGCGCAAGCAGTTCGCGCCGCTCTTGATCGAGACGCATTACATCGATCCCTGTTATGAATACCGCTATAGGAACATGGGCGAGTCGCTGGAGGATTACGGACGGCGTGCAGCGGATCAATTGGAAGCGCAGTTGCGCGAACTCGGTGCGGAGAATGTCATCGCCTTCGTTGCCGAGCCCGTGGTCGGCGCGACTCTGGGCGCAGTGCCGGCGGCACCGGGTTACTTCAAGCGCATTCGGGAAATCTGCGATCGTTACGGCATTCTGTTGATTCTGGATGAAGTCATGTGCGGCATGGGACGCACAGGCAGTCTGCATGCCTGTGAGCAGGAAGGTGTCGCGCCGGATCTGATGGCGGTTGCCAAGGGCTTGGGCGGCGGCTATGCGCCGATCGGCGCCACTTATGTGGGGAAGCACATTTACGATGCAATCGCTAAAGGCTCAGGCGCATTCCAGCACGGGCACACTTATATGGGCCATCCGCTCGCTTGCTCCGCGGCGCTTGCCGTGCAACGCATCATTCGTCGCGATGGTCTGCTGAAAAACGTGCGCGAGCGCGGTCAACAACTGGCGCAGGCCTTGCACGAGCGCTTCTCCAAGCATCCTCATGTGGGTAATTTACGCGGCAGAGGATTGTTTCAAGGCATCGAACTGGTGGCTGACCGCGATACGAAAATCCCTTTCGATGCGAAAGATAAGATCCACGCCAGGATCAAGACCGAAGCGCTTGCGCGTGGTTTGATGGTTTACCCGATGGGGGGAACGATAGACGGCAGTATCGGCGATCATGTGTTGCTTGCGCCGCCTTTCATTTCCACTGCGGAGGTCATCGATACCATCGTCGATCGGCTGGGTGAGGCGGTCGATGCCGCAACGATGGCGCATGCCGTTCCCGCATGATCATGAGCGATTTCATTATTCATCGACAGGAGAAAAACAATATGCCACGTATTCCCTACCAGCCTGCCGATGTGGCTGAACCCAGGGAGATCGTCGATGCAGTTCGCCGCAGGCGCGGCGGCGAATTGCTGAACCTGGACCGCATGCTGTTGCACAGTCCGGCATTCGCCAAAGGCTGGAATGCTTTTCTTGGCGAAGTGCGGGGCGGGCTTGAGCTTCCCGCACGGCTGCGCGAACTGGCGATCTGTCTGGTCGCCTTGCTGAATGGCGCCGAGTATGAATATCTGCATCATGCCCCGGAGTTCATCAAGGCCGGCGGCACCGAAGCGCAACTCGATGCCTTGCGTCGTTACGAGTTTGCCGAAGGCGACACGGCATTGTTCGATGACGCGGAGCGCGCGGTCATCGCCTTCACGCGTGAGATGACAGTGCAGGTACAGGTGAGCGATGCGGTCTTCAATGATGCGCGCTCGGCATTGAAGAACGATCAGTTACTGGTGGAATTGGCAGGTGTAATTGCGGCTTACAACATGGTGTCCAGGTTCCTGGTTGCGCTTGGCATTGGGCCGGAACATGGGGACGGCAAGGAGGAAAAGGCATGACCTATGTGGTGACGGAAAACTGCATCCGCTGCAAGCATACCGATTGCGTGGAGGTATGCCCGGCGGATGCGTTTCGGGAAGGCGAGAATTTCGTGGTGATTTCGCCGGACGATTGCATCGATTGCGCATTGTGTGTTCCGGCCTGTCCGATAGGGGCCATTTTCGCGGAGGCGGATGTGCCGTCGGAGCAGCGCGATTTCATCGCACTCAACCGTGAACTGGCCGCGTCATGGGAACCGATCTATGACAAGAAGGACGCCCCGGAAGATGCACATCAGTGGGCGAATGTGAAAGGGAAGCTGGAGCAGTTGGTACGGTAGTTTGCATTTCCGAGCCTTCATCAACAATAAAATAATTTCCTGCATTCTGGATGGAACCAGATGCACGGCTATTACCACTCATGGCGGTGAATAACCTGGAGTAGAGTGGTTGATGGTCAATGCAGGAAGGTCAAATTCGAGTCTGCGCCCTTGCAAAGCGTATCTGAGCCTGCAAGCGCAGGCTGTTTTATTTCTTTCTGGAACTGTACACTGTGCCGCCACACGGCACCCGCCACCCCTTGCCTCGCATCCCCTTTGCACCACGACCATGGGATATTCATTCACGAAAATCACCTAAGGAATTCCCATGCATTCTTTTTCGTCAACAGCAATACGCCATACTTCTTCCTCTTCCCAGGCTGTTCATGAACCGGGCAATATCCTTGGCAAGGCCAAGGAAACCATCAAGCACCAAGGGCGTGACGGGGTCGCAATAGCGGTTCACGCCTTGCATGTGGCGTTTGGTAGTGATCATTATGCCTTTCGTGAGGCGATCCTGGCCTTGACGGAACAGGCGCCCCAACTTTCTCCTGATAACGGAATCCGTCAAGAGCTCATCGAACAGGCCGGCCGCGTGCGCAGCATATTCGATGTCAACGAGCGCAATGCGGAGGGGAAGGCGATATTGGATGTGGCGGTGCAGCAGAATGATGTGGAATTTGCCTCTTATTTACTGAATAAGAGGAGAGCCAACCCGGCACACATTCACGCTGCTTCTTCGCCCGCCATGGAAGCGCTGCTCGGTTCATGGCGGCTCTACACGCATTACAAGCAGGACAAGCAAGACTGGAGCGACTTGGACCTTGCCTTGCAAGGAGGCGATCATGATCAGGCACGCAGATTGTTGAGGAGAAAAAAAAGAGGCATCTACCTCAAAGGGGCTTGGGAAAAAGCTTTGGCGGCAGGTCAGCACGATGTCTTGCGTGCCTTCCTGATTCTCAGCAAGCCGGAGGAATTGCGCGAGTTGACCAGAATTAAAATCAATGTAGGAAGATGGCAAAAGGATTTGCGCCAGGACCCGGGATTGATTGCTGCGCTCAAGCAGTTTCCTTATCAATCCGCCAAGAGGGGGGAGCCTGAAAATTTCAACTGCAGCGCGACATTTCACAGCACAACGCAGAAAATCGCATGCCGGCATTTGGCGCTCTATCAGCAAAAAGAACAGCGTGGTTCGGAGAAGATCAAATTTGATTACGCCAAATTCGGCAGCCTGGAAGCAATTTCGGCCAATGTGAAAGAGGACATTGAGCAAATCAATGAGGGGACGCTAAGAGACCGGGCTTCAGAAGTCCATTTGATCTCCAATAAAAAATTCGGGCAGTTTCTTTCCAGGCAATTTCAGGAATTGGAAAAGGAAGGAAAATTGTCGGCTACCAAGCTGATGCTGGTCACATCGACCAATCATATGATGAATCTCGGGTTGATGATCAAGGAGAAGGATGGCAAGAAATCCTACGTAGTGAAATTCTTTGATCCTAACGAAACCACCACTGGCACACGCAGCAAGTCAAACAGTGTGAAAACGTTTGAAATGCAAACGCTGGAGTCTTACATCACTGCTCCCAGTTTGATGAAAGACTATTATCCTGAGCCTGTTGGCATGTCCATGATTTATGCCAACGTAGAGGGGGGTGAAAAGGAGAATACTGCCGCTCCCATTGGTTCCAGTGGCCGCACGGCGTTGACCAGCATGGATATCGATAAAATCGATGCCACTGTCATGTGGTATTTGATGCGAGACGGTTTTACCGGCAACCTGAATGATCTGGCTGATCATTTTGAAACTGTGTCCGATGACAAGCGCCTCGAACTGCTTGCCGGGAAAAACAATAATGGCGTTCCGGCACTTTATATAGCGATGGGATGGGGGCGGGCAGAGGTAATCGAACCTTATGGAGCGCTAATGGAGAAGGTCCCGAAGGACCAGCGCTTTGAACTGCTTGCAGCGAAATGCAATAAAGGTTTTCCGGCGCTTTACGTGGCGATGGTAAAGGGGCGGGCAGAGGTAATCAAACCTTATGGTGAATTAGTGAGGAAGCTGACCCCGGAGGATCAGCATATCGAACTGCTTGCAGCGAAAGCTGGCGATGGCGAGCCGGCGCTTCTCGCAGCTATGTACAGCGGCCATGCAGAGGTAGTTAAGTCTTATGTGGAAGTAGTGAAATCGCTGTTCCCCGACAATCCGGAAAAGCAAGCAGATTTACTGTTTGCAAAAACCAACGGCGGGCTATTCATGGATGAAGGAAAATGGAAGGTTCTGATGAATAGCCGCTTTTGGGCTGCAGGAAAACTTCTCCAATTGCTGGCATCGCTACAAGGAGAAAACCTGGAAGAGCCACAAGGAAAAAATTTGGAAGAACTGCGGAATGCTCTCTTTGATCTTATCGGACGTTCGCAAGAAGAGATCATTGAAGCATTGCAAGAGCTTGAGTGCTTGGGAATCGATGTTCGTCAAATCAGGGACGAAAAGGGCGAATCCGTTTTGCACTCGGTGGGCCAAGAGTTGGCAGCGCAGGATCCACAGAAGTCTGAATGGTCGCGGGAGAGCGCGAGCGTGCTGATCTCGTCACTGGTCAATTTCGGTGTTGATGGGAATGCGCCGGATTTTCAGCATTGAACCCGCTACTTGCTTGCGTACCCACTGGCGGTTCTGCATTGATTGGCCTGCTTGGCAGGTCTTTCGCCGGGCGATTTACGTCGAGAGTACGATCATCTCGGGATGGGGGAAAACAGCCTCCTTAACGCAAGGTTACTGACACGTACGATGGAACTCTTGCTGCTTTCTTGCCACTGATAGGCATTGTTTGTGTCCTATCAGGCTGTGCATCATGATTCCCCCTCGTCGTCCGCCATTCGTTCCCCCGCTGCACACCACCGCTGCTTCCGATACGAGGCGTTCGCCAGGCGTCCCCCCCTGGGAACAACACGATGCCGGACAGCGTGGCTGCACAGAGCGGGCCGACGCAGGCACAGCCCCTCCCGCAGGCGAACACGGCAAGCAGCAGTGCCGCTGCTTCCGCACGCAAGCGACGGCTCATGCTGCTTCGAGCGTCACGTGTCACCCGCCCGCGCACTGCTGCCGCCCCCGTGCAAGCAGCACCTGCCATTTCCCCTCGCTCCCATGACGCACTGCGGCAACAGGCGCACGTCAACCAAGCCATTGCAACTGCCCTGCAGCACTTCGGCATGGAGTGGTCATCACTGAATCCACCGCAGCAACAAGCCCTGCTCGCGGCGACCACGCCCTTGCCGCCAGGACCCGCCTCCCTCGACACGATCCCCCCGGCGATGCGGCAACAGCAGCAACTCCATGCCATCTTGTCTTCGATTCAAACAGCACAAGACATAGCCAGGCTTGTCAGCCAACGCCCCCATTGCCCCCGCAAATCATCGATCCGGCACAGTTGACGGCACCCGTATCGGCAGTGCATTACGGCGGCATGACGATCGATGGCCCGCATGTGACGCCAGCAGGACAGCGACAGTTCTACCTGGAGCAGCAGTGCGGGCATGCCTGTGCCCAGCATGCGGTCAATGCCATGATAGGCGGACCGTTGGTCTCGCTATTGGATTTCGCACGGCATGAGGCCAATGCCCAAGCGCCACGGGAAGCCATGCCCGTAGCAATGGAAGACATCGCTACCGACATGCTGACGCAGGGCGTGCATGTGGAAACCGTGCAGGGCACCCTGCAAGCGCTGGGGATGCCGATGCATTCTCATGCCCATCTCCCCGTTGTCAATGAGCAGGGCAGGCTGGGGCTGAACCTGGTGCAAGCACGTTTTCTGGACGGCCTGCAGACGGATCGATTGCTGCTGCAAGCCGACCGGTATGAAGGCGAGAGCGCCACCTCACACTATGTTGCTTTCCGCAGGGATGGCGGGCAATGGGTGTTGCTCGACAGCTTGCAGGAGGCGCCCCGGCATGGGGTAACGCCGTCCGACTATCTGTTAGGGGATGAAAAGATCAAGCACTTCACGGCGCTGTGGCCGCAACATGCCTTGCAAGGGCATGTCCCCGTTGACGGCGGCGGTAGGCATGCAATTCAGGAGGAGCGGGGCGGGGCCATGCACGAAGAGATACCGGAACACTCCCACGAGGGAGGGCGAGCGGAAAGCCCTGCTGCCGTACCAGCCCAAGCACCGCGAAGGGGGGAGGCGGCGGCCATGGACCCTAAAGCCGCGAAGAAGCAACGTTTGGCCGAGGCCAAGGCGCGTATGGCAGAGAAAAGGAAAGCAGCCAAAAAAGAGCGGCTACAGGAAAGACATGGGGTTTCAACCGAGCAGGAAAGAAGGGCTCTTGTGACTGGTTTCAAGACGGAAGAGGGCAAGGCAGATGCGACAGCGTACAACCGGCATATACGGGCGCAATCGGCCCGGAAGTATACGGAGGTGAATGGCAAACGTCAGTTCGTCAAAGCCGATGGCGAGGTCGATATGCCGGAGTATGAGCGGTATATGAAGAAACAAACTGCCCGAAATTTTAAGGATGAGGCCGGCAATTATCCATTCCGTAATGCCGATGGCTCGGGAAATGTGGCGGCGTATAAGCGATATATGAATGAGAAATCGGCTCGGAACTATGAAGATGTGGCTGGAAACCATTCGTTCGTCAAAGCCGATGGCGGGGTCGATATGACGGCGTATGAGCAGCATATTGCAGAACGAACTGCCCGAAATTTTAAGGATGAGGCTGGCAATCATCCATTCCGTAATGCTGATGGCTCAGGCAATGTGACGGCATATGAGCAGCATATTGCAGAACGAACTGCCCGAAATTTTAAGGATGAGGCTGGCAATCATCCATTCCGTAATGCTGATGGCTCAGGCAATGTGACGGCGTATAAGCGGCATATGTGGA
>Ga0207690_10002090_pt1 | contig 12224 bp, 9 predicted proteins | sample KBSC23metaG_FD_184315 | JGI IMG/M metagenome (GOLD analysis project Ga0207690, IMG submission 184315) | Corn rhizosphere microbial communities from Kellogg Biological Station, Michigan, USA - KBS C2-3 metaG (SPAdes) (version 2) | ecosystem: Host-associated > Plants > Roots > Rhizosphere > Soil ...
GGTCAGCTCACCGGCGATCGTCGTCAGCAGAGCGGAGTCGCTGTCTTGCACGCTGAGCCTGAACGCTCCGGCGGGCGCGCCGAAGACCACGAACCGCCCGAGCTCGTCGCTGAGCGTGGCGAACGCGGAGAAGAGACCGTCCGGTGTCTGGAGGAAGACCGCCGGAAACCGTACGGGCATGCCGGACGAGAACCTCGCGGTGCCGCGAACGACCGAGACCCTGATCGGCGGGTTCATGCGACTGATCGGACAAAAGGAGCTGTGGCAGAACATCCAGCGCGCCAAGGCCATTCCGCGCGCCTGGGCCTGGTTCCAGGGCGCCCTTTCCGGCCTGATGGGCCTCGTCCGCTCGATCCCTTCCCGCTTCATGGCCGGCCTCAGAAGCCTCGAGATCATGGACTTCGTCGTCCTGCCGAGCGCCTTCATCAAGATCGGCAAGGTCTTCGGCGGCTTCCTCGTCGACTTCGGCCGCTGGGCGCTGGGCACCGTGCTCGACCTCCTCAAGATCATCGTCGAGGTCGTCGCGCCGGGCGTGATGCCGTACATCGCCAAGGCGGCGGGCGCCTTCAACACCATCGTCCGCAACCCGGTCCGGTTCGTCCGCACTCTCGTCAGCGCGGCGATGCTCGGTTTCCGGCAGTTCACCGCGAATTTCCTCACCCACCTCAAAGCCTCGCTGATCGGCTGGCTGACCGGCGCCATGGCCGGCTCGGGCATCTACATCCCGTCGGGATTCTCGCTGCTCGAGCTCCTGAAGTTCGTGCTGTCGGTACTCGGCCTGACCTGGCCGAACGTGCGGGCGAAGCTGGTCAAGGCGACCAGCGAGACGCTCGTGAAAGGCCTCGAAACGGGCTTCGACCTCGTCAGGAAGCTGGTGACCGAAGGCCCGGCGGCGGCCTGGCAGCAGATCGTCCAGTCGCTCACCAATCTCAAGCAGATGGCCATCGACGCGATCATGGACTTCGTGAAGAGCAAGGTCGTCGAGGCGGCGGTGACGAAGCTGCTGTCGATGCTCAGCCCCGCGGGCGCCGTGATCCAGGCGATCATCGCGATCTACAACACGATCATGTTCTTCAAGGAGCGGCTGTCGCAGATCGCGCAGGTCGCCGCCGGCTTTATCGATTCGATCGCGACGATTGCAGCGGGCAATATCGGTCCCGCCGCGAACCGCGTCGAGCAGACGATGGCGACGGCGCTCACGGTGGTGATCAGCTTCCTCGCCCGGATCGCGGGACTCGGCAAGGTCTCCGACGCCGTGCTCGGACTCGTGGCCAAGGTGCGCGCCCCGGTCGACAAGGGCCTCGACACGGCCGTCACCTGGGTCGTCGAGCAGGCGAAGAAACTGGGCAAGCTGCTGATCGACAAGGTGACGGGGAAGGCCAACCGCACCGAAGAGGACCTGAAGCGCGACATCGAAAAGGCGAAGCGGGAACTGCCGGGGAAGGTGGACGAGCTGCTGGCCAGCGACCCGTCCAAGCTCAAGGTCCGCGCGAAGCTCGCGATCTGGAAGCTCCAGTACAAGCTCACCGATCTCAAGCTCGCCGAGGCCGGCGGGACGGGCAAGTTCGTTGCCACCATCAATCCCACGTTCGACATCGGCGGTGGCGTCGTGTTCGACGTCGGCGACGCCGAGCTGATCGTCCTCGTCAACGAGGTGTGTACGACGACGTTGAAGCAGCATCCACAGATGAAGCAGGCGCGTGCCGAGATGAAGGCGACGATCGATGCGCAGGCGGCGGCCGGCGGGGCGGGCAAGGCATTGCTCGACGCCTCCAATTCCAAGCAGAAGCTGGCCTTGGCGACGTTGATGGCCGAAAATGCCGGCAATCAGACGATGCCGAAAGACCTTGTGGTGCGCGCCGGCACGGACGCGCAGGGCAATCCCCTCATGATCGAATGGAAGCGGTTCGGTCCCCAGAAGGATCCGAACCGCTTCGTGCAGCCCTATGGATCGAAGGGCAGCGCCTATCGCACCAAGGTGGGGAAGGACGGCAGGGAACGCGAGGGCTTGCTCAACGCCCTCGCCAAAGGACCGAATGCGGACGCGGCGACAGTCAAGGGGCTCCAGCAACTTGGGAAAGGCGAGCAACTTACGCCGGACGTGGGAGATGCGAAGAAACTGGCTGAGCTCGACATCCTGTTCCACGGACAGGAGGTTGCACGTCATCCCGAAAATGCCGCATTCGGGCTGATGGCAAGGGACCTGGTGGAGCAGGAGAAGATGGATCTCGCCGGTGTCGCCGCGGCGCATCCGGCGGAGCCGACCGGCGCGCTGAAGGCTCAGGAAGCCGTACGAAACGCCGCCAGACAGGGCGACACAAGCGCGGCTGCGCGCAACATCCGCGCGGCCGCGGAGGCGAAGGCGATCGAGCAGGAGACGCGTAAGGTGAAGCCCAGCTCCTCCGCCGCGAAGAAAACCCGCGAGGCGGGCGAGCGCGACGCGGGCAGGGCGGACGATGTCTTGCAGCGGTCGATTGCGTTGATAACCACCTGGATCAAGAGCCAGATCGCCGCGGGCAAGCCGCCCGTGACGAAGACGAAGCCAAAATTCCTGAAGTGGATTCGCGACGCGATCCGGGCCCGGTTGCACAAATATATCAGCAAAGGGGAATGACAGAGATGAACGAGCGCCGCATTCTCCTCGATCCCGATTGTACGCCCGAGGTCTTTCGCGCGGTCGCCGATGCCGCCGGTTGGGAACTCATCAGGGAATCGCCGCCGAGCGGACTGCTCGCCCTTGAGCTGATCTATCGTCCGGACGCTGCCGCGACGACCACGATCCACTATGTCGAGGACAGCTACATCAAGGTGCGGTACGCGGTCGTGCGGGGGCCCCAGGCGGACCCGTTCGCCGAGGATCTCATGGAGCGCGTCGCCTACGCCCCCGTTGAGGTCGTCCTCGAAGCGGCCGAGGACGAGAGCGAAGGCCTCCAGCACGTCATCAGCTGGATGCTGAGCGCGACGGCCCTAGCGGACCAGGCCGGGCATGCCCGGCTCGTGCGTCTGATCGAGGCACGGCTGCGCCATGGAAATGCCGCCGTCCGCCGCGTCGCCCTCGTTGCCGCGACATGGCTCGAATGGCCCGACTTCCGCGCCACGGTTGAGCGACTGGCGAGCGACGATCCGGATCAGGACGTCCGCAGCCAAGCGGGAAAGCTCGCCGCCGCGTACCGCATGCGCGACGAAGGCAAGGTCTAGACCCCATTGTTGGGTCCGGCATGGAGACGGCGAACGTCGCCGGGGAAATAGATCGCTCCCGCACGCCGAGGCGGGGGAGCGGCCAAGCCCGCTCCCCGGGAACGGTGTCAGGAGCGTGGCTTCAGTTCCACTTTCCCGTGGTCTCGATAATCTTCGTGTTGGGATTCTTCGCGGTGCTCGGGTTCGACTGCCCGCCCGGATTAACGGCGATGAGGTGCGGGTTGGTGCCGCCGCTGATGGACTTGACTTCCGCTGTGTCGAGAATGCGCATGTCTGCCTCCTGATGACGAGGGGCATCACATCGGCAGCTTGCCGGCCGCGGAACAAGCGCCGGTTTCTGCCTGTCCCGGAAGGGACGTCTGCTGCGTTGGAATGGCATCGAAACCTTGGGGCCTAGCCGATCTGTGGATCGCCTCGCCTTTGCCGCCGTGCCGTTGCCGCTCCCGCCGCCAACGGATCGACGACACGGCCGCTACGCGGAAAAATGGTCGGGGAGAGAGGATTCGAACCTCCGGCCCCTGCCTCCCGAAGACAGTGCTCTACCAGGCTGAGCTACTCCCCGACCGGGTTTGTCCGGCCGCGAAGGCCGCCCGGGAGACAGTGGGGGGCCTCATAAGGGGGCGCCCGGGGGAGCGCAAGCGCTTAGCGGCCGAGGGCGGCGATCATCTCAGCGATCGAGGCGAACTTCTCGCGCGGGCTGCCCTCGCGGGCCCGCGCCGTCTCGGCGGCCTCGATCCGGCGCCAGTCGTCGAAGGCGACGGGCGAGACGCCGCGGCTTTCGAGCAGCGAGTCGAGCCCCGCGCCGCCCGCCTTGCCGCCGTCGCTGCCCGGCGGGCAGGCGGCGGCAATCTTGTCGGCGACCTCGAACCCGTCGGGGCGGTTGGTGCCGATCGTGCCGCTCGGCCCCCTCCGCGCCCAGCCGACCGCCCACAAGCCGTCGCCGATCCTCCCCCCGTCATTGGCGAAGCGGCCGCGGGCGTCGTCATAGGGGATCCCCGCGATCGGCGGCGTCTGGTAGCCGATGCAGGTGACGACGAGGCCGCAGTCCACCGCATAGGTTTCGCCGGTCCCCACCGCCCGCTGCTGGTCGTCGAGGCGGGTGCGCTCGACGATCACCCGCTCGACGCGTCCCTCGCCCTCGATCCGCACCGGCGCTGCGAAGAAGTCGAAGTCGATCGTCTTCGCCTTGTCCTGCGGCAGGTCGGCGAAGTCGCGCAGGTGCGCGACAGACTTGCGCAGGCCGGGATCGAGCGTCGCATCCTCCTCGGCGGCGGGGAAGTCGGCGAGGTCGACCCGGGGCGCGGCGCCCTGGAGATGGCCGAGCTCGCCGAGTTCCTTGGGCGTCATCTGGATCTGGTGCGGCCCGCGCCGGCCGAGGACATGGACGCGGCGGATCGCCGAAGCTTCGAGCGCGTCCAGCGCGTAGCCGGCGATGTCGGACCCGGCGAACTCCGCCCGCGTCTTGGAGAGGATCCGCGCGACATCGAGCGCGACGTTGCCGTTCCCGACCACCGCCGCGCCCGCGACGCCGAGCGGCGGATCGAGCCCCGCGAAATCGGGGTGGCCGTTATACCAGCCGACGAAGGCGGCCGAGCCGATCACGCCCGGCAAGTCGCTGCCCGGGATGCCGATCGGCCGGTCGTGCGGCGCGCCGGTGGCGAGGATGATCGCGTCGTAAAGGCCCTTGAGCTCCTCCACCGACACGTCCTGCCCGAGCGTCACGTTGCCGACGAAGCGCGTGTTCGCCGACAGCGCGGTCTTGTCGTAACGCTTCGACACCGCCTTGATCGACTGGTGATCGGGCGCGACGCCGGAGCGGATCAGGCCGTAGGGGACGGGGAGCCGGTCGATCAGGTCGATCGCGACTCCCTCGCCGTACAGCTTCTGGAGCGCCTCGGCGCTGTAGAAGCCGGCGGGGCCGGACCCGATGATGGCGACGTGGCGCATGTCCCGCCTCTCCCGATGCGCGGCGGATGCTAGCGGACCCGGCGGGGGAGGCAAGCCGCGTTCGGCTTCAGCCCTTGCGTTTGTCCTCGAGCATCGTCGCCCCTTCGCGGCGAAGCAGCGCGGCGATCGGGCCGGAGAAGAAGGAGAGAGCCGGCGGCAGCTGCACCTCGAGCCGGACGCTGGTCGCGGTGACGGCCATGGTGGCGCGCACCTCCTGGCCCATCGCCTCGACGAGGAGGCGCATCGTGTCTCCCGTCCAGCTCTTCTCGACCCGCGCCGCGCCGCCCGGAATATGGTCCCCGAGCCGGCTCATGCCGCTGTCGATCCGCCGCTTCGCTTCCTCCAGCCCGAGCTGGTGGGGCAGGTCGACGACGATGGGGCTGCTCATGTTCCGGTCTCTCCTCGCGCTCGCGAAGGCATGTGGTGCGGCAGGCACAGTGCGGCAAGGATTTTTGCGGCGCACAATTTCCCGCTTCCTTTGTGTCGGCTTTGTCATAATCTCGCCATGACGCCATTTTGGCCGCACCGAACCCGGGGGAAATCGATGACCAACCTGTCCCGCGCCGCGCTCCTCGCCTCGCTCTCCTCCATCGCCCTGCTCGCCGCCGCGCCGGCCGAGGCGCAGAACGCCGCCGCGCCGCCGCCGCAGCAGGCTCCGGGCGGCGACGCCGCGAACGCCGACCAGGGCATCGACAATCCCAACACGATCGTCGTCACCGGCACCCGCCGCAACGACCGCACGCTCGCCGACAGCCCCGTCCCGATCGACGTGATCGGCTCGGATGCGATCACCAACACCGGCCAGACCGAGACCAACCGGATTCTCAACACCCTCGTCCCCTCGTTCAACTTCCCGACACCGGCGATCGCCGACGGCTCGGACGCGCTCCGCCCGGCGACGCTGCGCGGCCTCAGCCCCGACCAGACCCTCGTCCTCGTCAACGGCAAGCGCCGCCACGTCTCGGCGCTCCTCAACATCAACGGCACGGTCGGCCGCGGCAGCGCCGCCGTCGACCTGAACCTCATTCCCGGCCTGGCGATCAGCCGCATCGAGGTCCTGCGCGACGGCGCCTCGTCGCAATATGGCTCGGACGCCATCGCCGGCGTGATCAACATCCAGCTCAAGAACGCCAACCATGGCGGCCGCGCCAGCGTCACCTACGGCGAGTACGTCACGACCATCGACAATGTCGCCAACGTCACCGGCCTGCAGACCGACGCCGCCGGCCAGCCGATGCTCAACCCCGCCGACAACCGTTATTTCCTCGCCAACACCAACGGCAACCGCAGCGCCCATGACGGCCGGACGATCACCTCGGCCGTCAATTTCGGCCTTCCGCTCGGCCCGCACGGCTATGCGAACCTCACCGCCGAATATCGCTACCGCGAATATACCAACCGCCAGGGCTTCGACCTGAGGCCCAACTTCAACAAGCCCGGCGCGACCTTCGACTCGCGCGAGCTGACCTTCAACCGCCTCGAATTCCGCTTCGGCGACCCCGAGACGCGCGACATGAACCTGTTCGCCAATGCCGGCTTCGAGCTCGGCGCGTCGTGGGAGCTCTACGCCTTCGGCTCCTACAGCACCCGCGCCGCCCTCTCGGCCGCCAACTGGCGCCAGCAGAACGCCGCCGCCAACCGCGACTTCTCGGTGCTGGCCCCGAACCAAACCCCGAACGCGGCCAATTTCGTGCCGCTGACGGGCGAAGGCTTCCTGCCGTTCATCGCGAGCCAGCTGAAGGATTATTCCGGCGCGGTCGGCGTCAAGGGCGACCTCGGCGGGTGGAAGACCGACCTCTCGATCGAGCGCGGCCACAACACGTTCGACTATCGGACCGAGAACAGCCTCAACACCTCGTTCGGCCCTGCCAGCCAGCGCAGCTTCGACGCGGGCGGGCTGCGCTACGGCCAGACCGTCGCCAACCTGGACCTCTCCAAGCAATATGCGGTCGGCTTCGCCAAGCCGCTGTCGGTCGCGTTCGGCGCCGAATATCGCGACGAGAATTTCAAGATCCGCCCGGGCGACCTCCAATCCTATGCGATCGGGCCGCTGTTCCGCGCCGCGATCAACAACACGACGCTCGCCAACTGCACCTCGCAGCAGGGCGTGTTCAACGCGACGACCAACGTCTGCACCTTCCCCGGCCGCGCCGCGGGCGCCGGCGCGCAGGGCTTCCCGGGCATCCCGGCCAACGCCGCGACGAACGCCAGCCGCCATTCCTATGCCGGTTACGCGGAGCTCGACACCGATCCGTTCGAGGGCTTCACCACCACCATCGCCGGCCGCTACGAGCATTTCTCGGACTTCGGCGACACCTGGAACGGCAAGTTCGCCGCCCGCTACGAGCCGGTGAAGGGTTATGCGATCCGCGGCTCGATCTCGAACGGCTTCCGCGCGCCGTCCCTGCAGCAGCAATATTTCACCACCACCTCGACCAACTTCATCGGCGGCCTGCCGGTGGACATCTCGACGGTGGCGGTGAACAGCCCGGTCGCGACGGCGCTCGGCTCGAAGCCGCTCAAGCCCGAAAAGTCGACCAACCTCAGCGCCGGCTTCACCGCCAACCCGATCCGCGGCCTCACCCTCACCGTCGATTACTACCATATCAAGATCAAGGACCGGATCGTGCTGACCGAGAATCTCGGCGCGGCCGGCTCCGGAACCGCGGCGCAGAACGCGGCGGTGAAGGCGGTGCTCGACGCCAACGGCTTCCAGAGCGTCGGCGCCGCGCGCTTCTTCATCAACGGCCTCGACACCACGACCGAGGGCGTCGACGCGGTGGCGAGCTACCATTTCCGCGCCGGCGACTGGGGCTCGTGGAACGTCACGGCGGCGTACAATTACAACAAGCAGAAGATCGATCGCCGCATCAACGCGCTCGGGCCGCTCGCCACCATCCCGGGCCTCGTCCTGTTCGGCCGCATCGAGGGGCTGCGCTTCACCGAGGGGCAGCCGCGCGACAAGGTCGTGCTGTCGCTCGACGGCGATATCGGCGATTTCGGCGTCACCGCCCGCACCACCCGCTACGGCAAGGTGCTCTCGCCCGGCTCCGCCAACCCGATCTCCGACCCGACCAGCCTCACCGCGCTCGGCCCGGACGACATCCTGCTCCGGCCCAAGTGGATCACCGACCTCGAGCTGCGCGCCAAGTCGGGCCGTGCGGAGTTCGCGATCGGCGCCAACAACATCTTCGACATCTACCCGACCCGCTCGCCCTTCGGCCCCCGCCCGTCCTCGGTCGGCGGCGTCTACCCGGCGAACCAGGAATATATCCCCTTCTCGATCTTCTCGCCCTTCGGCTTCAACGGCCGGTACATCTACGGGCGGATGTCGGTGAACTTCTAGGCGCCGCCCGGCGCGCGACAATCGCCGCCCCGGACTTGATCCGGGGCCCCACCTTCCCCTGCGGCCCGGGAAGAAGGTGGATGCCGGATCAGGTCCGGCATGACGGTATCTTGAACACGAAAAAGGGCTCCGGCAGCGATGCCGGAGCCCTTCTCGTGTCGCGTCGGAGACGGTCTGCTCGACCGTCCCGCATGTCGGCGTCAACCGATCGGCTGCTCCCGGTGGCAAGACCGGGACGATCATGCCTAGCGTTCGCTAAAAGTTCTTGACGCAGATGCCGTGTTCTGCTAATGTCTGTCTGCTCGATTCGGGTTCTTTGACATTGTGGAACGACTGGACAGCGCCGTGCAGGCCGGGCGGCGCGTGTCATGAGAAAGGGCTCCGGCAGCGCTGCCGGAGCCCCTCTTCCTTGCGCGCCCGCTGCGGACTCGGTCGGCTGGCCGCGGAACTCTGGCGGGGAGCGCGACTTGTGACCAGCTTTCGCGAACCTCGGCACTAGTCAGTTCGGGCCGAAAGTCTCCAGCTGCGGCTTAGCGATTCATTTACCCCGCCCCGTGCAGCGTCTTTCGCAGCACCGAACGCAGTCGGCGCGCCCTCTCTCCCTCTCGCGAACGACCCCTTCGCGCGCCTTCTTTCCGTTAACCATGAGCCGAAACCGGGACGCAACTGTCGCGGCGCTAGGCTGGCGCGTGTCCGGGATCGTTCGAAGAGGTCTTTAGCCAATGCATGGTGCGAAACGGCTCCGCTCCCTCCTCCGGTCGGACCGTGGCAACGTCATGGTCGTCGCCGCGGCGTGCATGCCGCTGATTATCGGGGCCGCTGCCATTGGGGTGGACACGATTCAGCTGACGCTCGCCAAGCGCCAGCTCCAGCGCGCCGCGGATTCGGCCGCGCTCGCCGGCGCCTACGCGCTGGTGCAGAGCAAGTCGGCGAGCGCGGCGGTCGACCGCGACCTGACGCTCAACAACACCAACATCACCCTGAGCACGCCGCGCGTCGTCGAGAATGCGCCGACCACCGGCTCCTACGCGGGCAACACGAAAGCGGTGCGTGTGGTGCTGACCGCCAGCCGAACCACCCCGTTCATGGCCTTCTTCAACCGGAGCAGCACCACGGTAAGCGTCGAGGCGACCGCTGCCTACGTCTACCAGGGCCAGTTCTGCATGGTCTCGCTCGACAACCAGAACACCACCGGCATCACCTTCAGCGGAAGCACGACAGTAAACCTGGGCTGCGGGGTCGCCACCAACTCGACCTCCTCCGCGGCGGTCTCCGCAGGCGGGTCCTCGACCATCATCGCCAGTCCGATCGCGGCCGTCGGCGGCGTGCCGTCGAGCAGCAGCTACGCATCGGGCACCGTGCTGCTCCCCTATTCGCCGCAGCAGGCCGATCCCTATGCGACGCTGCCGCGCACGCCGTCCCCGCCGGCGAGCTGCACGAGCGTCAGTCTCGATTCGAAAAACAACAACCCGAACGACCTGTCGACGAAATATGCCGGCAACAGCGGTCCGTTCTGCGTAACGGGCGGCGTCGATATCAAAGGCACGACCACCCTCGCGCCGGGCACCTATTATATCGACGGCGGCACCTTCAGCATGGGTGCGCAGGGATCCCTCATCGGCGACGGCGTGACGATCATCCTGACCTCCAGCACGCCCACGGTCTCAACCTCGTTCGCCACCTTCTCGATGCAAGGCGGGGCCATCATCAACCTCAAGGCGCCGAGCACCGGCACCTATGCCGGCGTCATCATGTACGAGGACCCGCGGGCTCCCTACGGCAGCGACAAGATCAACGGCAATTCGTCGTCGCTGCTCCAGGGCGGCCTCTACTTCCCGTCCCGGTCTCTGACGTTCAACGGCAATACCGGCATGACGACGACCTGCCTGCAGCTCGTCGCCTACCAGCTGACCTTCACCGGCAACAGCGACGTCCAGAACAGCTGCCCCGCGAACAGCGGCGCTCACGCGTTCGACGGCTTCTTCGTCAAGCTGGTGGCCTGAGGAGGTGGCGAAGATGCGCAGCCCCCTGACGCGGCTCCAAGGCGACGAAACGGGCGTCACCGTCATCGAATTCGCCTTCATCGCCCCGATCCTGATGCTGTTCCTGCTCGGCATCGTCGACGGCGCGCGCGCGGTGTCGGCGAAGCTGACGATCGACCAGGCCGCCTATCGGGCCATCGAGAAGATCGCCGTCGGCACCGTCCAGACCGACTATACGTTCGCCCAGACCGAGGCGGCGACCGCCGCGGGAGTGCCGACCTCCCAGGTTACCGTCACCAGCTGGCTGGAATGCGACGGAACCAAGCAGGCGAACTTTACCGATTCCTGCACCAGCGGGCAGCAGACGGCGCGCTACGTCAAGATCGCCATCACCAAGAGCTTCGTGCCGAGCTTCGGCTACGGCAAATATTTCCTCCACGCCGACAGCAGCGGCAACGTCGCCATGTCCACCGAAGAATCGATCAGGATCCAATGATGAAGCGGCTCCTCCGTCTCGCCCGCGACGCGCGCGGCATCTCGGCGCTCGAATTCGGGCTGCTCGCGCCCGTTTTCATCGCGATGATCATCGGCGTCGGCCAGATGGGCGTCCTCTTCCAGGCACAAGCCGGCCTGCGCCACGCGGTCGCGGAAGGAGCGCGCTACGCCACCATCTACGTCTACAATTCAAGCGGCACGGCGATGCGGCCGACCAACGCGCAGATCATCGCAAAGGTAACGTCCAGCAAGTACGGTCTCAACAGCGCCTACATCACCGGTCCGACCATCACGTCGGGGACCAGCAACGGCGCGACCTACTTGGACATCACCATGAGCTATGCGGTTCCGCTCGACTTCGTCTTCTATCACCCCACCGCGATCACGCTGACGGAGACCCGCCGGGCCTACGTCCAGTCCTGAGGGCGGACCGGGGACACGTACTTTCCGCACGACGGAACGAGGCATTGCACTGCCGCGGGTGAAAGTACGTGTCCCCACCTCGCGCTTCGTCGCCGCCCCCGCCCGCCCCGGCGCGCGCCGCTCGACTCCTGCGGCAGCAGCAGTTTAGCACGTCCCCGCAACGACTTGAATCGCGGGACATGTACCTTATCTTGTTGAAATGCTGAAGATAATCCGCCTCCTGGCGCTCGCGGTCGCGGCGCTTGCCGCCACCCCTGCGCCCGCCGCCGAGCTTCCCGAAGGCCAGACCAAGGCCGATTATCTGGCCTGGCTGGCGCGCGATCCCGGCGCCCGCGCCTCGGTCCTCTCGTTCAAATCCTATCTCCACGCCGCCGGCGTCGACGACGCCGTGCCGACCTGGGAGCTGGTGCGCACGGCGAGCATGTGGCGCGAATGCGAGGGGCCGCGCTTCGAGGTCGCGCCCGCCGCCGAATGGCCGCACATCGCCACCACGCTCAAGTTCGTGCGCGCCCATGTCGAGCCGGTGATCGGCCCGGTCGAGGTGGTCTCGGGCTTCCGCGACGAGGGATTGAACCGTTGCGCCCACGGCGCGCCGCAAAGCGCGCACCGCCACTTCTTCGCCATCGACATGGTGCCGCTCGGCACGGTCGACCGGCCCGGCCTGATGCGCAGCCTCTGCAAGATCCACGATCTGCGCGGCGAGCAATATAATATCGGCCTGGGCTTCTATTCGGGCGTCCGCTTCCACGTCGACAGCCAGCGCTTCCGCCGCTGGGGCGCCGACGGCAAGGGCGCGACCAGCCCGTGCAATACGGGGGTGTTCGCTTGAGTGC
>Ga0207690_10002092_pt1 | contig 12220 bp, 12 predicted proteins | sample KBSC23metaG_FD_184315 | JGI IMG/M metagenome (GOLD analysis project Ga0207690, IMG submission 184315) | Corn rhizosphere microbial communities from Kellogg Biological Station, Michigan, USA - KBS C2-3 metaG (SPAdes) (version 2) | ecosystem: Host-associated > Plants > Roots > Rhizosphere > Soil ...
GATGCCGTCCTCCACCGAATAGAGCAGGGTCTCGAACGTTGGCGCAGCCATGATTTCCTCCGGGTTTTCGCCATTCCACGGTCCTTGACGGACGGTAGGTCAAGGCCCGCTATAGCCCCTGAACGAAGATAAGTTGGCGGCGGGCTGGAAGAGGCCTGGCCGCCACAGGAGAGGAACATGCATCCGAGCGTCCACGCCCAGGCCAACCCGGACAAGCCGGCCTTCATCATGGCCTACAGCGGCGAGACGGTGACCTATGGCGAGCTGGAGGCGCGCTCGAACCAGGGGGCGCACCTGTTCCGCAGCCTGGGCCTGGCGACCGGCGACTCGGTCGCCTTCTTCATCGACAACCACCCGCGCTACTACGAACTGCTGTGGGCCGCGCAACGCTCCGGCCTGCGGTTCACCTGCCTGTCGTCGAAGCTGAGCGCCAGCGAGGTCGAGTACATCGTCAAGGACTGCGAGGCAAAGGTGCTGGTGGCCTCGCCGGCCACCCTGGAGATCGCCCAGGCGGTGGCGCCGGCGATCCCCGACGTGGCCAAGTTCATGGTGGGCGGCGAGGCCGGCGAATTCCTGAGCTTCGAGATGGCCCGCGCCGGCTTCCCCGAGACGCCGATCGCCGACCAGTCCGCCGGGCGCGCCATGCTCTATTCCTCGGGCACCACCGGCCGGCCCAAGGGGGTGAAGCGCGCCGGCGCTATCGATCCGGCGATCGACGCGCCGAACCCGCTGGCGAACCTGGGCCAGGCGCTCTACGGCTGGACGCCGGACACCGTCTACCTGTCGCCGGCGCCGCTCTACCACGCGGCCCCCCTGGGGTGGTCGATGGCCGTCCAGGCCATGGGCGGCACCGTGGTGATGATGGAGCGCTTCGACGCCGAGGACGCGCTACGCTTCATCGAGCAGTACCAGATCACCTCGGCCCAGTGGGTGCCGACCCACTTCGTGCGGATGCTGAAGCTGCCGCCGGAGGCGCGTGCGCGCTACGACGTCTCGTCCCTGAAGGCGGTGTTCCACGCCGCGGCGCCCTGCCCGGTGCCGGTCAAGGAGCAGATGATCGCCTGGTGGGGCCCGATCGTGCACGAGTACTACGCCGGCACCGAGGGCAACGGCTTCTGCATCATCAACTCGGAGGAGTGGCTTGCCCACAAGGGCTCGGTCGGCCGCGGCCTGATGGCCCAGGTGAAGATCTGCGACGAGGAAGGCGACCCCCTGCCGCCCCGCGCCGAGGGCATGGTGTTCTTCGAGGGCGGCGGCCAGTTCGAGTACCACGGCGACCCCGCCAAGACCGCGGAGAGCCGCAACAAGCACGGCTGGACGACGCTGGGCGACGTGGGCTGGCTGGACGAGGAGGGTTACCTCTACCTCACCGACCGCAAGAGCTTCATGATCATCTCTGGCGGCGTGAACATCTATCCGCAGGAACTCGAGAACGTACTGATCGGCCATCCCAAGGTCGCCGACGCCGCGGTGGTCGGCGCGCCGGACGAGGAGATGGGCGAGAAGGTGGTCGCGGTGATCCAGCCGATGGACTGGGCCGACGCCGGGGAGGAGCTGCGAGCCGAGCTGATGGCCTACGCCCGCCAGCACCTCAGCCACGTGAAGGCGCCCCGCGTCATCGACTTCATGGCCGAGCTGCCGCGCCACGCCACCGGCAAGCTCTACAAGCGCCTGATCCGCGACGCCTACTGGGGCAAGGACGGCGCGCGCATCGCCTGAGGCGTGACCTCCCGCGCAAAGCGGCAGATCTTGGGGCGCCGTCGTGGTCAAGTCTGAGCTGGAACGCCGGCCAGGAACGCCGCGGCCGCGTGCGCGGCCATGGTCGCGCTCGCAGCCGAGGCGTCGGACAACAGGCCATCGTCGCCCACCCAGTCTCCGGCCAGGAACAGCCCAGGCGTGTCGGCCACGACGACTGGGGTTCGGCGCCCGCCGCGGCGCCAACGCGGGTAGTCGTGCGCCACCGTGATGCCGACTAGCCGCTGCCTCTGCGCGACGCGCTCACGCCAGCCAGGTCGCACCCGGTCGGCCAGCCGTTCGAGCTCGCCGAAGTGCCCCGCGTCGGGCGCCTCGTCCGGTGCGAGAAAACGCGACAGATGCAACAGCCCTGCCCCTGTCGGCGCCAGCTGCGCCGCCTGCGAATGAAGGGAGAGATACACGGGCGCATCGATGCCGAGCGCGTATGTCGCGCCAGGACCGACAGCTTGGAGGCCAAGGTCCAGCGTCATCGCGCGCACGGGCTGGGCGGCGAGCGCCGCTGCGGTTACCTCGGCGGAGTTACTGACAAGCTGGCGCGACACTTCTGGCGAGGCCGCAATGATTACCGCCTCGAACCTCTCCGTCACCCCGGCGGCCTCGACCAGCCACCGCTCACGCTCTCGCCGAAGCGCCGCTATCGGCTGTTCGCGCCGCAGGACCGCTCCCGCGGCCGCTGCTGCGCCTTCGAGCCCCGCGACGAGTGTCCGCCAGCCACCATCGACGTAGCTCACACCCCGGTAGCCAAGCCGCAGCTGATCAAGCGCGGCCTTCGCGTCAATCTCCTCCGGCGCGTGGCTGTAGGTCGAATTGCGAACGAGCGCCTCAATCACCGCGCCAACCGCGGCCGGCAGCGCGGCCGTGAACGCCCGCAGAGGCCTTCCTGGGCCGCCGTAGTCGCCGGCGCCGATACGCCCGAACGTCTCGGCCAGACAGCGGGTGTCTGCGGCGCTCAGGGGCGGCGCGATGTCGGCCTCGCCTGGGCCGACCGGCAGCGGATAGGTTTCCTCACCCCAGAGCGCCAGCCCGTCCTTAAGAAGCGGGCCGCCTCCCGGCGCCGAGACCCCTAGTTCGTCCAGCGCCGCCTTGAGCGCTCCGGCGAGATAGAGCGCATGCGGTCCTTGGTTGAAGCAGAAGCCATCGAGCACGCGGGTCTGGGCTCGCCCGCCCAGCTCCGGCGCCGCCTCCATTTCGGACAATTTGTATCCACTTAAATCGGATGCTAGATATCCGCAATGAAAATCGTCGAAGGAGTCGAGTGGGCCGCGCACGCCTGCGCCGTGCTGGCGGGCCTGGGGCCGGGCGCCAGCCTCAATGCCGCGGCCCTGGCCAGTTTCCACCAGCTGCCGACGGCCTACATGGCCAAGCACCTGCAAGCGCTGGTGCGCGCCGGCGTGCTGGCCGCGAACCGCGGCAGCGGTGGCGGCTATCGGCTAGCCAGACCGCCGCGCGAGATCAGCCTCTGGGATGTTCAGGCGGCGATCGAGGGCCCCGAGCCGAGTTTCCGGTGCCAGAACATCCGCCGCCAGGGCCCCTGCGCCGCCTTCACCTCGGCGGAAGTCCCCTGCGACATCGCTTGCGCCTTCCTGGCGGCTGACGCGGCCTACCGAGCGCAGCTGAAAACCGTCAGCCTCGCCGACATCGCCCGCGACGTCGGCGCCAGCTACGGCGCCGAAGGCCGGGTGCGGTTTATCGACTGGGCGCGCAAGCAGGGGACGGCGCCAAGCCCCACCGAGAGTCCCGGCCAGTAGCCGCTTTGCGGACAGGTTCCAATGTCGGCTCGTCTCCCGCGACCCGCAGCGCGTCAGTCGCGCGACACGGACAGTCCCGCGAGAAGCGGCGCATACGCGGTGAGCCTGCGGGATACGAACTCGGTAAAGAGCCGCACGCGCTTCGTCTTGCGTGTCTCCCCCTGTGTGAGAAGCCAAACCGTTCCGTACATGTGCAGGTCGGCGCCCGGCGCCCTCGCCAACAGGGGGTCCGCATCGCCAATGAAGCACGGCAGTGTCGTCATCCCGAGCCCTTGCCGTACAGCAACGATCTGCGCCTCGGCGTCCGTGGTCCTGAACGGAACCCCCGTAGTGCGAACCTCGCCCTCGCTGGCCCAGTCCGGGACGCCATGGCTGCTTATGACGATCCATCGGATGGGATCCGCCGCGCCCGCACGCCACGCGGCCAGTCGATCGCGGGACACGTAGACGCCGCCGAACAGGTCCGGGCCCTTCAGGCCGTGCAAATTGAGCGGCAGGGTCTTGCGATCGTAGACGACGCGGATCGCGACGTCGGCCTCGCGGTTGGTCAGGTTCGCCAGCTCGCCGGACGACAGGATGTCCATCTCGATGTCCGGATATAGACGCGCGAAATCGGCGAGGTCCGGCATGAGCAGGTGTGTCGCGAGGGTCGGCGCCAGCGTCAGCCGCAGCAGCCCGCGCACGCTCTGGTCGCGCCCGAAGACCCGCGTCTCAAGCTGGTGCGACGACGCCTCCATCTGGTCCGCGAGCTCGAGGACCTCTTCGCCCGCCGCCGTCAGGCGGTAGCCCGAAGGCAGCTTTTCGAACATCTGCGCGCCGAGGCGTTCCTCGAGCTGGGCGATGCGTCGCAGCACGGTCGCGTGATTCACGCCGAGGCGCCCGGCGGCGGCCCGCACCGAGCCGCCGCGCGCGACGGCAAGAAAGTAGCGAATGTCATCCCAGTCGATCATGGTGCAATCCTGCGCCGCGCGGTGCGCCGTCCAAAGCCCGCATCGAGCCCACCGGACAGGGGCCCATTCCGGACGGCGCCTGCCATCCTCATCCAGTCGGTTCATTTTTGCACCACCGATGTGCGCGCTTCCGCACTGACCGCCTGACGCCGGCAAACCCATCTCGAGCTCCTCGGCGTCCTCCTCGGACGGCCAAAGACGGAGCTGAAGAAGACGCCATGGGAAAGCTTGAAGGCAAGATTGCAGTCATCACTGGTGGATCGAGCGGCATGGCGCTGGCGAGCGCCAAACGGTTCGTTGAAGAAGGCGCCTACATCTTCATCACGGGCCGGAGGCAGGAGGCGCTCGACGAGGCCGTCAAGCTGATTGGCCGCAACGTGACGGGCGTGCGCGGCGACGCGGCCAATCTCGACGACCTTGACCGCCTGTTCGACACGGTCAAGCGGGCAAAAGGCAAGATCGACATCCTGTACGCGAGCGCCGGCGTGGGCGAAGCCGCACCCCTGGGCGAGATCACCGAGGAGCACTTCGACGCGGCCTTCGGCCTGAATGCGCGCGGCACGCTGTTCACGGTGCAGAAGGCGCTGCCGCTGCTCAACGACGGCGGGTCGATCCTGATGACCGGCTCAGTGGCTTCGGTGAAGGGCTTTCCCGGTTTCAGCGCCTATGCGGCGAGCAAGGCGACGCTGCTCGCCTTCGCACGCGGATGGCTCAACGAACTGAAGGGCAGGAATATCCGGGTGAACGTGCTGAGCCCGGGGCCGATCGCCACGCCGATGCAAGACCAGGTTCTGACCGACGAGGCGAAGCGGATGTTCGAATCCGTGATCCCGCGGGGAAAGATGGGTCGCCCTGAGGAAATTGCGGCGGCCGCGGTGTTTCTGGCTTCGGACGACTCGAGCTTCGTCAACGGGGTGGACCTGGCCGTCGACGGCGGCCTCTCGGCCATCTGAATCCGCGCCGGCCCGGCCGCGCGGGAATCCTCACAACATCAACACGAAACGGAGAAGCACGATGAGCTATGCGATTGTCGGATTCGGTGCGGTGGGCCAGGCCCTCGCCCATGCGTTTGCGCGCAAAAATATCGAGGTGAGCGTGGCGAGCCGCCGGCCGCCCGAGGCGTTGGAGCCACAGGCTCGGGCGATTGGACCCAGGGTGGTCGCCAAGTCGCTGGCGAATGCGGTCGAGGCCGACACGATCATCTTGGCAATCCCGTTCTGGGAGCACCGGGAGGTTGCGAAGGCCCTGCCGAGCTGGGAAGGCAAGACGGTCATCGACGCGACGAACGCCTATGGCGTCCGCCCCGAAGAACAGGACGGTCTGCCGTCCTCCACCCTCGTCGCGAAGGCGTTCGCCGGCGCCAGGTTCGTCAAGGGGTTCAATCACCTGATGGCGGCCACCTTGGCTGCCGATCCGGTGGTCGAGGGCGGCCACCGCGTCGTCTTCCTGTCGAGCGACGACGAGGACGCGACCGCTCCGGTGGCGGCCTTGGCCAAGCAACTGGGGTTCGCGCCCGTCAAGCTGGGAAAGCTCGACGAGGGTGGTGCGCTGGTGCAGGCCCGCGGCCGCACCTGGGGCCCGCTGATCTTCCAGGATCTGTTCAAGAAGGAGCAGTAACGGGCGTTTCGATGCTGCGGATCCCAGCATCGCCCATCTGCCATGGCCTGATCGCCGTCACCGATGGCGTCCTACGGCGAGCCGACGTGCGGATCGCGGAGGAGAGGTAGCGCGTGGAGCTTGCCCCCTCCACCGCGCCCTCTGCGGGGCGCGGTCCCCTCCCGCCGCTTCGCGGGGGAGGTAAGGCCTGCTAGAGGTCGAAACGAAATTCAAACCTGAGGAGACGTCGATGAACCCGGTGGAGATCAAGGACCTGCCCGGCCTGGTGGGCACGGAGGTGGGCGTTTCGGACTGGCTGCTGGTCGACCAGGACCGGGTCAACAAGTTCGCTGACGCCACCGGCGACCACCAGTGGATCCACGTGGACGTCGAGCGCGCCACGCGCGAGATCGGCGGTCCGATCGCCCACGGCTACCTGACGCTGTCGCTGATCCCGTTCCTGGGCCAGGGCATGTTGCCGGTGAAGGGCGTGACCCGCGGCATCAACTACGGCTCTGACAAGGTCCGCTTCGTGAACATGGTGCGGGTCGGCAAGCGCGTGCGCATGCGCCAGAAGCTGATCGGCGCCGAACCCAAGGCCGGCGGCATGCAGCTCAAGAACGAGTGCACCATCGAGATCGAGGGCGAGGACAAGCCCGCCTGCGTCGCCGAGACGATCTCCATCGTCTACGGCGGGTGACCTCTACTGGGGCGTGGCGACTTCCTCTGCGGAGGCCGCCTTCGCCCCGGTCATGGTCGTCTCCTTGGCGACCACGGTGACGGGAGCCGACGGATCCTGCATCAAGGCCAGGGTCTCGCGGATATATTTGGCGTTGGTGACGATGCCGATGTCGAGGCGCTCGCTGTTCAGCTCGACCTGCTGGGTCAGGAGGCCGGCGATGAACTCCACGTCGGGGCGGCCCTGGTCGGCCTCGCCGGGCGCATGCCGGGCCGGGCCGCTCATGAAGATCGGGCCGCCGGAATTGCCGGGGAAGACCGCGAAGTCGAGCAGGAAGGTCGGGAAGATCTTGGCCGGGGCGATCGGGTAGGACGCCACGCGACCGGCGCGCAGGATCGGGAAGCCGGCGGGGTTGGCCGCGAGGCCACGCGGGAAGCCCAGCGCCATCATCTCGTCGCCGGCGCCCACCTGGTACTTCGAAAAGGTGTCGTCGGTCGCCAGGTAGTCCTCCGGGATCGCCGCCTTGGCGAAGGCCGGCGGGGCGGTGATGGCGATGGCCGCCACGTCGCGCGAGGGGTGGTGGGTCCACAGCGGATGGCCCGCGCCGTCACGGATCTTCAGCGGCTGCGGGGAATAGCTCCAGCTGCCGTCGGCGTTGGCGACGCGATAGCCGATGCGCGCGGTGGTCTTGGGCATCTTGTCGAAAACGTGATTGGCGGTGACCAGGATGGTGCGCGGCGTACCGTCCGGCGCCGTCTCGGAAATCAGGAAGCCGGTGCCGACCGTGCGCGTGCCGTCGCCGAGCGGCTGCTCGAGCTGGACGGTCGCCTGCATCAGTTGCGCGGACAGGTCCATGACCATAGCGAAACCCCAAAATCGATGATTGCGGACCCGCGTCTGTGCGCGGTGTCGATGGGGACAGTTGAGCATGGAAAGGTTGCCGCCAAGATAAGAGGCCGTGATCGCGTTGCGCCCAAACGACGCGGCAAGGGAACCAACCCGGCTTGAGCGCCGCGGCAGGGCGCCGCATGAAGCGGCCATGAGCCTGCCCACCCCGCCCGTCGCCGCAAAACGCCCCCATCGCATCGAGCAGTTGGGCCGCGTCCGCGTCGACGACTACGCCTGGATGAAAGACGACGACTGGCAGCAGGTGCTGCGGGACCCGAAGACCTTAAGGGCCGACGTGCGAGAGCACCTCGATGCCGAGAACGCCTACACCAAGGCGATGCTGGCGGAGACCGAGGCCCTGCAGGCGCAGATGTTCGCCGAGATGAAGGGCCGCATCAAAGAGGATGATAGTTCCGTGCCGGCGCCGGACGGGCCCTGGGACTACTACGTTCGCTACGACCTGGGCGCCCAGCACCCGATCCACGCACGACGGCCGCGAGGGCTGAGCGACGGCGAGCAGGTGCTGCTGGACGAGGAGGCGCTCGCCAAGGGCAAGCCGTTCTTCCAGGTGGGCGCGGCGAGCCACAGCCCCGACCACGCGCTCTACGCCTGGGCCGCCGATGAGCAGGGTTCGGAATACTACACGATCCGGGTCAAGGACCTGGCCACCGGCGAAGCGCTCGGCTCCCCGATCGAGAGCGCCTATGGCGACTTCACCTTCTCGCCGGACAGCGCCTGGATCTTCTGGATCTGGCGCGACGAGAACGCGCGGCCTTCCAAGGTCTTCCGCCGGCCGGCGAGCGGCGGCGAGGATCTGCTGGTCTACGAGGAGACGGACGAAGGCATGTTCCTGGGCGTCGGGACCGCCTCCGACGACAGCCACGTCCTGATCCACGTCGGCAACCAGGAGACCACCGAGCTGTGGCTGATCCCGGCTGCGGACCCGACGGCGCAGCCCGTGGTGGCCGAGCCGCGACAGGTGGGCGTGAAATACGGCCTCGACCATTGGACCGACCGCTGGGTGATCCGGACCAACGCCGACGGCGCCGTCGACTTCAAGCTCAGCGTCTCCCAGGCCGCCATACCGGCCAAGGCGACCTGGCGCGACTGGATCGCCCACGAGCCGGGCCGCTACATCACCGGCTTCGCGGCCTTCGCCGGCCACCTGGTCCGCGCGGAACGCGTCGACGCCCTCGACCGCCTGGTCGTGACCGCCCGCCCAAGCAAGGATGGGGACGGCGCGGAGCACGAGGTGGCCTTCGACGAGGAGGCCTATGCGCTCAACCTCGAGGGCGGATTCGAGTATGAGACGACCACCGCGCGCTTCGTCTACCAGTCGCCCACCACGCCCAGGCAGACCTTCGACTACGACCTGGCGACCCGCGAGCGGACGCTTCGCAAGACGCAGGAGATCCCCTCCGGCCACGACCCCGCGCGGTATGTGGCGCGCAGGCTCTACGCCACCGCCGGCGACGGGCAGCAGGTTCCGATCACCGTCCTGATGCTGCAGGACACGCCGCTGGACGGTTCCGCGCCCCTGCTGCTCTACGGCTACGGCTCCTACGGCCACGCCATGGAGCCCAGCTTCTCGATCCGCAATCTCAGCCTGGTCGACCGTGGCTGGATCTGGGCGACCGCGCACATCCGCGGCGGCTCCGACAAGGGCTGGGGCTGGTTCCTGGACGGGCGCAAGGAGAAGAAGCCCAACAGCTTCACCGACTTCATCGCCTGCGCCGAACACCTGGTCGTGGAAGGCTACGGAACCAAGGGACGGGTCGCGGCCTACGGCGGATCGGCCGGCGGCATGCTGATGGGCGCGGTCGCCAACCTGCGGCCGGACCTGTGGGGCGCGATCATCGCCGCGGTGCCGTTCGTCGACGTGCTGAACACGATGAGCGACACGACGCTGCCGCTGACCCCGCCGGAATGGCCCGAATGGGGCAATCCGCTGGAGGACGCCGCCGCCTACGACCTGATCGCCGGCTACAGCCCCTACGACCAGGTGAGCGCCCAGGCCTATCCGCCGGTACTGGCGACGGGGGGCCTCTCCGATCCGCGCGTCACCTATTGGGAGCCGGCCAAGTGGGTGGCGAAACTGCGCGAATTCCAGGCAGGCGACGCCCCGATCCTGCTCAAGATCAACATGGAGGCCGGGCATGGCGGGGCCTCCGGCCGGTTCGACTTCCTGAAGGAGATCGCGCTGGACTACGCCTTCGCGGTCTGGGCGCTGGAGAAGGATTGGCAGACGGCATGATCGTGCGGGCCGCCACGGAAGCCGACGCGCAGGCGCTGGCCGAGATCTACGGCCACGCCGTGCTGCACGGGTTCGGCACCTTCGAGGAGGAGCCGCCGAGCGCCGCGGACATGAACGCGCGGCGCCTGGCGATCGCCGGCCAGGGCCTACCCTATCTGGTGGCCGAGGCGGACGGCCAGGTGCTGGGCTTCGCCTACGCCGGGCCGTTCCGCCCGCGCGCCGCCTATCGCTATACCCTGGAGGACAGCGTCTATGTGGCGCCGCAGGCCGCCGGAAAGGGCGTCGGGCGCGCGGTGCTCGCGGCGGTCATCGCGGCGTGCGAGGCGCTGGGCGTGCGCCAGCTCATGGCGGTGATCGGCGATAGCGACAACGCCGCCTCCATCGGCCTGCACCGCTCCCTGGGCTTCGAGCAGACCGGCGTGGGGCGCAGCGTCGGCTTCAAGCACGGCCGCTGGGTCGATATCGTACACATGCAAAAGGCGCTGAACGGGGGCGACAGCCTGGCCCCGACAGGACCCGGCATCACGCTCAACGGCCACTGAGGTCCGTCCGTTTTCGCGGGACAAAAAGTCATTTCGGCGGTGGCGCGGAGAGATCAACATGGGCGGGTCGATCCCGCCGCCCTTGGAGCCGTCATGTCCCTTTCCTCCCGCCGTCTCGTGCTGCAAGGCGCCGTCCTCGGCGCGGTCTGCGCCTGCGCCGCGCCGGGCCTCGCCTGGGCCGTCGAGGCGCCCGGCGCGAAATACATATGCCCGCCGTGCGGCTGCGAGTCCGATGGCAAGCTGTTCGACGCGCCCGGCGGCTGCCCCTCCTGCGGCATGCCGCTGATCACCGCGCCGGCCAGCGAACCCAAGCCAGCCAACCCCGCGCCGCCGAAAGGCCGCGAGGCCGGCGCCGAGGGTAGCCTCGCCACGGCGCGCTGACGCCTCCGAAAGCTCTCGGCCGGATTCCTACTAAAAGTTTAGTTGCCGGATCGCCGCGGCGGGCCGATGATCTCCGAAAGCTTTAGGAGATAGGCATGGCGATCGGGGCTCGCGGGCGAGCAAACGGCGTCCTGACGCCGCTGGAACTGCAGATCATGCAGGTCTTGTGGACCGGCGGCCCGGCGACGGTGGCGGCCGTGCAGGAACAACTCGGATCGGACCTCGCCTACACCACGGTCCAGACCATGCTGAACGTGCTGCTGCGCAAGAAGAAGGTTCGCCGCGCCCCGGCCGGCCGCGCCTTCACCTACGAGGCGGCGGTGAGCCGCGAGGGCGCGACGGGAGCGGCCATCAAGGACCTGGTGTCGCGGATGTTCGGCGGCTCGGGTGAAGCCATGCTGATGGCCCTGATCAACACCCAGCAGGTGACGCCCGAGCAGATCGCGCGTGCGGCCAGGCTGGTGAACGGCGACGCCGAAGAGGGAGAAGGCTGATGCAACAGATGCTTGTCGCCTACTTGCTGAACGCCGCCTGGCAGATCTCCATCGTCGCGGCCTGCGCCTTCCTGGTCTCGCGCCTCGCTGGCCTGACGCCCCAGGGCCGCAGCCGGATGTGGCTGATGTTCCTGGCCGCGGCCGCGATCCTCCCGGCGGTGCCGCTCGCCGACCTGCTTCCCCACGCGGCCCCCACCGTCGCCCGCCTGCCGCCGACCGGGGCGATAGCCGCCGCGGCGCTGCCAGCCCCGACGCATGCCCTGGCCGCTCCGACGCCGGCGATCTGGCTGCCGGGCTGGCTGGCCCCGGCGATGATCGGCCTGGTCGGCACGGTCGCCGTGCTGATGATCGTGCGGCTGGTGATCGCCAGCCGCGCCGCGCGCCACCTGGTCGAACAGTCGCGTCCAGCGGTCCTGCCGGCGCAGGTCGCCCGCGCGCTCGACGAGCTTGCGCAGGCCCATGGGCGCAAGACGCCGCCCATCCGCTGGTCGGCCGATCTCAGCAGCCCCGCCGTGGTGGGCGCCCTGCGCCCGGTGATCCTTGTCCCCGAGGGCCTCGCCGCCGACGGCGACGAGCTTCGCGCGGCCATGCTGCACGAGATGGCCCACGTCCTGCGCCACGACTACGCGGTGAACCTCGCCTGCGAGCTCTTCACCCTGCCGGTGGCCTGGCATCCGGGCGTCGTTGGGCTGAAGGCCGGCGTGCGCCACAGCCGCGAACTCGCCTGCGACGCCATCGCCGCGGCCGCCATGGCCTCGCAGAAGACCTATGCCAGATGCCTCGTCTCGCTCGCCCAGTCCCTGGGCTGGCAAGCCCGATCGGGCGCGAACGCTCCGGCGCAGGCGGCGCTGGCGGTGGGCCTGTTCGGCCGCAGCAACCTGGAGGACCGCCTGATGCAGCTGATGAAGCCACGCGATACCGAAGGCCCCTTCG
>Ga0207690_10002099_pt1 | contig 12203 bp, 11 predicted proteins | sample KBSC23metaG_FD_184315 | JGI IMG/M metagenome (GOLD analysis project Ga0207690, IMG submission 184315) | Corn rhizosphere microbial communities from Kellogg Biological Station, Michigan, USA - KBS C2-3 metaG (SPAdes) (version 2) | ecosystem: Host-associated > Plants > Roots > Rhizosphere > Soil ...
CTAGTCAGACGGTTCTCTTTGGTGGCAACCTGGGCGGTGACATTTCTGATCGCAAGCGGCATCGTCAATACTTGGTACATGACAGATGGGATGCGGCATCTCTTCGGCACGGAGTATGGGACCCTTGTCCTCGCCAAAGCAGGTCTACTTCTGATCATGCTAGGGTTCGCTAGTGTGAACAGGTTTTGGCTCACACCACGGCTGGCTACGAGCCAAGGAGAGAAGACTGCGCGCCTACTTTGCATCTCAACCACAGCCGAGATTGCACTAGGCTTAATCGTGGTCTGCATAGTGGCGGTTCTCGGGCAGCTAGAGCCAGCCGGGCACGTCCACACAATGATGTAACACGCGGAAATCGTCGGATAAGCGAAGGACTTCCTGATCAGAGCCGCGAATATGACAGCTCCGGGCCTGTGTCGGCTGCAGTGCTTTGGAGCTGGCTAGTGGATTTTTCCAAGATTGACAAAGAAGTGGCGGTGATAAAGTCTGCAGAAGACTACCTCTGGGGCCAAGTGTCGATTCCAACATCTGCAGATCAGCGCGTGGCAGTTACGGCGAGCGTTTTGCCGCTGCGGGGGCGGCGCTTCAGTCTTTCTGCCACCGGAATTGCCCCCGAGATCGCCCGAGATTTCTGCGGGTGCTTTTACAAAAAAGCGCGATTTTCAGAAGCTAAAGGGGATATGGGGTTACGGAAGGATACCAGAAAAACAAATGCCGACGCTTTTCGAGACCGCTCCGTCTTAGATGGGGATCGCCAGTAAGGTCAATTCTCCGTGGTTGCGGGCCCCTGATTTGGACCTATTTTCCGGCTTCTCGGATGTAATGGAGCCGTGTTCGGTATAGGTGGCTGCGAGCCCCCGCAACCAATCAAGTAACTGATCTTCCATCATATATTCCTCTCGCGGTGATCCCGCGCGATCTCACTTGGGCGCGGTGTCGGCACCATGTCGGCCCGAACGTTCCTCCCAGGTTGTCTTTCAGCGCCGGCATTCAATAGATTGACCCCTCAAGCGCGACGCGGGGGGACCTTGAGCGATCGGATTGAGCAGGGGAGTTTTGTCGAGGCGCGAGGGCGGCCTTGGCTTGTCGAGGTGGTAGATGATTTGGAGCATCGTCAATGGCTTCATCTTCGAAGCTGTCGGCCGTCGATGACCAGGCGGCCAGGTCCTTGGTCGATTCGGCCGCGATGTCTGCTTATGGCACTTAGCAGACATCGATCCCGACGCTGAACATGTCCGCTTCTGGGGGTAAAGCGGACATCGCGCATACGCCATCAAATGTCTGCTAATGACCCAAAGCGGACGCATGGGCACCAAGCGTGATGCGGCCCTTGGCCCCAGACTAGCTGCCAAGGTTTGGTTTGACGTGTGCCAAGTGGGGAGTCAATTTTTGCAATGAATCGCCCCAGCCTGTGGCCTTTTCCGGCAGACGTCCTAGCGGCTGCGAGGGCGGGTCTCGGTGCCGGGTGCCTTGACATATGAACGGTGCCTCAGCGCCCGGGATGACAAGGAATTTAAGCAGATGATGTACGATGATTTCAATCGAGGCTTTTCCTCGATTACACACGCCACGGTAATCGCCGTGGCTTTGTGGTTTGGAGCAGCGTCCTCGGTCGTTGCGGAGGATTTGGTGACACCCGCCTCGCCGAAGGGCGAGTTCGGCAACGAATGCGCCATGGGTTTGGCGTCGGGCCAGGAGGTTAAGACTGACTGCTCGGTGAGTTGGTCGGCGCCTGACGGCAAAGTCTATTGCTTCTCGACAGAAAAATCGAAAGAGGCCTTCCTCCAGAATCCCGACGGGAATATCCAGAAGGCGCGGGAGTTTTTCGTCGCTAAGGACCAGTCGGCGCAAGTCGCTCCTCCCGCGTCCCAACCCGCAACTTCCGCTGCTAGAGGGCCCTCCAAAGAGTTCACCGAAGATGACGTGAACGCGGCGGTTAAAAGACGGTGGATGAGCGAAGCAAAGACGGGGTCTTCGTATTCCATCATCCCAAGCTAGACCAGGATCTCAATCTCCTCTTCGAGCAGGTGAAGATGGTGCGCGGGATGGAGGGTTACGGCTGGTTCGCCAATACCATCTTTCACGACAAAGACGAGCCGAAGAAGCAATACGCCATGGACTTTTGGTTCAAGCCGGAAGCCAATGACCTCAAGTTGATGGATATCCGCATCCAGAAGGGCCCGAAGCAGGAAGGCGATAGCTACGTCATGGTCACCCGCATGCCGGTCGCTTGGTGGTGGTTACCGGTGCAGGAGCATCCCGGAAGCATGGAGGTGACCCGCGCTTGGCAGGTGATGAGCGCAATCCATAACTACATCGCCACGCATAAGGATGCCGATGGCCATCTCGACATCAAGGACGACAAGACCGGCGAGACGGTGCCGCTTGACTTCGTTGAGATCCACCAGCCGGTGCGCCACCTGAAAAAGGAAGGCGAATACTTTGCGTGTACCGACTTCCGTAAGCCGGGCAGCAAGGACGAGTATTACGACATCGATTTCTGGGTGAACCAGAAGAGCGGCAAGCTTGAGGTGGACAACGTTAAAATCCACAAGGTGCCTGTGCAGGAGGACGGCGTCTGGACGCAACAGCCCCGCTACACTTTTGAGGGCATGGATTTCGACATCACCAACTGATTGACGAGTGTCGAGAGAAGGCTCGGCCCACCAACTTGGGGCCTAGCTAGTTTGCTGGAGCGGGCTTCAACGCTGTGGTGGAATCGAGAAGATCCACCCTGATTGGTCAGGCGTGAGTTGATTTGCCGTTCCCTGGTAATCTTTCAAGTCCGGCGCGATCTGCAACATTCCGGGCATGGGCTGATCGTCGGGATCGGCAAAACCCGCCGTGCCGTCTGAATTAGTCGAGTTGTCCGAATTTATATCGAAGGCGGCCGCACGCGTTGCCCAAATCCCACAACCCGCAATAAAAAGAGCCAGGAGAAGAGCAAATCTGGTCATGATGCCCACCGTTTCTTGAGACGCGAATGGCAGTCTATCGCGTGCGTTTGCGTCCAACCATGCGGCATGGGATATCGCTTGGCACGACAGGTTCAGCGCATGCTTAAATCCAGAACAGAGGATTAGCGCTTTGGATTACGCTCGGGCAATGACACCTTGGAGCTGCTCGCGATCAGCGCTCGACGAGCTGCAGGGTCCAGTTTGGGTGGAGGAGGACCGGTTTCCTTGCTGGCGAGAGCCTTGAGCACCGGCTCAGGCAGATTGTCGGCATTGAAAGGGACTGGCGGCTCGAAACCGCCAGCAGTCAAGACGGTCCCGCATTCCCGCGGCAGCTTGCTCATCGTAATAGAAGACTTGCGGGGAGTCCCCGTAGCGGGCTGTCCCGCTCCCGCAATCGCCGCCTTCTTTAGCATTGCATACCAGTTGGCAAGCTCCTGCCCGCAGCCATCGTCACCGCTAAGCGGTTTCTGAGGCTCGCAGTCGCTGGCATCCGGCGGGCAAGTAACCCGAACGTGGAAATGATAGTAATGGTTCCACCAGGGCCGCACCTTGGCCAACCAAGCGCGGTCATCTCCCGCCTGATCGCACAACACCTTTTTGATCGCGGGGTGCACGAAGATGCGATCGACCTCTGGAGATGATGCCGCGCGCTTAATCAGTTTTGTGTGGAGTGAAGTCCATTTGTCGAGATCGACGGTGAATGGATCCTTTAGCATCGACACCGCCACCATGTTCTCGCGTTCTTCAGGCGTAAGAATCCGGTCCGGCATTGGCGTTAGCCAGATATCGACGTCAAGCCCGATTTGATGACTCGAATGACCGGTGATCATCGGTCCGCCGCGCGGCTGCGACATATCGCCGACGAGAAGTCCCGGCCAGCCATCAAGATTGCGCGCGTCGGCAGCAAAGCGCTCGAGAAAATCAAGTAGCCTCGGATGGCCCCAGTTGCGGTTGCGCGACAGCCGCATCACTTGCCAATCAGGGCCATTGATTGGAAGGGCTACCGCCCCGGCAAGGCAGCCTCTTGCGTATGAACCAATCGCGCGAGCAGCAAGCGGAGCGGGACTCGGGGCGGCACCAAAAAGCTCATTTGCCGGTGGCTCTTTAGCTGGTGGTCCTTTGACCGGTGTTTCTTCAGCCGATGGTTCCTTGGGCGCGCTCTTGACATTCTGCTTTTCAGAAGCAGCACGACGGGTAGCGACAGTCGTGGTCCGTTTATGTGTGGGCTCAGCCGCTACCGATCCGCATAGCAGCAACAGCAATAGGGAAGTCAGGACTTTTTGAGTCATCTGAGGGAACTCGGGTAGAGCTGCCTTAAAACGGCCGAGCTGGCCCTAGAGAGACCGCGAACATGATCAACCCGAACAAGAGAATGATGGTTGCGCCGCCGATGGCGCAGGTAGTCCACACCATGCTCGCCCAGGCACTGTTTGTGCCGCCCAGCTTGAGCGCGAGCTCGCGTGAGAAGGTTCCCGCTTGGAGCACGAGCCGAGATATGAGCGGTCCTCATGGCCTGATCGTGATTGGACCCCTTGACCTCACTGATCCCTCATTGCGAGATACATGCGCCGCTAGAGCTAGCTTCGACTAGCTTCTGTACAGGCGAGGCAACCATCAAGAGCAGCTGCGCTGAAGTCGGTTTCTCCGCTCGCTGGATCATGGCCAACTGCTCAGCCTTCCAGTTCTCTGCCGGGCGTTCACCGCGATCGATGTAGTCAATCGCCTGCAAACCGGCAGAACTGATCGAGGATAAGTTTTGCGCGAGGGGCGCAATTTCCTGAAGCAGGAATGATTTTTCGATCAGCGGCTGAAGGTTATTTTCGTGCCACTTGGTCAAGAGTCTGCGAAGCCGGGCGGAGAGCGCGGCGTCTTTGCACTGACCGGCAAGGACGGAATCCACCAGGTTGCTGAACTCCCGTGCGGTATCGCTTTCCGGGCGAGCCGCATCGACCAAACGGTTTAAGGGATCAGCGCTGGACGGCTCTAACTTTGCGAATTGTGCTCGGTAGCCCTTCACTGGCTCGACCACATCGGCAAGAACCCGCAATGGTGCGGTGTCTTCGGCGTTTGCGATCCGCTGCAACATAGGAATGTAATCGGTATTGTGGGTGAGACCGAGACGGTCCAGCCGCCAGCTGATTTGTGCAAGACGCGCATACATCGAATTGACGTCACGCACATCAGGCGGCGACCATAGCTTTTCCGCGATCGCGGCAGTGCGCGGCCAGATGCGAGAATCGATGGTCTCGGGTCCCACGTATTCCGACCACATGGTGGCTTCCCCGCCCAGAATGTGCTGCTTCTCCTCCGGTGTCAGGTCGGCAGTAGCGCCTGACATCGGATCGACGGCGTAATGTCGCGCCGCAGACCACATCAGGTCGATGTAATACCCACTGGAAAGTAGACCGCGGTAGCCCTGTTTGGCGGCAGCGGCGAGCGAGTCTTGACCGCGCCAGGATTGAATCACGATATTGTTGGGCATGCCCGGCGTGAGGATTTCGTCCCAGCCCACCATCTTTTTGTGGAGTTGGCTGACGATTTTTTCAACCCGCTTGGTGAAGTAGGCCTGCAATTCATCGTTGCTCTTGAGACCGTGGGAGCGCTTGAAGTCCTGAATCTGCGGATTGGCATCCCACTGCTTGCCGTTCACCTCGTCGCCGCCGATGTGAAAATAGGAATCGGGAAACAGAGCGGCCATCTCCTTGATGAACTCGTCTAGGAAATCGTAGACACCATTGCGGGTTGGATCCATGGTTGGATCGAAGACGCCCCAGTGGCGTTCGACCTGGTACTGGCCGGGCGCGCTCGCCAGTTCGGGATACCCGACGAACCAGGCTGTGCTGTGGCCCGGCATGTCGAATTCGGGAACCACGCGGATGCCGCGATCGTGCGCGTAGGCGATCAGGTCGCGCACTTGGGCTTGCGTATAGTAGAGGCCGTCGGAACCCATTTCCTGAAGCTTGGGGAATCTCTTGCTTTCCACCCGGAAGCCCTGGTCGTCAGACAGGTGCCAATGAAACACGTTCATCTTCACTGCTTCCATACCGTCGAGATTGCGCTTGATGATGTCGAGCGGGATGAAGTGGCGGCTGACATCAATCATCAAACCGCGCCAGACGAAACGTGGAGTGTCATGGATACTGATGACCGGAACGGCAAAACCCGCGGGCGCGGCTTCGACCAGTTGCAGGAAGGTCTGCAAGCCATGCAGCGTTCCCAGCGGGTTGGGCGCGGATAGCCTCGCGCCTGAAGGGGTCACTTCCAAGCTGTAGGATTCGTCCTCTCCGGGTTCCTGAACTTCCTTGCTGGCCTGATCCGTGTGGATGAGCAGCTTGGCCTGGGCAGGATCCGCCGACTGAGCGGTCAGTGGCATTCCTGTTCGTCGGGAGAGATTTACTAAAAATCGCTGGACCGCGCTGTCGAGGCGCGCTTCCTGGTGGCCAGTGAGGGCAACTGAAAATGACTGGTCGATTCTCATCTGATCGCTGGTCAGTTGATAGTTCGAAGGCATCGGCATCAGGTTCAACGGCGCCGGCTGAATTGCTTGTTGCGCGCTGGAAAAGAACACTAGCGTCAGAGGAACAGAAACCAACAGGAAGAGAGTTCGCATGAATTCGTCGACTTGAATCCGCTACCGGCTGCAGGCGCGCTGAGGCGTGGCGATCGATGACACAAGCAGGCAACGCGACCCTCGACGTCTGCTTATGGCACATAGCTGACTATTTCAGCCGCCCCGCAGAATGTCTGCTTTCAGGGGTAAAGCGGACGCTTTTTCATCCAGCCAAACATGTCCGCTAATGACCCAAAGCTACAACCGCCGCGATACCTCGGTGGAGAGGTATTTCGAATGATCTTGCCATGTTGCTGATCCCCTCGCGCCGGAGAAACGCCACTAAGGTGAGTTACCGTTGAACGGTACACTTTAAGATAAAGGCAAGAAGGTCTGCCTAATCTGAAGGGGTGTGGCCGTTCGCATTGACTGTGTCCGACAGGAGAATTGATCCGTTGCGGTTGAGATCGCTCCTCGTAGCTATCGTCGCCCTCGCCAGCCTCATTATGATCGGCGGTGCCTTGTCGGGCTGGCCCCGATCATTTGCGGCGGAGCTGCCGTGGCTCGTTCCGGATTGGCTGCAGGCCCATGTCGGCGAAGGCGAAGGTCAAATCGCCCCAGTAGTCTTGCAGAGGGCGCGCGCGCTTTACCTGAAGAAAGTGAGCGAAGGCGCGGTCAACAATTCCTGCTACTTCGCCATGGACGCCACGCGTCCCGGTGGGTTTGGGCGCCGGTTTTACGTCATCTGCGAAGCCAGTCGGACGTTCCGCGCGCTCCCCTCGGGGCACGGCAGCGGCCTCAACCTAACAAGCATCCCGGATTTCACAAACGGCATTCGCTGCGCGAAGAACTTCAGCGACGCGAGGGATTCCAAGCTGACGACCGGCGGGCGGTATGTGACGGCAGAGATCAGAACGTCGTTCAAAGGCTATTATCGTACCTCGGAAGGAGAGCTCGTGCCCCTGATACGCTCTTTTGTGCAGTTCGACGGCACGGGCGACACAGCGAACGCCAGGCCGCGCGCCATCGGTGGTCATCCGGGTGTGATCGTGTCGGCAGTTTGTCGGATGAAAGCTCCGGGCAGCCCCTACGCGGACGACGAGGGTTATGTGCCGTTCGGAAAGTTGATCGAGTACGGCGCCGGCCGCAGCAACGGCTGCACTACCTGGTATCCGGCGGATTCCCAATGGATTTTGGCGTTGGTAGAAAACAAGCCGACGACGCTCTTCATCTATCCCGAATCGACCGACATCGTTGCCGTTACGCGTGCCGTGCAGGCGGGCCAGTCATTGGCGCGCGCGGGTTTGTATTGGAATGCGTCCTGCCTGAGGGAAATCGGCTTTCCAAACTTCTGGCCAAAGGAGACGCTGGAGCCCGCCCTCATGAAATACAGAGAGGATCATCCGGCGCCGTCACAGCAGCCATTGCCGCTTTGCAGCGAACAGTACGTACGGCTAGGCGATTAAGCTTATCCGCAGGATTGAGTCCCCTATCCGGAAGGCCCTCGCAGCACATTACCCAGTACCTAACTGCCTTCGCCCGAAGCCCGTCCGCCAAACGGTCTGACCACACATGCCCAGCGTAGTTCGACCTTTCGGCAATTCTGCAGCTAGATTTTGATCCAGAGCGAAGGTGCAAGCTTTGCCAAGGCAAATGATAGTGACCTTGCTTTTAGTTCTAGCGATGCACTGGTGTTCGCTCGAAAGCGCATTGGCTGTCGCGACGCAACCTGGCCGCGTGCGCGATAGGATTGAATCCAGCCCCAGCCAAGATGAAAATCTCATCCAAAATGGCATCTTGGCCAGGACACAACCGGTTGCGCCGAAGAGTTGGACCGAAGTTACTGGGGAAAGCTGAAGCCGAAATTTATCTACCCGATAGAGGGCTTTGGTTGCATGGTAAGGGATAGAAAGAGGTTCGCCGACACCGGCCGATGGGAATGGGCTCAGTTTGACTATGACCCCGCATCCGCCACGTTCACGCCCAACACGTCTCTACAGTCGAACTACGCCAAATGCGGATTCGCGGACCATACGATAGTGAAGGCGAAAGATTATGTTTTCACGGACTACCCGACGCGGTGAACGAGCCCTGAGCTGCGCCGGACCCGTCCTGAGCGAGATGTAGGGGAGCGCGGCAGCAAAACTGGCTTCCGAAAACGATCGAACCAGCTTCCGCATTTTCTAGGCGTCTACTCATAGACAGGCATCAGTAGAACCGTTGGGGAGCGTCTGCTTTACCACCAATAACGGACATGCGGCGAGCCGGCTCAAAGAGTCCGCTATGTGCCAAAAGCGGACATCCCTTACGCGGGCCCGCGAGGATTTTAGCGCGCAAAATATCCTTGTTTGTGTAATCGAGCAGGAGCAGTTTCGCGGCAGGCCACCGAACGGAGCGCTAAAGCTTACAAGGAGGGACCCCGTGCCGGCGTCTTCATCGGAAGTGCAAGAGCTGCTGGCAAAGCTTGTCGCTTTCGATACGACGAGCGCCAAATCGAATTTGGAGCTCATCGCGTTCGTTAAGACCTATCTCGACGGCTATGGCGTCGCTTCGACGCTAATTCCCTCGGCGGACGGTGCGAAGGCTAGCCTGTTCGCGAGCATCAGGCCGGGCAGCGGCGGCATCGGCCTCTCCAGCCACAGCGACTGCGTTCCGGTCGAGGGCCAAACTTGGTCTAACGATCCATTCAAACTCAAGCTCCGAGATGGCAAGCTCTACGGCCGCGGCTCTTGTGACATGAAGGGCTTTCTCGCCTGTGTGCTCGCCTCCATCCCGCTTTTCGCGTCGCGCGAGCTGAAGGAGGCGATCCACATCATCGTCTCCTATGACGAGGAGGTTGGCTGCACCGGTGTCCGTCCGCTGATCGGGCGGTTCGGATCCGATCTGCCGCGCCCCCGCGTCATCATTGTTGGGGAGTTCACCAACATGAGCGTGATCGACGGGCATAAACGCCTCGACGCCTATCGCACCGTCGTGTCCGGCCGCGAGGCTGATTCAGGCCTACCGCAGCTCGGGGTGAATGCTATTTCTTTTGCGGCCGAGCTGATCGAGGAAATCGACCGCATCGCCGCCACGCTTGCATCGCACGAGATCAATAACCGCTTTGAACCGCCCTTTTCGACCCTGCAGGTGGGGACCATCAAAGGCGGAACCGCGCCCAACATCGTGCCGAACACCTGCGAATTTTATTGGCAAGTGCGTAGTCTTCCCGAGGCCGAGCCAGACTTCGTATTGAAGCGGTTTAAAGCATACGCCGAGCAAACGCTGCTCCCGCGCATGCAGCGTGTAGCGCCGACAGCATCGATCGAAATACAAGGTCGCGAAAGCGTGCCTGCATTTCTGGCAAAGCCGGGCTCGGTGGCTGTATCTTTGGCGCTCGCGCTCACCGGCGCCAATGCCGCGAGCACGGTGTCCTATGGAACGGAGGCTGGGCTGTTCGAAGAGGCTGGCTGCCCGACGGTGATCTGCGGCCCTGGCGACATCGAGCAGGCCCATGTGGCGGATGAATTTGTTGAAACCGCCCAGCTTGACGCCTGCATGTCCTTCCTCTCCAAACTTGCTGAGAAGCTTAGTAGCTAGCCATCCGCGCGTAACTAAGCCGTGCTTGGTGGGAATAGTCCGATCGTCCGGAGTGGACCGCCTAATGATCAGACTCTCGATCAGAAGAAAGATCATGGGCATTGCCATAGCGCTAATCGTCCTAATGACGATTACAGCGATTCTTTCAATGGCGTGGGTGATCGAGGTGGGCGCTCGCCTCCAAGAGTTGACCAATAGCTACATACCTGCTTATGGCAGCCTCGCGCGCACGAATATCCGTTCCCTCGAACGGTCGTTGGCACTTCGCCGGAGCGTCATTGAAGAGATCCAGTCACCATCCAGCGACAAAATTGTAGACATTCGCAAAGAATTTGACGCCAAGGGAGCGGAGGTTGAGCGGGAGGCTCAGGCCGCGCGCGCGTTAATCCATGACCTTACCGAAAAAGGGGAGACGTTCGGCAACGCAACCGCCCTCGCTCGACTCGAGACCCGCATTGATTCAGCGATGGCCGATACCCGCCGTGAACTCAACGCCGAGATCGAGCGCCTGTTTGGGGCACTCGATACGGGAGACGCCAAAGCAAGTGCTGACAGTCTTCAACGTGTTGACGCGCTGCGGGATGACCTCAACCGGAAACTAGATTCGATCCGAGCCGACATGCTGGCCATCGTTAAAGCCGAGGCAGCGATGACGGTACACAAGCAGCATCAGGCCATACTCATCGCCGCGATCCTGACCGCGCTAGCGGCCGGCTTAGGGCTTGTGTTTGCTGCGTTGGTGAGCAGTGGCATGGCCCGTCCGGTCCGCCGCCTTCTCGAGGGCGCCCGTGCGGTCGAGGAGGGCCGTCTCGACGAAACCCTGCCCGTCACATCGCAAGACGAGATCGGCCACTTGACCACTGCTTTCAACCGTATGGTCGAGCAGTTGCGTCACAGGGAGAGGATGCGCGAGACCTTCGGCAAGTATGTCGACCCGCGCATCGTAGAGGGACTGATCGACCAGCCGATGCTAGCCGCTGACGGGCAGCGTCGCGTCATGACCGTGCTGTTCTGCGATGTCAAAGGATTTTCCGGCGCCAGTGAGGGAATGACGCCGCAGGGACTCGTGAAAGTCATGAACCAGTACTTTTCAGCCATGTCCGCACCGATCCGCGATCAAGGAGGAGTGATCGACAAATATATCGGCGACGCCATCATGGCCTATTGGGGACCGCCATTCACTGAGGATGAAGATCAGGCGCGGCTCGCCAGCCTGGCGGCACTCGACATGCTAGACGGCGTGGTGCCATTGCGGGCTGAATTTCCCGAGTTACTCGGCGTGCGCAGCTTGCCGATTTCGTTCGACATACGTATCGGCATCGCCACAGGCGAGGCACTTGTCGGCAGTATCGGCTCCGAGCTGATGATGAGCTACACAGTCATGGGCGACACCGTAAATCTGGCGTCTCGCCTGGAGGGAGCCAATAAGCTGTATGGCGGCCGCGTTCTCGTTTCTGCGGCCACCGTTGTGGGCGCCGACGACGCCATCGAGACGCGCGAAATTGACCGAGTCGTAATGCTCGGTCAGACCCACCCACAGGCGATTTTTGAGATCATTGGGCGCAAGGGCGAGCTGACCCCGACGCAGGTCGAGCTCCGGACCCACTACTGTGAAGGACTTGCCGCCTATCGAGCGCGACATTGGGAAGGTGCGCGCCGCGCCTTTGTCGCTGCGCTCGAGTCCGTTCCCAACGACGGACCGTCGGTGACATTCATCAAGCGCATCGATGGCTTAATTGCAAATCCGCCTGGCGATGAATGGGATGGATCATGGCAGCTCGAACAAAAGTAGTTCCACAGCGAGCCCAGCCGTTTCTTCGGGTCCCGTTTATATGTCCGCTTTGGGTCATTTGCAGACATTGAGGTCTGCGCCATCCATGTCTGCTTTGCGCTCAAAAGCAGACATTCCCAACACGGTTTTCATGTCCGCTAAGTGCCAATAGCGGACATGCGGGCGTGGCACTGCAAGTTCGGCCTGATCGCTTTTGAATCTGGGAGAGATCCTGAGCTAACTGAGCTTGAATAGAGTCATGCGAGCCGATCCGCTGCGGCTCGTCACGCTCACGGACAGTAACTTGCCGCGCTGGATGAGAAACACGCGGCCCGTCTCGCGGCTC
>Ga0207690_10002103_pt1 | contig 12196 bp, 9 predicted proteins | sample KBSC23metaG_FD_184315 | JGI IMG/M metagenome (GOLD analysis project Ga0207690, IMG submission 184315) | Corn rhizosphere microbial communities from Kellogg Biological Station, Michigan, USA - KBS C2-3 metaG (SPAdes) (version 2) | ecosystem: Host-associated > Plants > Roots > Rhizosphere > Soil ...
TGGTACGTCTGGCCGGCCACGGTGTTGCCCTCAACAGCGTTGCCAGCCATCGCGCCCGCCACGGCGCCACCGATGGTGGCCACGGTATTGCCACGTCCGCCGCCAACCTGGTGGCCCAGCAAGCCGCCCACCACACCGCCGAGCACGGCGCCCACACCGGTCGGCTGCCCGCGCACCGGCACCGCGTCGACGCGCTCGACCACGCCATAGCGGTTGTCGGCCGGCGCCTGGTATGCCGGTTCGTTATTGCTCGGATACGGTGAATAGCTCGGCTGCGAATACACCGGTGCCGGCTGCTGCGACGGATACGGCTGCGGCGTGTTCGGGCCGTAGCTGCCGTAACCGTTGTTGTAAGTGCTGTCGTAGCCGCTGCTATAGCTGCTCGCGTACGGCGTGGTGCTGTACGTTGTACCGCCGTAGCTGTTGCTGTATGCGCTGCTGCCGGCTGCGTAGCCCGCGCCATAACCGGCACCGTAACCTGGGTATGGTGCCGTCACGCAGCCGGTCAGCCCAGCCGCGACTGCAGCCAGCACCGTGACTGCCACCCACCGCCCCGCGCGCCCGGCCCGTGCCGGCTTCTTCATTGCTTGCATGATTGATCTCGTCATGTGGACAAGGCGTCTGTGGGTCTACCGTATGCAGTATTGGCAGCAGTGCGCCTCTTGCCGCAAAGTCTATGCCGCAGGGGCGGCGGCCCGTGAAACCAAACCCGTTCATTGGTAACGGCGTGTAACCGCGTCGCGGCTGGGGCTTCCCGCAGGCGTGCAGCCTGCGCGCTATCATCGGCAGGCGCTGTGCGCGGCACTTCCCGCCGACAAGACACGGCCCGCCCACTTCTCCTCACCATGCAACCAACGCTGCTGATCCTCATTGCGATGACGCCCGACAACGTGGCGCAGATCGCGCATCACTTCCACGTCATCCACGCCCCTACCCGCACTGAGCGCGATGCCGCCATCGCGCGCGACGGGCACGCCGTGCGCATCGTGCTCACCAACGGCTCCACTGGGCTGACGGCTGCGGAAATCTCGGCCATGCCAAAGCTGGAGCTGGCCTGCGCGCTGGGTGCCGGCTACGAGAACATCGATGTGGAAGCCGCCCGCGCGCGCGGCGTGGTGGTGGCCAACGGCGCCGGCACCAACGACGCCTGCGTGGCGGATCACGCGTTCGGCCTATTGCTGGCCACGGTGCGCGGCATCCCCAAACTGGACCGCGCCACACGCAACGGCGTCTGGCGCGATGACATTCCGCTGCAGCCTGGCGTGTGCGGCAAGCGCCTTGGCATCATCGGGCTGGGCACCATCGGCCTGCAGATCGCGCGCCGCGCCGCCGGCTTCGATATGCAGATCGGCTATCACAACCGCAAGCCGCGTAACGGGGTGTCGTACCGCTACTTTGACGCGCTCAAGGACATGGCCGAGTGGGCCGACTTCCTGATCGTCGCCACGCCGGGCGGCGCGCAGACCAAGCACCTCGTCAACCAGACGATTCTGGAAGCGCTGGGCCCGAACGGAACCGTGGTGAATATCGCGCGCGGCAGCGTGGTGGATACGGCGGCGTTGGAGGCGGCCATTCGCGCGGGCAAGCTGGGCGGCGCAGGGCTGGATGTGTATGAAAGCGAACCGAAGCCGCCCGCCGGGCTGCTGGATCTGGAGCAGGTCGTGCTGACGCCGCACATTGCCGGCTGGTCGCCGGAATCGGTGCAGGCCACGGTGGATCGTTTTCTGGAGAACGCCCGCGGACATCTGGCGGGCACAGGCGTGGTGTCCCCCGTCTAAGAGATTGTCGAGACGGGAGACACCTCAACGACTAGATCACGACGCCGGCCGCTTCATCTGGCACGACGTCGGCTGGGCCGCCAGGTGCGGCTCCAGCGTGACATCGGTGCGCCAGCCATAGCCGGTGTTCTCCTGGTCGTACTTGATCTTCTTGCCATCGGCCTTGACCCAGGTGGTCACGTACAGCGTCTGCTGGGCCTGGTGATCGGTCTTGCGCATCTCGACCGGGCCGTTCAGGCTCTCGACCGTCATCCCTTCCATGACTTTCGCCACCTTGGCCGGCTCGGCCGAGCCAGCCGTCTTGACTGCCTTGGACAGGAAGGCGATGCCGGTGTAGACGTCGGCGTTGAAGAAGTCGTCGTTGTACTTCTTCTTGAAGCCGTCAAGCACCGCGTTCGTCTTCGGGTTGCCGTCGTTCGGTGCGAAGTAGCTGATGACCTTCACGCGGTCTGCACCGGCGGCGCCCATCGCAGTCGGCACGCCAGTGGTGCCGGCGTAGTAGGTGTAGAAGTTGGTGTTCAGGCCCGCATCCTTCGACGCGCGAATCAGCAGCGCCAGATCGCTCCCCCAGTTGCCGGTGATGACCGTATCGGCGCCCGACGCGCGAATCTTCGCCACATACGGCGAGAAGTCCTTCACCTGCGCCAGCGGATGCAGGTCTTCACCCACCACCTGGATGTCCGGGCGCTTGCGCTTCAGATACTCCTTGGCGGCGCGCGCCACCTGATGGCCGAACGAGTAGTTCTGGTTCAGCAGATAGACCTTCTTGATGCTCTGATCCTTGGCCAGGTAGCTGGTCAGGGCCTCCATCTTCATGTCGGAGTTGGCGTCCAGGCGGAAGTGCCAGTAGTTGCACTTGCTGTTGGTCATGTCCGGATCGACCGCAGCGTAGTTGAGATAGATGATCTCCTTGCCCGGATTGCGGTCGTTGTACTTAGCGATGGCGTCCTGCAGCGCCATGCCCACGCTCGAACCATCGCCCTGCGCGACGTAGCGGATGCCCTGATCAGTGATCTGCTTGAGTACCGTCAGGCTCTCTTGCGGCGAGACCTTGTTGTCGAAACCGACGACTTCAAACTTGGTGCCGTTGCCGCTCCAGTTCTGCTGATTGGCCAGATCGGCCGCGTATTGCCAACTGCGCAGCTGGTTCTGGCCCAGCGCGCCCATCAGCCCGGACAGCGGATCGATCCACGCGATCTTGACGGTCTCGGCCGCTTGAACAGACGCAGTGCTCGCGCAGAATGCGCCAGCGACGGCCGCCGCGCACAGCGCGAGTCGGAATGCCTTCATGCAAATGTCTCCTGATGTCTTATGTCTTATCGTCGGACGCCGTGCAGAAGGCATCGCCGAGCATGGTTCTTGCACAAAACCGCAAACCGAGGCTTACGGTAGCTCGATCCTTCCATACACAAACGTATGTGCATGGTAGGAGTGCGTTTATTGACATGTCAACCGGAGAAAACCTGGGGGACTCAGCATGATTTAAGCGCTGGACAGCCGTGTCAGCGGGGCTAGAATCCGCCTTCATGCCCAAGCCCTCCCCGCTGATCGACGCGCACGACGCCCCCGTCGACGCCGACGCTGAATCCACCGCCGCCACTGCACCGCGCGCGCAGCTCACGCCCAACGACTGGGTGCGCGCAGCCACCGATTTGCTCGTCACCAAGAGCATCGATGCCGTGCGCGTGGATGTGCTCGCCAAGCAGCTGGATGTCACGCGCGGCAGCTTCTATTGGCACTTCAAGAATCGCGACGACCTGCTGCACCAGGTGCTGCAGGACTGGAGCGAACGCACGCGCGTCGGCCCCAAGCTCGAGCGGCAGAATCCATCAGTGCAAGGCCTGGTGCGCGATCTGCTCGCCCTGCCGTTTCGCGGACGCAGCGCGCGCCGCACAGCGATGATCGAATTCGCCATCCGTGCCTGGGCCCGGCGTGATCCGATGGCGCAAGAAGCTGTCGACGCCGTTGACGAGCACCGCATGGATTACTACGTCCAGCATTTCCAGGCGATCGGCTTTGCACGCAAGGACGCCAAGACGCGCGCGTTCATGCTCTATGCCTACCAGCTCTCCGAAGCCACGCTCTGGCACCAGGGCAGCAAGCCCGACAAGGATGCACGCCGTCGCTTCTTTGAAGACACGCTGCTGACCGGTGCACCGCTCACCGGCTCAAGCGAGCGCGCGCAGGAATAAAACGTGCTGCATCGCGCGCATGCCTTCCCGTGTGCGCTGCGATGCCTGATTCGGCCGTTTCCCAATCTTCCGATCTGCCCAGCCGGCTTGATCGCCTGCCCTGGAGCCGATTCCACACGCGCGTGGTCATCGCGCTGGGGATCACGTGGCTGCTAGACGGGCTGGAGGTCACGCTGGCCGGTGCCGTGGCCGGCGCGCTCAAGCAGAGCCCTACGCTGCATCTCACCAACGCGCAGGTCGGCATTGCGAGCAGCGCGTACCTGGTCGGCGCGGTGTTCGGTGCGCTGTTGTTCGGCTGGCTGACGGATCGACTGGGGCGCCGCAAGCTGTTCTTCATCACGCTGGGCGTGTACATCTCGGCCACGCTGGCGACGGCGTTTTCGTGGAGCTTCGCCAGTCTCGTCCTCTTCCGTGCGCTGACGGGCGCGGGCATCGGCGGGGAATACGCGGCCATCAACTCCACCATTCAGGAGCTGACGCCAGCGCGCGTGCGCGGCTGGACAGACCTTGCCATCAACGGCACGTTCTGGGTGGGTGCGGCATTGGGCGCCGGCGCATCGCTGTGGTTGCTGAACCCGGCACACATGAGCATCGACACCGGCTGGCGGCTGTGCTTCTTTATCGGTGCAGCATTGGGACTCGTCATTCTGGTGATGCGCTTCTGGATTCCCGAAAGCCCGCGCTGGCTGATCACGCGCGGCCGGCATGACGAGGCACAGGCCATCGTGTGCGGCATTGAAGATGAGATCAGCGCGCGCGGTCATTGCTTCGACTCTGCACCGCTGCCCACGCTGCGCCTGCGCAGCCGCGGCCATCCGCGTCTGGTGGAAGTGGCACGCGTGCTGTTCGTGCGGCACCGCCGGCGTGCACTGGTTGGCCTCACGCTGATGGCCGCGCAGGCGTTCTTCTACAACGCGATCTTCTTCACCTACGCGCTGGTACTGACGGACTTCTACGACGTGCCTGCCACGAAGGTCGGCACGTACCTGCTGCCGTTTGCGCTGGGCAACTTCCTCGGGCCGTTGCTGCTGGGTCGGTTGTTTGACGTGGTGGGCCGGCGCGCAATGATTGCCGCCACCTATGCGATCAGCGGGGTGTTGTTGCTCGTGAGCGGCGCGCTGTTCAAGGCCGGCGTGCTTGACGGCACCACGCAGACGCTCGCATGGACAGTGGTGTTCTTCTTTGCGTCAGCGGCCGCCAGCTCAGCGTATCTGACGGTCAGCGAGACCTTTCCGCTGGAAGTCCGCGCATTGGCCATCGCGCTGTTCTACGCGGTGGGCACGGGCCTGGGCGGCGTGGCCGGCCCAGCGTTGTTCGGTTGGTTGATCGATACGCACTCGCGCGGCGCCGTGTTTGGCGGGTATGCGTTCGGCGCCGTGCTGATGCTGCTGGCCGCCGTCGTGCAGGCCTACTGGGGCACCGCCGCCGAGCGCAAACCGCTCGAACACGTGGCCGCGCCGCTGTCGGTGGACGATGCTGCGGCTTGATCTGTGCCAAGCGCACACCATGCGCGCCGCCACCGGCCGCATATATACTGCCCGCTGCCCTTTCCTGTGCCTTTCCTCGTTTGCTGGAGACACCCATGCCTGACGCCACGTACGACAACCAGAACATCTTCGCCAAGATCCTGCGCGGCGAACTGCCCTGCACCAAGGTGTACGAAGACGAACACACCCTGGCCTTCATGGACATCATGCCGCAGGCCGATGGCCACGTACTCGTGCTGCCCAAGGAAGGGGCGACCGAGCTGTTCTACCTGTCCGATGCGGCTGCCGCGGCCGCCATTCTCACCACGCGCAAACTGGCTCGCGCGGTGCGCGACGCCTTCGCAGCCCCGGGGATCGCCGTCTTCCAGTTGAACGGCAGCGCCGCCGGACAGACCGTGCCGCACGTGCACTTTCATGTGCTGCCGCGCTACCCCGAGACCGCCCTGCAGCCGCATGCCCGCGTGCAGGCCGATCCGGAAAAGCTGAAGGCCCACGCTGAAAAGATCATCGCGGCGCTGCAGGCCGAATAAATCTCACCACTACGGCGCTGCAGCCGGTACCACTGCCTCTGTCTGCGCCGCAGTCTCTTCTCGTCGATAGGCGAGCCGGTACAGCACCGGCAACACCAGCAGTGTGAGCGCCGTCGACGACAGAATCCCCCCGATCACCACCGTTGCCAGCGGGCGCTGCACCTCGGCGCCTGTGCCGGTTGCCAACGCCATCGGTACGAAGCCGAGCGACGCTACCAATGCCGTCATCAGCACCGGACGCAGGCGTGTCAGCGCGCCTTCGCGTACGGCCTCGTCGACCGACTTGCCGTCTTCGCGCAGGCTGCGGATGAAGCTCAACATCACCAAGCCGTTGAGCACCGCCACGCCTGACAGCGCGATAAAGCCCACGGCCGCTGAGATCGACAACGGAATCCCGCGCAGCGCCAGCGCCAGAATGCCGCCCGACAGCGCAAACGGAATGCCGGAGAACACCAGCAAGCCGTCCTTCAGGTTGCCGAACATCATGAACAGCAGCGTGAGCACCATGGCCAGCGCCAGCGGTACCACCACCTGCAGACGTTCGGTGGCCGACTGCAACTGCTCGAACTGCCCACCCCAGGTCATCCAGTAACCCGTTGGCAGGCGCACTTGCGCATCAAGCACCCTCTGCGCTTCTTCCACAAACGAGGCGATATCGCGCCCACGCACATTGGCGCTGACGACGATGCGGCGCTTGCCGTCTTCACGGCTGACCTGGTTGGGACCGGTGACCTCGTTGAGCGTGGCCACGTCAGACAGCGGCACGTAACCTTGGCCATTCGGCAACGCAAGCGGCAGGCGGCCCAGCGCCGCCGGGTCGCTACGCGACGTTTCCGGCAAACGCACGACGATGCCGAAGCGGCGGTCGCCCTGAAATACCGTGCCCGCATCCTTGCCGCCGATGGCTGCGGACACCGTGTCCTGAATCGCGCCGATCGACAAGCCATAGCGCGCCGCCCTATCCCGATCGATGTCGACATTGAGGAACGGTAAACCGCCGGTCTGTTCGATCTTCACCTCGGCGGCGCCGGCCAGCTTGCCGAGCTGCGCGGCGATGCTCTTCGCCTGCGCTTCCAGCACGCCCATGTCGTCGCCGAAGAGCTTAACGGCCACGTCGCTGCGCACGCCGGAGATCAGCTCGTTGAAGCGCAACTGGATCGGCTGCGAGAACTCGTACGCATTGCCGGGCAGCGCTTCCACCGTGGTGCGGATGTCGGCGAGCAACTGGTCGCGCGTACGGCGATCCTGGCGCTTGCCGTCAGGGCCAGCAGGCCAATCCTTCTCGGGCTTGAGCATGATGTAGCCGTCGGAGATGCTGGGCGGCATCACGTCGGTCGCCACCTCAGCCGTGCCGGTGCGCGCGAAGACGCGTTCGATCTCGGGAAATTTCGCCTTGAGCGTGCGCTCGATCTGCATCTGCATGTCCAGCGATTGCACCAGGCCCGTGCCCGGCACGCGCATCGCCTGGATGGAGAAATCGCCTTCGTTCAAGTTGGGCACGAACTCCGCACCGAGGCGCGTGGCCGCAACCAGCGAGACACTGACCGCCACGGCAGCAACCGTCAGCACCACGGCCGGCGCCGCCAGCACGCGTTCGAGCAGCGGCGCATACATGCGGCGCGCCCAGCCCATCAGACGGTTCTCTTTCTCGGCCACACGGTCACCGATGAACAACGCCACGGCGGCGGGCACAAACGTGATGGACAGAACCATGGCCGCGGCCAGCGCCAGCACCACCGTGATCGCCATCGGGTGGAACATCTTTCCTTCCACGCCCGAGAGCGCAAAGATCGGCAGATACACGACCATGATGATGAGCTGCCCATATAGCAACGGCCGGCGCGCTTCGCGGGCGGCTTCGAACACCGCTTCGAAGCGCTCGGCGCGCGTGAGTGGCCGACCGCGCGCCTCCTGCGCATGCGCCAGACGCCGCACGCAGTTCTCGACGATCACCACCGCGCCGTCAATGATGATGCCGAAGTCCAGCGCACCCAGGCTCATCAGGTTGGCACTCACCTTGGCCGACACCATGCCGCTGAAGGTCATCAGCATCGACAACGGAATCACCAGTGCAGTCAGTACGGCCGCACGCAGGTTGCCCAGGAAGAGGAACAGCACCGCCATCACCAGGATGGCGCCTTCCAGCAGGTTCTTCTTGACCGTCGCGATGGCCTTATCGACGAGCACCGTGCGGTCGTACACCGATTCCACACGAATACCTGCAGGCAGCGTTTTGCGGATCTCCTGCATGCGCTTGTCCACGGCTTGCGAGACCGTGCGGCTGTTCTCACCCATCAGCAGGAAGGCGGTGCCGAGCACGACCTCTCGCCCGTTGCTGGTGGCGGCGCCCGTGCGCAACCCACTGCCGCTTTCGATGGTCGCAACGTCGCGCAGGCGCACCGGTGTGCCGTTCGGGCTGGCGAGCACAACGTTGCCGATGTCGGCAGCGTCGCGCAGTTGGCCTGGTGCACGCACGAGGTATTGCTCGCCCTTGCGCTCGATGTAACCGGCGCCGACGTTGGCATTGTTGCGTTCCAGCGCGGCCACCACATCGGCCAGCGTGAGCTTGTAGGAAGCCAATTGCTCGGGGCTCGTTGCCACCAGGAACTCCTTGGCGAAGCCACCGATGGTGTTCACCTCCGTCACGCCCGGCACGTTGCGAATCTGCGGACGGATCACCCAGTCCTGCAACTCGCGCAAGTCTGCGGGCGTATAGGCGGTACCGTCGGGCTTGCGCGCGTTGGCGTCGGCTTCCACGGTCCACAGATAGATTTCGCCCAGGCCCGTGGAGACCGGCCCCATGCTCGGTGAGATACCGTCGGGCAACTGTTCCTTGGCGGCTTGCAAGCGCTCGCTCACCAACTGGCGCGCGAAGTAGATGTCGGTGCCCTCCTTGAAGATCACCGTCACCTGCGACAAACCATAGCGCGACTGCGAGCGCGTCTGCTCCAGCTTCGGCAAGCCGGCCATCGCGGTTTCCAGCGCATAGGTGATGCGCTGTTCGGTCTCCAGCGGCGAATAGCCCCGCGCCGGCGTGTTGATCTGCACCTGCACGTTGGTGATGTCGGGCACGGCGTCGATCGACAGGCGCGTGTAGCTGTATGCGCCGAAAGCGGCAGCGCCCAGCACGGCCAGCAGCACCAGCCAGCGCTGCGCGATGACAACACGAAGTAGGCGTTCAAACATGGCGCCTCCGTTTAGTGGCCGTGATCGGCAGACTTGCCGGCTTCGGCTTTCAGCACGTAGCTATTGGCGGCGGCGTAGCGTGTACCGGCGGGCAGGCCCTCGACGATTTCCGTCCACGTGCCGTCGGTGCGGCCGGTCTTGACGGGGCGCACTTCAAAGCCAGCCTCAACCGGCACGAAGACCGAGAGCTTGTCATCGACCGTCTGCACGGCATCGGCACGCACCGCCACGGGCACCTGCACGCGGCCGGATTCGACCGACACGTTGACGAACATGCCCGGGCGCCAGGCCAGCTTGGGGTTGTCGAGCGTGACGCGAGCCGGCGCGGTACGGGTCTGTTCGCCCAGCAATGCGCCTACGTACGACACCTTGCCTTGCACGGCGGTGCCGGTGGCCGTGGCACGCACGGTGGCGGCAGCGTTGGCGGTCACGGCTTCCAGATCCTTGGCCGTGATGGAAAAATCCGCCCACACGGTGCGCAAGTCGGCCACGGTAAAAACAGCCGTCTCTGCCTGCACGGCCTCGCCCTGCGACAGATGCTTGGCAACGACCACGCCATCAAACGGCGCACGCAACTCAAAGCGGTTCAACGCTGAACCGGCCGGTGCCGCGCCGATGGCCGCCAGCTTCTGGCGCGCGTTGTCGGCAGCAATGCGTGCCTCCTGCAGCGAGGTGCGTGCCTGCTGGTAATCCTGTTGGGCGGAGATGCCCTGCTCCCATAAGCGCTTCTCACGCGTGTACGTTTCCTGCGCCAGCGCCAGCCTCTGCTGCGCGGCCTGCAGTTCGCTGCGCTGATCTGACAGCGCGGGGCTCGACAGCACAGCCAGCAATTGCCCACGCGTCACTGGCTGGCCCAGCTCCACCGCCACCTTTTCGGCCACGCCCGCTACGCGTGGCACCACGTGCGCGGTGCGGTCTTCATTCAGGCGAATCTCGCCGGGCAAGACGACTTCCGTACGCAATTCCGTCGCCCCTGCGGTTTCCACGCCGATCTTTGCGTTGGCAATGGCTTCAGCCGTCATGGCGAGCGTTTCTGCATGCGGTGCTTCCGCTTGTTCAGCGGCTGGCGCGGCGGTCTCTTCAGGCGCTGCTGTCGCGGCTTGGCGCGCGCCCATGCCGAACCACAGCCCGGCAGCGGCCAGCGCGCCCAGGATGACGATGAGCGCGATGGCGCGCCGTTGTTGTGGTGGAAGTGTCATGTCAGCAGAATGAGAAAGAACGCCGGATCACCGGCCAAGAATACGATCGATGCTGGCTGCGGCCTGATGCGCACGCGACAGCGCAGCGAGGTATTGCGCGCGCGCCTGAAACAGCGTGCGCTGGGCGTCCAGCACATCGAGGAAATTGAACTTGCCGGCATCAAAGCCGATGCGGGCGGCATCATAGGCGCGCTGCGCGCCGGGCAACACGTCTTGCCGCAGCGATTGCACAGCAGTGCGGGCGGCATCGAGCCGCGCCACATCCTGCGCGAGCGTGGCGTTCTGTTCGAGCTGCAGGTCGCGGTAGTCTTCAAACGCCTTGTCCGCCAGACGCTGCGCTTCCAACTGGCTGCCCTGGTTGCGATCAAACAGTGGCAGCGGCACGGCAATGCCGAGCACCGCCATGTTGTTGTTTGCGGCACTGTCGCGTTTCGCGCCCACCGTGAGCGTCACGTCCGGCACGCGCTTGCTGCGTTCCACATTGGCCAATGCTTGGCGCCGGTCAATCTCAAGCCGGGCGCGGAGCGCGCGGGGCGTGCTGTCCAGTGATGCGCTTGTCAGACGCGCCTCTGGCGGCACGGTGGGCAGGGTTTCGGCATTGCCGTCGGCTTCTGGCAGTGCCAGTGCACCACCCCAGAACGCCGCCAATGCCCGCTGGGCAACCTGCAACTCGGCGCGTGCATCGCGTAGCTCGATGGCGGCACTGGCACGGGCAACACCGGCCTTCGTCTGCTCCACCGGCGACACCTTGCCCGCCTGCACGCGCCGCGCGGCAGCAGATTCCGCCTGCGCGGCCAGCGTGTCAGATGCCTGCGCGAGCGTCAGGCGCTCCTGAGCGATCACCAGATCGAAGAAGGCCCGCGCCACATCCGCACGCAGTTCCGCTCGCAGCACCGCGGCATCTTGCGCGGTGGCGTCCCGAGCGATTTCAGCGGCGCGTGTGCGGGCACCGCGTTTTCCGCCGAGTTCCAACGGGATATTCAGTTGCGCCGTCATCGTGGCGCGATCGCGGCGTACGTCTTCAGTCATGAAGGCGGCTTCGGGATTGCGCAATCGGCGCGCCTGGTCGAGTGCGCCTTCGCTGGCGGCAACCGCGTAGCCAGCGGCGGCCAGCGCGGGATGTGTCTGCATGGCACGCTCGATGGCCTGCTGCAGCGTGACGCGCTCGGAGGGCGCGGCCATTGGTAGCGCCGGCCCGGAAAAAACCGCCGCAGCGGCGGGGTCAGGCGCCGCCACGGTGGTCAAAGGCGCGGCCAGCAGGCAGGCCAGCGCCGAGCCAACGAAGTGGAGACGACGCATTACGCGCTCGCACCGTCGGTGTACGGATCACGGCCGCGCGGGCTGACGATCAGGCCACCATCCGTGTACGGGTCACGCGGGCCAACGCGCGCCTCCAGAGCGGGTTGTGCGACACCGCCGTCGGTGTATGGGTCTCGCGGGCCGACGCGGGCACCATCGGTGTACGGATCGCGCGTGCCAAGACGTGCGCCTTCGGCATACGGGTCGCGCGGTCCGGCCTTGGCCAACGGAGCCGCCATCGCCATCACTTGCGGCTCACAGCAAACAGCGTGTTGGTCTTGTGCAGCCACGGCAACGCCAGAAGCCAGAAATGCGGCCAAGGCGGTCAGCGGCAGGACATGTTGGAATCGAATTGCCATGATCATCTCCTTCAAAAGGCCTGACATCAGCAAGGGAGGGGCGATGTCAGTGGGGCCAGTCTAGGGAGGGGTGCGCCACGCGGGCATGACCTGAAGATGACAAACTTGTCATCTTTGTGCCCCGCTCAGGGGTTTTGGCATATCTTGGCGGCATCGATAACCACGG
>Ga0207690_10002104_pt1 | contig 12194 bp, 8 predicted proteins | sample KBSC23metaG_FD_184315 | JGI IMG/M metagenome (GOLD analysis project Ga0207690, IMG submission 184315) | Corn rhizosphere microbial communities from Kellogg Biological Station, Michigan, USA - KBS C2-3 metaG (SPAdes) (version 2) | ecosystem: Host-associated > Plants > Roots > Rhizosphere > Soil ...
CCGAGTGCCTTGCGTACACCGATCTCGCGAGTGCGCTCGGTCACGGAGATCATCATGATCGCGATGACGCCGATGCCGCCGACGAGCAAGCCAACCGACGACAGCGCAATTCCGACCACGAAGAACGTTCCGAAGAGCTTGTTGTAGGTCTCGAGCAGCTTGTCCTGCGTTACGATCGCGAAGTTCGTTCGATCGCGCGGCCGGAGACCGCGGCGCGCGCGCAGGTACGCCGTGACATCGTCGGTCGCGTCGGTGACGTTCACGCCGTCGCGCGGCCGGACGATCAGGTTGTTGCCGCGCACCCAGAGATTCATGTGGCGCCGGCCCGTCTCGAGTGGGATTATCGCTTTCGGCGAGTCTCCGCCGCCCGCGGACGTCGGTGTGCCCATCGGGCTGGCCGTGTAGTGATAGAGTCCGATGACCTGGAACGGGTGCCCGTCCACCGAGACGACTTTGTCGATCGGGTCGGAGTCGCCGAACAGCGTCTGTGCGAGCTTGTCGTTGATGATCACCACTTGCGCGGCGGCACTGTTTTCCGACGGGGTGAAGCTCCGGCCCGGGAAAATGTCTCCGCCATCCACGTCGGTCCAATTCGCGCTGTAGTACTCGACGCCGGCGCTGAGCGAGCGGTCTTTGTACTTGAACGTGTGCCCGTTCGCGACGTGCTGCGTGACGGCGTAGATCGACGGAAGCGCCGCAATGCCTGTCGCCTCGTCGTTCGTGATCGCGGGGTTGCGCCGTTCCGGACAAGAATTCGGATCGCTGGGATCGCAGCTCTGAAACGGAGTCAGCGGCCGTCGATAGACGAAGAACGAATTCGGACCGGCGGCAGCGACATCCCGCGCGAAGGACTCGTTCACTCCACGTACGACCGACGACAGCGCGACCACGACGAACACGCCGACGGCCACGCCGAGAATCGTCAGCGCGGCCCGCCCCTTGTTCGAACGGATCGACTCGAGCGCGATCGAAACGCCTTCGACGGCGTGAAGGAAAATCGCGAAGAATCTCATGTCTCGTGACGCAGCGCTTCGATGGGGTCGAGACGCGACGCGCGACGCGCCGGATAGACGCCCGACACGATTCCCACGACAGTACCGAGCAACGTCGCCATGACCAGCGACCACGGCGCGACCGCCGCGGGCAGCGGCGTCTTCCACGAGATCAGTTTCGCCGCCGTGATACCAAGCGCGATGCCGATCATCGCGCCCAACGTGCTCAACGTCGCCGCCTCGACGAGGAATTGACTCAGAATGTCGCGCCGCCGCGCACCGAGCGACTTCCGGATGCCGATCTCGTGCGTCCGCTCGGCGACCGACACGAGCATGATGTTCATGATCACCATGCCGCCGACGATGAGGCTGATCCCGGGAAGCGCCGCGCCGACAATCGTCATCGTCGCCTTGACTCGGTCGAAGAAGGCAAGCGCCGACGCGGACGTCTCCATCACGAAGTTGTCCGGCTGACCCGGACGCAGATGCCGGTGCGCCCGCAGCGCTTCGCGCACGTCCTCCATGAGATCGTTCATCATCATGGAGTTCGACGACTGCACGAGAAGGCCGCTGATGTCGCCGCGCGGATTCGTGAGCCGATGCAGCGGCGAGTTGTATGGCGCGACCGCGAGCTGGTCGAGCGACTGGCCGAACAGTGTTCCCTGGTGCTCGATCACGCCGATCACCTGGTAGGGAATGCCACCGAGGCGCAGATCGCGTCCCACCGGATTCAAGTTCGGAAAGAAGAACTTCGCGACCTCGTCGCCGATGACAACGACCGGCGTACCGAGCTCGTACTCCTGCGGCGCGATCGTCCGGCCCGAGGCCAGGTCGTACTTCTTGATCGTGAAGTAGTCGCCGTCCACGGCGTGCGCCTCGACATTGCGCGGGCGCGCGTACGCCGACGACGCCATCGGACGGCCCTGACTCTCGATCGCCCAGCGCGCCGCGGCCGGCAGCACGCCACGCACGAACGCGACGTCCGCCGAATAGAAACGTGGACGGCGCTGCCATTCGAGCCACTCTTCGCGCGTCGTGTTGTTGCCGAACCAGGGAAACCGGCGCAGGGTGAACGTGTTCGCGCCAAGGATGCGGCCGGCAAAGTCGTCCTCCATGTACTTGCCCATGCCTTCGACGATCGACACGACGGCAATGAGGAACATCACGCCGATCATCACGCCGAGCAGCGTGAAGAAGCTCTTGAGCTTCTGCACGCGGATCTGGGCGAAAGCGAGGCGGATGGCTTCGAGAAACTTCACGTCGTCATCCTCCGCGAGTGAAGCGAGCGGGGGATCTAATGTCCTTGCTCATGCGCCAGCCATGCGGCTCGGACAGTAGATCCTCAGGCGCGAAGCGCCTGAGGATGACCGTTTTATTCATACCTGAGCGCCTCGACCGGATCGAGCCGCGACGCGCGCAGGGCGGGGAGCATGCCGAACAGCACACCGGTAATCGCGCTCGCCCCGAGGGCCGCCACGATCGCGAGCGGAGGGACAGTCGCCTTGATCGGAGTGGCGCGACGAATGATCTCCGCCACGATGCCGCCGCCGACGAGTCCGATCACAGCTCCGATCGCCGTCAGCGTCACGGCCTCGACGAGGAACTGCCAGAGAATCGTCACCCGTGTCGCGCCGAGCGCTTTGCGCACGCCGATCTCCCGCGTCCGCTCCGTGACCGAGATCATCATGATCGCGATGACGCCCACGCCGCCGACGAGGAGCCCGATCGCCGAGAGCACGATCATCACGAGAAAGAACATCCCGAAGATCTTGTTGTAGGTCTCGAACAGCTTGTCCTGCGTGATGATCGCGAAGTTGTTGTCCGCGCCCGGGCGCAGTCCACGGCGCGCGCGCAACGCGGCGATGACGTCGTCCTGCGCCTCGTCGCGCGTCGCGTTCTCGCGCGGCACGATGGCGATGCCAACGCCGCCCAGCCCCGCGTTCAGCGATCGGTACGCCGTCTCGAACGGCACGATGGCGCGCGGCCGGTTGCCTCCGGTCAGGAAGCTCGCTTCGTAGTGGTAAACGCCGATCACGGTGAACGGAACGCCGCCGATCGAGACGACCTTGTCGATGGGGTCGGAATCGCCGAATAGTCGCGTCGCCATCTCGTCGTTCACGATCACGACCTTCTCGCCATTGAGCTCCTCGCTTTCCGTGAAGCTCCGGCCGGGATACAGATCGCCGGCGTTATCGACGATCGTCCAGTTCGCCTGCTGTCCGATGACTTGCGTGCTGCTCAGCACCCGATCCTTGTATCGCACCTCTTTCGACAATCCGAGCCGCGCCGCCGACGCGCGGATCGACGAAAGCTCGCCGAGGGCTTTTGCGTCGGCGTAGGTGAGCCGCGGATTGTGCCGCCACTTGCACGTGTCGTCCGAGCCGTCGCACGCCTCGAAGGTGATCGGATATCGGCTGAGGAAGAACGTTTTCGGGCCGGCGCGCTCGAAGTCTTTCGCCACGCTCGAGTTGATGCCGTGAATCGCCGCCGAGATGACGACGACCACGAAAACGCCGACGGCGACGCCGAGGATCGTCAGGGCCGCGCGCACGCGATTCGACTTGAGCGAATCGAACGCGATCCCGACGCCCTCGAAGAGGCTGAAGATGCGGACCGTGATGCTTGCGCTCGAGGGAAGCGAAGCGTTCGACATCAGGTCTCCTGCCGCATCGCCGCGATCGGATCGAGCAGCGCGGCGCGGCTCGCCGGATACACGCCCGCGATCAACCCGACGCCCGCGCCGACCGCGACGCCGACGATCACCGACCACAGCTCGACCGCCGCCGGCAACGGCGAAACGGCGGAGATCAACTTCGCGAACCCGATGCCGAGAGCGACGCCGAGCATCGCGCCCATCGTGGCGAGCGTCGCCGACTCGACGAGGAATTGATTCAGGATGTCGCGTCGGCGCGCGCCGAGCGACTTGCGGATCCCGATCTCACGCGTCCGCTCCGAGACCGCGACGAGCATGATGTTCATGATCACGATCGCGCCGACGACGAGACCCACGGTCGGCAGCGCGATGCCCGCGATCACGAGATAGCTCTGCATCTTGTTCCAGAACTCGAGCGCCGAATCCGCGGTCTCGAGGGTGAAGTCGTCACGCTGCGACGGATGCAGATGGTGACGCCCGCGCATCACGGCACGGGTTGCCTCCATCGCCTCCTTCATCCCCACGTCGTCCGTCGACTGGATGACCATCTGGTCGATCACGCCGTGCGGATTCACCCAGCGATTGAGCGGCGATTTCTCCGGCGCGACGAGAAACTTGTCCAGCGAGATGCCGAACGCGCTGCCTTGCTTCTCGACGACGCCGACGACGGTGTAGGGAATGCTCTGAATGCGGACCTGACGGCCGACTGGATCGAGATTTGGGAAGAAATGGTCGGCGACGTCCTGCCCGATCACGACCACGGGCGCGCCGAACTGATACTCTTGCGGCGCGATGAGGCGGCCCTTGCTTACGCCCCATTTCTTGATGTCGAACCAGGACTCCGAGACGGTGATGGACTGGATGCGTCGCGGCGACCCGTACTGCGACTCGATGTTCAGGTTGTCGCTGCTTTCCGTGGCCCAGAGCACGTCTTTGGGGAGCCCGGCGGCGACGGCGGGGACATCCGTGTCCTGAATGCGAGGACGGCGGCGCCAGTCGCGACGCTCGGCTTCCGTCACATCGCCCATCTGGATGTCGGGCTGCTTGCGCAGGTTGAAGGAGTTGACGGCGATCAGCTTGCCGATCAGGTCGTCCTTCATGTAGCGCCCCATCCCCGACACGATCGACACGACCGCGATCAGGAACGTGACGCCGATGGTCACGCCAATGACCGTGAAGAAGCTTTTCAGCTTCTGCACACGGATCGTTTCCCAGGCGATGCGGACGGCTTGGAGAAATAGCATGAAAGAAGAAGGGCGAGGGGAGGACCCTCGCCCTACCTACGGTCTACCGTGCGTTGAGGTTACAAGCCGAGGCGCGACGTAAACGCGTCCCGTCGCTCGTCGGTCGAGATGAGACCGTCGCGGAGGACGACGACGCGCCGCGCGTGGGCGGCGATGTCCGGCTCGTGCGTCACCATGACGACGGTTTGTCCTGTGCTCGCCAGGCTCTCGAACACGCGCATGATCTCTTCCGACGTCTGCGAGTCGAGGTTACCGGTCGGCTCGTCGGCGAGGAGGATCGACGGGTTGTTCACCAGGGCGCGCGCGATGGCCACACGCTGCCGCTGACCGCCCGAGAGCTCGTTCGGCCGATGATCCATGCGGTCCGCGAGCTGCACCTTCTCCAGCGCTTCCCTGGCCCGGCGCTTTCTCTCGTCAGAGCTTATGCCGGCGTAGACGAGGGGAAGCTCGACGTTGTGCAGCGCCGTGGCGCGGGGCAGGAGGTTGAACGTCTGGAAGACGAATCCGATCTCCTTGTTCCGCACGCGAGCGAGGGCGTCGTCGCTCATCTTCGAGACGAGCTGGCCGTTGAGCCAGTATTCGCCGGCATTCGGCGTGTCGAGGCAGCCGATGATGTTCATGAGCGTCGACTTGCCCGAGCCCGACGGTCCCATGATGGCCACGTACTCGTTGCGCCCGATGGCGACGTCCACGCCGCGGAGGGCGCGGACGATTTCGCCGCCCATGTCGTATTCGCGCTTGATGCCGCGCGTCACGATCACCCACTTGGGATCCGGCGCTGACCCATGCTGGCCGGTAACGACCATCCGCTCAGCGGTGACGCCGAGCGGAGCTTCTACAGTGTTTTGACTCACGACTTGGTTGTCCCCGTAGTCGGTTTCTTCGCGTCGACCTTGGCTTCGCGCACCAGCGCGCCGTCCTTGAGCTCGCGAATCGCCTGGTAGGTACCCGCAACGATCTTTTCGCCGTCTTTGAGACCACCCAGGATCTCGAAGTGTTTCTCGCCGGCGATCCCTACTTTTACGGCCCGGAAGGTCACTTTGTTGTCCGTGCCGACCACGAAGACCCCTTCTACGTCCTTCTTGCCGATCTCTTTGGCAGGCTTGGCCTTACCCAGGCCGACCGCCGTGTCACCCTGCTGCATCGCCTGATTCTCGCGGACCGTCAGGGCGATGATCGGTACCGACAACACGCTGGTGCGCGAGTCCGTGATGATCTTGGCCGTGGCCGAGAAATCCGGGCGGGTCTCTTTGGGCGCGTTCAGCAGCTGAATCGTCACCTCGTAGTCGACCGCCTGATCCGTCGACGCCGCGGTCGCCGCCTTGACCGAGCTGTTCGAGATCTTCGTCACCCGGCCAATGAAGGTCGTGTCCGGGAACGCGTCGATCTGGACCTGCGCCGAATCGCCGACCTTGATCCGGGCGACGTCCGTCTCGTCCACCTTCACCCGTGTCTCGAGCACCGACATGTCGCTGATCGTAAGCAGCGTGGCTGCGTCCTTGTTGAACGTGCCAGGAACCGCGGTCTCACCCTGCTCGACCGCGAGTCGCGTCACGCGGCCCGCCATCGGCGCGTAGATCGTCGTCTTGGACAGCGCGCTCTTGGCGTCGGTGAGCGATGCGGTGGCCTGCTCCACGGCGTGCCGCGACGACTCGGCGAGAGCCGTGTTGACGTCGACAGCAGTGCGGAGCTGGTCGAGCTGCTCGTCCGAAATGAGCTGCGGGTTCGTCTTCTTGATCGACGCCGAACGGTCGAGGCTCTTCTTCGATTGATCGAGATTGGCCTGCGACTGGGCGGCCTGCGCCTTGGACGACGCAAGCACCGCCTCAGCGCGCTGCACGTTCGCTTCGGCCTGCGCCTGATCGATCTGCAGCAGGAACTGGCCCTGCGTCACGATCTGGCCTTCCTTGACCGAGAGCTTGGTGATCTTGCCGCTCACGTCCGATGCGACGTCGACCTTGGTCTGCGGCCGGACCTGACCGCTCGCGGTGACCGACGCGACGAGGTCGCGCTTCTGAACCGTTTCCATTCGAACTTCGACGGCCTTGTTGCCGCGCTTCGCCGCGCTCATTCCGAGCACGGAGGCGGCGCCCACTACCACGACAATCCCGATTGCCAGCTTCGATTTCTTACCCATTGTGGTAGCCAAGCCTCAGCGAAGTGGACGTCCGACCGCATTTTCGAGCGCGGCGAACGCTTTGTGGTAGTTGTAAATCGCATCGACGCGATCGATCTGGGCGCGCTCGAACGATCCGCGCGCCGTCGTCACGTCGAGGAACGTGCGCGACCCGACCCGATAGCTCTCCTCCGCGAACGCCAGTTCCTCGGCGGCCTTCGCGGCGTTCTGCTCCTGCAGCTGCACCGTCTTGACTGCCGTCACGAGGTTGAGGTAAGCCTGTGTTACCTCGGTCGTGAGTTGGAGGTTGCGAGCCCGCACGTCGTTCGCGGCGTTGTCGCGTGCGACTTTCGCCTGCTCGACCTGCGCTTCACGCTGATAGCCGTTGAACAGCGGCATCGACAGCGTCGCCGACACGCCGATCGGGTTGCGGTTGAACTTGAACGGGAAGGTGTTGTTCGACGCGTGGATCGCGTCGATCTGCTCCTGCGTCAGCTGGCCGCTGCCACAGGTAAGACCGGGGAGCCCGGAGCGAGTGCGCAGGGAGTCGAGCGACAGGCAGGACCGCATCTGCGACTGTGCCGAGGCTTGCTGTTGCGCCACCGGAATGTCCGGGTTGACGTACTCGAACGAGTTGCCGCCCCAGCCGGTGCCGACAGACAGCGACGGGAGGTAGCTCGTGCGAGCTGCGCGCACGTTCATGTCCGCCGCGAACTCGCGCGACCGGCGCGCCGCGACGTCGGGGTTCACGCGGCGTGCGAGCCCAAGCAGTGAATCGAGCGAGAAGCCGGGCTGGGCGATTGTGAACTTCGTCGTGAGCTCCGTGCCGGTGTCGCCGGCGACGCCCATGAACTGGAACAAGCGAAGCTTCTCGATTGTCGCTTGGTTGTGCGCTGTCAGCGACGCTACCTGCGCCTGACCCACCGCGACTTCCGCCGTGCGGACGTCGAGGATGGTGCCGGCGCCGACTTTCATTCGAGCCTGTGCCAGATCGAGTTGGCCGGCGGCGGTCTGCACCAGTGTGTCCTGCAGTGCGGCTTGCGCCTGCTGCTGGAGCGTGGTGATGTACTGGTTGGTGATCTGCGCGCGGAGTGCCTCGGCCTGGCTATTCACGTCGGCTTCGGCGGCGTCGCGGCTTGCACGCGCCGACCGCGGCGCGAACAGCGCCGCTCCGCTGACGTTGTAGCTCAAATTCAACCGGTACGAGGACTGCCGCGAGTCCGCGTTTCCGCCGCCAAGAGCGACGCCCTGGAAGAACTGCGTACCGCCCTGTTGATAGAGCGTGTTGAAGCTGACGCTGGAGCTTGGGAGCAGCGCCGAATACGCCTGTCGGACCGTCGACTCCGACGTGCGCACCGCGTTCCGAATTTGCAGGAACTGCGCATTGTTGCGGTGCGCCGTGGTGATCGCGTCCTCGAGCGTGAGCGAGTTTCCGCGGGCGCCGGCCGGCGACTGCTGCGCGAACGTGACCTGGGCGGGAATCGCCAAGAGGGCGACGAACGTCAACGAACGCATATGACCTGAAATCCTATGGATGGGGGTTCTGCGGGGAGTACGGCATGTGGTCGACCCGGGTTTCAGGCCGGGTGGATGGGACAAACGGCGGGCGCAACGGCTCGTTGCGGCCGTCGCGAGAAGAGTCGACGCTTGTTAGCGGGGCAGCTCTTCGCGAATTGCTTTCAGGCCAGCCGAGGTCTCGAAACGCAGCAGCCGGCCAGAGGAATCTAGCCAGAAGTCACGCCGAATCGGGCCCCCGCTGATCACGTAGTGGGTTGCCGTCGTAGACTTGCCGCCGATGTCGATCGGCTCCAGTCCCTGAGAAGCGACAGTCGCGGTCGCTGTCGCGCCTGTTCGCGGGTTGATCAAGTGAACGGTACCGGTTCGTCCGCGGATTGCCGCGAAAAACGCGAGGTGCACGAGATCGTCGTCGACGATGATCGTCGCCACGGCGGACGGATACTCCCGCATCGACTCGTCGCCGCGCCGGTTCGAGCTCGTCGCGGACAGGCGACCGCCGGTGCCGGCGACCCTGACCCTGAACGACGTGTCCCGGCCGTCGAGCACCACCAGACCGTAATCCGTGGGCAGTCCGGTCGAATCGGTGAGGAGCTTGGATGTGATTCTTCGGGCTCCGGCCGACAGCTGTGCCGTGGCCTGGAACAGATCGTTTTCGTTTCTCGTGATGCGAAAGCTCTCCACCACCGAGGGCGCGCCCGGTCTCGTCACGGTGAACGTGCCCTCGTCGACGATTCGTCCCCTCCCTTGTGCCTGGACGGCCAAGGGCAGGAAGGCTATCAGCGCGAGACGAGCGGAACGGATGGGCATGGCAGGGTTATGTACCCCGGGCAGGCAGGGCGGTTCACGGCTCCGGCGGGGGCGCCACGAAGATCCGGTCCCGAATTCGGCTATGGATGCGCTCGTAGATCGCTCGGCCTTTTTCGGCGGTCGCCAGGCTGGGGCGCCCGATGGACCCGGGGCTCCCGCGCGGGACGCGCAGCCAGCCCCGCCGGTAACGTCGCAGCTCTTCCCGGGACATCATATAATCCTGAGCCATTTCGAGATTGACGAGCTCAGGCGCAATGTAGAGCAACAACGAGGTATCGACCTCGTCGCCGTGCATCGGCTCTTCCTGACCCTGGAGCAGATCGGTGAAATCGACGCCGAAAATGTCGACCACACGCACGCGAGCGCCGGACGTGATCACCGTCGACATCGCCTCCAGATGCGGATCGTGCTCGTGAGCCGTCAGTAGAATGAACTCACGGACGCCCGTGGACTCCCACGTATCGATCAAGTCGTTGAGCATCCGGTGCAGCGTCTTTTTCCGCAATGACGCGTTGCCGGCGAACCCGCGCTCAGTCACCACGTTCACGCCATATTCGACCGTGGGCGCGAGCAGCACTCCCGACTCGGCGGACAAATCACTCGCGAATCGCTCGACGATGATCGTGTCCGAACCGAGTGGAAGATGCGGTCCATGCTGTTCGCACGTACCCACGGGAACGATGAGGCGCGGGTCGCGCTCGATGATGGCGGCGACTTCCGCGGGACGCATCTGCTTCAGGCGGCGCGGCGACGCGCCATCCACGGGAGGCTGAGTCATTTCGAGCGAGCAATCGGGAGATCGGGGGGGAACGCGCGCGGCCGACGGCACGCGACACCGCGCGCGATGGCTGAGGGCATGGTGGGCCGTGGCGGCCGCGCTTGCGCTGCTCGCGACCAGCCAATGGCTGCATGCACCGAGCGTAGAGTATCTGGTCTCGTTGATCGTCGCCACCGTCGCGGCTGCCGTCGCGACGGCCTTCGTGGGGCGATCGCAGCGATGGTGGGCGCTGGCGTCCGTCGTCTCGCTCGCCGGTGCGGCGACGCTCGCCATTCCCGCGCAGCGAACGTTGTTGGGTGTGCAGCATCGCTGGGAAGACTGGCGGCGCGACGCAGCGCGGCGTGGCCTCGATGAGCTGAAGCGTGCGCTCGATGCGGAGCTGAGCTCCTCGTCGCGGGCCGTTCGGGACGCCCTGGCGGCGCCCACGGACGACCGGTCCGCTGCCTTCGACGCGCTCGACGCGATCCCGGGCAAGAGCGCGGACCAGGGCGTCGTGCTCTTCAAGGCCGACACCGCGTTTGCCTGGTCCGGAACGATTCGCGCTCCCGTCGATCCGACGCACGACGGCACGTCGATCGTCGCCACCCCTTTTTATCTGGCGTTGCAGATCGCGGCGCGTCAGGGTGACCGGCAGGCGATCGGTGTGATTCTGCTCGACGCCCTCTCCCCCGCGGATCGTTTGGCGACGACGATCACTCTGCCCGTCGCTCATCGCGCCGGCCTCCGTGGATTCGTCTTCGTTCCGGCCAGCGACTCCGCCGGCAGCGACGTGTTGAAGTATGCGAATGGCGGAACGCGGCTCTTTGACGTTCGTGCCATCTCGTATCAGCAGGGTGAAGTCGCGCAGGGCGCCATCGAGTCGGTTCGCGCGAGAGCCGGTGTGGCGTTCGTCGTCGCGCTCGTCTGCTTCGTCATCGGTGTCTGGCGTGGAACCCGTTCGGTGGGGCAGCGCCTTGCCGCCCTCGCGGTCGGTCTCGCGTGCACTGCGCTCGTTCCGTTGAGCCAGTACTCGAACATCACGCGGCTGTTCGATCCGGCGATCTACTTCACTCCTGAAGGCGGGCCGTTGACCGGCAACGCCGGCGCGCTCGCGGCAACGAGCGCGCTCGCGTTCCTGTTCATTCTCGCGCTGTTCGGGCGAGCGAGACGCGTTTCGCGATGGACGTCGATCGTCATCATTCTCCTCGTCGCCGGTCTCGGTCCGTTCCTGCTTCGCGATCTGTCGCGCGGAGTTCAGGCGCCGGTCCGCGGCGTCGACACGATGCTCTGGCTGATCTGGGAGGTGCCGCTTTTCCTCGCCGCCGTCTCGGTGCTGCTCCTCGGCGCGTCGGCCGGTGCAAATGTGTTGGGCAGCCGTCGCGGACTGCCGCCGTGGGTGGCTCCGGCGGCCGCTTGTATAACCGGAAGCCTTGCGCCGGTGGTCTGGCAGGCCCCCGGCCGATTTCCCGGGTGGTATGCGCCGGTCTGGATCCTTGCCATCGCGCTGCTGGCGCTCAGCCGGCGCAGCCGCTTTGTCATCCTGAGCGCATCGGCCGTCGCCGCGGTCGCCGCGACGACGCTCGTGTGGGGCCGTGCCGCCAAAGGTCGCGTCGAGGCTGCCGAACGCGATCTCATCGGGTTGAGTCGCGCCGATTCAGTCTCTGCCGGCCTGTTGAGACGTTTCGGCCTCGATCTGCAGTCGGGCGACGCGCCGCTGAGCCGACAGGCGCTGCTCCGCCTCTACGTCGTCTCCGACATCGCGTCGGCGGGCAACCCGATCGTCATCTCCGCCTGGCCGACCGACTCCGGACCGGTCGCCGAGTTCAAGACGTCGGACATTCCGGCGCCGCGCGTGGAGATTCAGCGCGTGGTAAGTAGCGCACGTCGCACCGGAATGGTCATCATTGCGCCGGTCCCTACGGACACGGCGCTGGAGCTGGTGATGGCCGCTCCGTCGGTCGGCGGCGGCGTCACCGCCGCGGTACTCGCGCCGAAAAGCCGCCTGTTCGATCCCGATCCCTTCGTGCGACTGGTGGGGCTCGAGTCTGACCTCGACGTGGATCCGCCGTACACCGTTCGTCTTCGCGAGACTGGGGGCGCCGTCGCT